>Ga0307986_10000354_pt1 | contig 34227 bp, 34 predicted proteins | sample EllFjometageno82_FD_203170 | JGI IMG/M metagenome (GOLD analysis project Ga0307986, IMG submission 203170) | Marine microbial communities from Ellis Fjord, Antarctic Ocean - #82 | ecosystem: Environmental > Aquatic > Marine > Unclassified | place: Southern Ocean | collected 2014-10-09 | reverse complement strand
CCAATATTTAGGTTGTATTCTGTTGCCGTCTGTCCAATACTTTCTATAATCTTGATATTTAGAATTTATACTTATAAATAAAAGTAATATAATTATTATATTTTTCTTTATATATTAAAAACATCTTTAGAATTTTGTGTTGTAATCTCTGAAATTTCTTTGAACGAAAGTCTGTAAATATCAACTAGCTTGTCCACTACATTAGTAATGTAGGAACTTTCATTTCTTTTTCCTCGATATGGCGCTGGCGCTAAATAGGGCGCATCTGTCTCTAAAACAATATGTGCAATGTCTATTTCATTTAGAAACGTGTCAATTTTACCATTTTTAAAAGTAACAACTCCGCCAATACCTAATTTCATATTGTAAGAAATTGCTTGCAATGCTTGCTCTTTAGTTCCTGTGAAACAGTGAAATATTCCTCTTAAATCCTTACTTTTTTCAGCTTCTAAAATTTCAAAAATTTCATCAAAAGCATCTCTACAATGAATTACAATAGGTATTTTTTTCTCTTTTGCCCATATAATTTGTGTTCTAAAAGCTTCTTGCTGTTGTTTTAGAAAAGTTTTATCCCAATATAAATCGATTCCAATTTCGCCAATAGCGTAAAAATTACGTTTATAAATCCATTCTTTTACGTGCGCTAATTCATCTAAGTAATTTTCTTTTACAGAAGTAGGGTGCAACCCCATCATTAAATACACATCTAAAGGAAAATCTTCTTCTAATTTTAGCATATTTTCTGTATACGAAGAATCTATTGCAGGTATAAAAAAACGGGAAACTCCAGCGTCTTTAGCGCGTTCTATCATTTCTTTTTGATCCTCTTTAAACTGACTAGAATATAAATGCGTGTGTGTATCTGTAATCATTATTTTCTCTTATAATTTTAGTAAAATTACGAATTAATACTAGGTTGAAGACGTGTTGTAAAACATTTTATAAAACGTACCTTTGCGTAAAATTTTATAAGATGACTTTTGAAGATTTAGATTTATCGAATCAACTACAATATGCAATTGACGATTTAGGTTTTGATACACCAACACCTATTCAAGAACAAGCATTTTCTGTAGTAAGATCTGGTAAAGATGTTGTGGGAATAGCGCAAACAGGAACAGGAAAAACGTTTGCCTATATGTTACCTATTCTAAGAGACTTGGCATATTCAAAGCAGCTTCATCCAAGAATTTTGGTTTTAGTACCAACTAGAGAACTGGTAATACAAGTGGTTGCACAAATAGAGCAATTGTCTAAATATATAAATACACGTGTTTTAGGTGTTTACGGTGGTGCAAATATTAATACACAAAGACAAGCTATTCATCAAGGACAAGATATTATTGTAGCAACACCAGGTCGTTTATACGATTTAGCGTTGAGTAATTCTTTAAAATTAAAGTCTATTCAGAAATTAGTAATTGATGAAGTAGATGTAATGTTAGATTTAGGATTCCGTTTTCAGTTGATGAATATTTTTGATGTGATTCCAGAAAGAAGACAAAACGTTTTGTTTTCTGCAACCATGACAGAAGATGTAGATGCTTTAATATACGACTTTTTTAAAAATCCTGAAAAAATATCTGTAGCGGTTAGTGGAACTCCATTAGATAATATAGAACAGGTTTCTTACAATATTCCTAACTTTTTCACGAAAGTTAACCTACTACACAAGCTTTTAAATGATAGAGAAACTTTTCATAAAGTTTTAATTTTTGTTGGTTTTAAAAGAACTGCAGACTTATTGTTTAGACATTTAGAAGAAGGATTTAATGATGAAATTTGTGTAATACATTCTAATAAAACACAGAATTACAGAATACGTTCTATCAAACAATTTGATGAAGGTAAAAACAGAATTTTACTTGCTACAGACGTAATGGCGCGTGGTTTAGATTTTGATAAAGTATCGCATGTAATTAATTTTGATACGCCAGAGTTTCCTGAAAATTATATGCACAGAATTGGTAGAACTGGTCGTGCAGAAAAAGCAGGAAAAACAATTTTGTTTTCTACAGAAAAAGAGAGAGAAGCAAAAGAAGGTATTGAAGGATTGATGAATTATGAAATTCCAGTTTTAGAAATTCCTGAAGATGTGGAAATTTCTACCATGTTAACAGAAGACGAGCGCCCTAGAGAAGATCAAGGTATTTCTAAAAATAGAACTTCATTAGAATATGTTCCTGGACCGGCATTTCATGAGAAAAGTGAAAAGAACAGTCAAGTAAACAGAGGGGGTTCTTATAGAAGAGAGATTGCAATAAAATATAAGAAGCCAAAAACCAAAGGAGACAAGAATTACAATAAACACAATAAGAAAAAGAAAAAATAATGCAGATTTTAACGGCGCAAGAATTGCACAACCTAGCAATGAATATTGTAGGCCAAAAGCTAGAAAAAATGGGCTATGAGTTCCAGGCAATTAATAGTACGTTAAAAAGGCACCCTCAATTTGTATTGTTTAGAAAGGGAGAACAGACTATTTTTGTTTTGGTAAAAGTATCTAGTAATATGCAGAATCCGAATGAATATGATATACTTTGGATGGAAACTTTTAAAAGCCACGCTAAAAAACAAAATGCTAAAGTTTGGTTTGCTGGTGTAGGAATAGCCAATGCAGAGAGTGTAGAGAATCCGGTTTTTAAAGACCAACCTTATTATGTTGCTTTCGAGGACTTTATTAAGATTTTAGAGTAGATTCGGGAAATTTATTATTTTAATTCTTAATTAGACGGAGTATTATGATCCTTATATTTCAAGTAATCAGCAGTCAAAAGATGTTGTATTGTTCCTTTTTTTTGCCAAGCTGAAGTAAAATATAGTTTCTTTATTCGTTTTGCTTTATAACTTTACTTCTCCGTTATAATATGAAATAATTTTCTTAACAGTGCTTAACCCATAATCCCTTTAGCTCTATCTCTAGTTCTTCATATGAATGTTTACCTCTAGTGTTATTGTCTTTAAATTAAGTCTAATAGTAGCTTTAACTTATAATTTTTCTGTTTTTTAGTTGAGGAATTACTATCTACCTATAAAACTATTTCACTCAATTTACATTAAGCTATCTTAAAGCGATTATTATTGAACCTTAGCTATTTAGGCACATGAGACGGTCATTAATTAAAGTAAATTATCTGAAGTGTTAATGTTTATGTATTTACTTACGAATAGATGTCTCAAATTTAAGTATGAAATTATATCATTTTTAATAAAAACACAATCGTTGTTCTGCAGGTTCTGACTTTTTAATGATTAAGTTAAGGAGGTATCTCTTTTATTAAACATTAAAAAACCACCCTAAAAGAGTGGTTTTTTAAAATATAAAAAAGGCTAAAAACTATTTAGCATCTTGCTCTAATAAATCAAAAAACTGATTTAATTTAGGCATAATAATAATTTTTGTTCTTCTGTTTTTTGCTCTATTCTCTGGGGTATCATTATCAGTTAAGGGCACGTATTGGCTTCTGGCTGCAGCAATTAAGCGATTTGGTACTACACCAAACTTATATTGTAAAATTCTTGTTATAGCAGTTGCTCTTAAAGCAGATAAATCCCAATTGTCTTGAATAATAGTTCTTTTAATTGGAGAGTTATCTGTATGTCCTTCAATCATTACTTCCATTTCTGGTTGGTCATTTATAACCTTAGCAATTTTTTCTAATACAGTATATGCACCCTCAGTTACATTGTAACTTCCGCTTTTGAATAATAATTTATCTGAAATTGAAATAAATACTACTGTTTTTTCAACATTAACTTCGATGTCCTCATCTTGAATACCTTCTGTTAAGTTTTTAGTTAAATGAAATTTTATAGCAAGGTTTAAAGAATCTTTTTGTGTCATTGCATCTCTAACACCGTTAATATATTTGTCCTTTTCACTTAGTTGAGCAATTATATTGTTTATTCCTTCTGTAGAAGATTGTGTTAAAACGGTTAAGTTTTCAACCTGCTTTAGAGCTGTTTTTTTATCTTCTTGTAAGTACTTTACTTGTTCCGCTAAATTAGACGCTTTTGCAATTTCTTTTTCATTTTGAATTAAACACTTCTGTAGAGTTGTTTTTACAGCTAATAATTTTTCTTCTGTTGCTGTTTTTTCTGTTTGCAAGGCTGCGAAGTCTTTTTTTGAAACACAAGAACTAATTAAAACTGCAGATAATAAGATTAAAGATATTTTTTTCATCCTTTTAAAACTTAATGGTTTGACTATTCATACAAATTTAACAAAATGGCTGAATAAAAAGTGTGATTATCAATAAATTGTGATAAAATTATACACTATTTTTGTTTTTTTAATAGTTTCTTATGAAATACTTTTATTTCCTTTTTCTTTTTTTGATTTTATTGGTATTTTCAACATGTAAAAAACCAGTTGTTTTTCAAGATTATACCTTACAAGGACAAGTTTTTGGTACTACTTATAAAATTACGTACTTAAATGCGAATGCTAATTATCAGAAAAGCATAGATAGCCTATTTTTAAAGATGAATTCCTCTTTGAGTACATATTTACCAACGTCAGATATTTCTAAGATAAATAACGGCGATACAAACGTAATTATAGATGATTATTTTGCAGAAGTTTTTGATAAATCAAAACGAATATTCAGAGAGACAAATGGTTTTTTTGACCCTACAGTGGGTAATTTAGTAAATGCATGGGGTTTTGGCCCAAAAGATGAAAGGATAAATTTAACTGAGGTTCAATTGAAAGAGCAAATGCAATTTGTTGGTTTAGATAAAGTCAAACGAATAAATTTTAAAGTAGTTAAAGAAAGAGCAGAAATTTATTTAGACTTTAATTCGATTGCAAAAGGTTTTGGAATTGATATTATAGCCCGCTTTTTAGATTCAAAAATAATTGGAGATTATCTAATTGAAATTGGTGGAGAAATTAGAACAAATGGTTTTAAAAAAAATCAAAGACCTTGGATTATAAAATTAGTAGATCCCATAGCTGCGGATGACAGTTCTGGTTTTAAAAATATAAATCTATCTAATAAGTCTATGGCAACTTCTGGGAACTATAGGAAGTTTAGAATTTCAGATTCAGGTATAAAGTATGTTCATACTATCAATCCGAAAACAGGTTCTGCTATCGAAAGTAATTTACTAAGTGTTTCTGTGATTGCAGATTTAGACTGCGCAGACGTAGACGCGTATGCAACTGCTTTTATGGCAATGGGTTTAGAGAAGACAAAAGTATTTCTTTCAAAAAACACGCAATTAGAGGTGATTTTACTTTTTATAAATGCTGAAGGAAATTTGGCAGAATATTCTAATTATAACTTATAGCAAACAGGTAGTATTTCATTTTGCATTAAACAATATTTTTCTATTTTGTCTAAAGTTATTTTTTTTGTGTAGTCCACTTCATCAACCTTAAAACCAATACTTCGTAGTTTATCAAAATAATCACGTCCATATACTCTTACGTGGTCATATTGCCCAAATAGCTTAGCGCGTTCTTTTCTATCTGTAATTGTATTGTCTTCAAAAGTTATAGCTTTAGACAAGTCTTGTGGAATTTGAAAAATGCCAAATCCGCCTGGTTTTAAAACTCTATACAGCTCTTGCATTGCTTTTGTATCGTTAGAAATATGCTCTAAAACATGATTGCAAAAAACAACATCAAATTCGTTTTCTTTAAAAGGTAAATCGCAAATATCTGCTTTTACATCTGCAATAGGAGATTCTAAATCGGAGGTAATATAGTTTAGATTTTGCTGTTTTCTAAAAATATCTAAAAAGCACTGTTCTGGTGCAATATGTAATACTTTAAGCTTTTTTGTAGCAGTGAAGAAATTAGTGTTATCCTTTAAAAAAAGCCACATTAAGCGATGTCTTTCCAAGGATAGCGTAGATGGTGAAAGTGCGTTTTCTCTTTGTTTACCATAGCCGTAAGGTAAAAACTTTCGAAAACTTCTACCATCTATAGGGTCTGTAAATTTGTAACCTCTTAAATACCAGTAAATTACAGGTCTAACTATATAGCTGGCTTTTATTAGCCAGGGTCTTGGTATTGTATTTAGGATTGATTTAAAGATTTTCATAGTGTTTACACTAAAAAATTAGTGTCTATTTACTGTCGAAATTCATCCTCTTCATTAGTAATAATTCCCAAAGCTTCATGCACATACTTAAAAGTAGAAAGTAATTCTGGTTTCCCGTTTAAGATAGCAACATCATGCTCAAAATGCGCCGAGGGTTTGCTATCTAAGGTTGTAATTGTCCAGCCGTCTGAATGTTGTCTTATTTTATGCGTTCCTAAATTGGTCATAGGTTCTATAGCAACAACCATTCCTTCTACAAACTTTTTTCCTCTACCTCTTTTACCGTAATTTGGCATTTCAGGATCTTCGTGCATATCTCTACCTAGACCATGGCCAACTAATTCTCTAACTACACCGTAACCTCTGTCTTCTGAGAATTTCTGAATTGCATAACCAACATCACCAACTCTATTTCCTGCTTTAAACTCTCTAATGCCCTCGTATAAACTTTCTCTGGTAACATCTAATAGTTTTTTAGTTTCAGGGTCAATTTCACCTACAGCAAATGTGTATGCATGATCCCCATAAAAACCATTTTTCTTAGCGCCACAATCTATCGAGATAATATCACCTTCTACTAAGGGTTTTTTATTCGGAATTCCGTGAACTACTTGAGAATTTGGACTCATGCAAAGTGTATTCGGAAAGTCATACAGTCCTAAAAAACCAGGAATTGCCCCTTCTGATCGAATGAAGTCTTCTGCTAATTTATCTAAATAAAGGGTTGAAACACCAGGTTTAACTTCTTTTGCAAGCATTCCAAGCGTTTTAGAAACTATTAGAGCACTTTCGCGCATAATTTCTATTTCTTCTTTGGTCTTAATTTTAATCATGTAAAAAAATTGAACCGCAAAGTTAATATAATTTAAGGTAATAAGTTCCTTGTAAATTTAAGTATACACAACAAAAGAATATAAAAAGCACCTTATTTACTTCTGTCGTAAGAATGTTTGTAGGCCTCACCAGAAACAATTTTCAGCATATCTTTTTCTAAAGACTCTCTGGCATATTCAACATAACGCCCAATCTCTTTTCCTTTTTTATAAAAAATAAATGTTGGTACCCTTTTTATGTTTAAACCTTCTTGTAAATTATCAGGTGTTTTTTTTGAACGATTTACAGTTATTAAATCTATTTTTTTAAGGTTAAAACCTGCTAATTCTAATATTTTATAAAAACGTGGTGTTTCCCGCTTACTGTCTCCACACCATGTTCCCATAAAGCCTTTAATAGTAACTCCTTTTAGAGTTTTGCTTAATGCTGCAATTGTTGCTTCGTTTGGTGTATAATTATCAAAGTTTTTCACGAACCAACTATTATATGGAGCCTGTGTAAAAGATTCTTTATTAGCATAGCCAATTAAATCACCACTTTTGTTTTTTGCTGCCGTTATTTCTTTTTGTGTACTGCAAGATGTTAATGCGATGACGCATAAGAATAAAAATATTTTTTTCATTTTTTTATTTTATAATAGAGATTTTTGTGTCATTTCCTTTGGCTGTGCAACATTTAATAAGTCTAAAATAGTTGGTGCAACATCACCTAGTATACCACTTTTTACAGATTTAACTTCTGTATCAATTAGAATGAATGGAACAGGATTTGTTGTATGTGCAGTATTAGGGGAACCGTCGGGATTCATCATGGTTTCACAATTACCATGGTCCGCAATTAATAGGGTAGAGTAGCCATTTTTTAAGCCAGTTTCAATCACTTTTTTCGCACATTCATCTACAGTTTCGCAAGCTTTAATTGCAGCTTCCATAATTCCTGTATGACCAACCATATCGCCATTTGCAAAATTTAAACAAACAAAATCTGTCTCCGCTTTTTCTAAGTCCTTGCACAAAGCATCCGTTAATTCGTATGCGCTCATTTCTGGTTGTAAATCGTATGTTGCAACCTTTGGTGAGTTTTTTAAAATTCTAGATTCTCCTTCAAAAGGAGCTTCTTGTCCGCCAGAAAAGAAAAAGGTAACATGTGGATATTTCTCTGTTTCCGCAATTCTAATTTGTTTTTTACCTGCTTTAGCTAGCACTTCTCCAAGTGTATTTTTAATATTATCACTATTGTAAATTACATTAATACCTTTAAAGCTTTCATCATATAAAGTAATTGTTGTAAAGTATAAATCTAATTTTTTCATTCCAAACTCTGGAAAATCATTTTGAGATAATACATTCGTTAATTCTCTTCCTCTATCTGTTCTGTAGTTGAAAAATACAACAACGTCTCCTTCTTTTATTTTTGTTTTTGGCGCACCAGCTTTATTTGTTATAATAATAGATTTATGAAATTCATCTGTAATTCCTGCTGTGTAGTTCGCATTCATTTCAGCTACTGCATCCGAAGTTTTTATACCAATTCCATTTACTAAACCATCATATGCTTCTTTAACTCGCTCCCATCTGTTATCTCTATCCATTGCATAATAACGTCCAGTTACAGAAGCCAATTCTCCCGTGCTTTCTTTCATATATTCTTGAATATCATTTATAAAATAGGTTCCAGATTTAGGATCACAATCTCTACCATCTGTAAATGCGTGTAAATACACATTGTCTACTTCGTTCTTTTTTGCAACATCTAAAATTCCTTTTAAATGGTTAATGTGTGCGTGAATTCCACCATCAGAAACTAAACCTAGTAAATGCACATCTTTAGCATGCTCTTTAGCATACTTAAAAGTATCTAATAATACTTTTTCTTTACCTAAAGTTTCTTCTTTAACAGCTTTATTAATTCTGGCTAAATTTTGATATACAATCCTACCAGCACCTAAATTCATATGACCAACTTCAGAATTTCCCATCTGACCATCTGGCAAACCAACATGTAAACCATCGGTTCTTAACTCAGCATGTGGATACTTGTCATACAAACCGTTTATAAAAGGTGTTTTTGCATTGTAAATAGCAGATACTTTCGGGTCTTGGGTAATTCCCCAACCATCTAAAATCATTAAGATTACTTTCTTATTCATGCGCTGTATTTAAAAGGTAAAAATAAGAAAGTTTTTTGTTTTTTTCTTAGAATTTCACGAAACCGATAGCGTAATTGCTTATATTCAAGACAGCGCTTCCTTTATTAAAAGGATTATGAAGCGTTGTTCGTATTTTATAATGATCTAATCGTTGTTTTTAACAAATTTAAAATAAGGAATTACTATTTTAATGTGTAATTTTGTAGGAATAATTCAATAAATACATGAATATACACTTTCAATTGAATGATGTCACAAAGAAACTGCCAAAACACCTACATAAGTTTGTTGTAAAACAACCCTATGAAGAATATACAGCACAAAGCCAAGCAGTTTGGAGGTATGTAATGCGCATAAATATTGATTATTTAAGTAAAGTTGCACATAATTCTTATTTAACAGGACTTGCTAAAACAGGAATTTCAACTGAGAGAATTCCTTATATGGATGGGATGAATCGTATTCTAAAAGATATTGGTTGGGCCGCAGTTTCTGTAGATGGTTTTATTCCACCAAATGCTTTTATGGAGTTTCAGGCATATAACGTTTTAGTTATTGCATCAGATATGCGAACTATAGACCATATTGAGTATACTCCAGCACCAGATATTATTCATGAAGCCGCTGGGCATGCACCAATTATTGCAAATCCGGAATATGCAGAATATTTAAGACGTTTTGGCGAAATTGGATGCAAAGCAATTTCTTCAGCCAAAGATTTTGAAATGTATGAAGCCATTCGTCTTTTGTCCATTTTAAAAGAAGATCCTAATTCTTCAGAAAAAGAAACAATTGAAGCTGAGCAAGTAGTAGAGTATTTACAAGATAATATGGGAGAATTGTCTGAAATGGCACAAATAAGAAACTTACACTGGTGGACAGTAGAATATGGTATGATAGGCACTTTAGAAACGCCTAAAATTTATGGAGCAGGCTTGTTGTCTTCTATTGGCGAAAGTGCTTGCTGTATGAAAGATGAAGTAAAGAAAAGACCCTATACTATAGAGGCTGCAGATATAAATTTTGATATTACAAAACCGCAGCCACAATTATTTGTAACACCAAATTTTGCTCATTTGAGTCTTGTATTAGAGCAGTTTGCAAATAAAATGGCAATTAGAAAAGGAGGAGTAAAAGGGTTACAGAAGTTAATAAATTCTAAAAATAGAGGTACTATTGAGTTGAGCACAGGAATACAAATTTCTGGAGTTTTTACAGACTTAATTGCAGACGAAAACAACAAGCCTATTTATTTTCAAACTACAGGCTTAACAGCACTTTCAAATAGAGATAAAGAACTTATTGGGCACGGTATAGAAAAGCATCCTAATGGTTTTGGAAGTCCTATTGGTAAATTGAAAGGAATTAATATTCCTATTGAGAATATGAGTCCAAGAGATTTAGAAGCGTATCAAATTTTTGAAGGAAAACAAGTTTCTTTAGAATTTGAAGGTGGAATAAAAGTAGCTGGAGATTTAATTACAGGAACTAGAGATCTGATAGGTAAAATATTATTAATTTCTCTTAAAAATTGTACTGTAAGTCATAAAGAGACTATTTTATTTAAACCAGAAGACGGAATTTACAATATGGCAGTTGGTAAAGAGGTTGTTTCTGCTTTTGCAGGTGCTGCAGATATAAGCTCTTTTCAAGATGAGAGTGAAGTTTCTAAAACGAAAACACGAAAAATAAGATATACAAATAAGGAAAAGGAATTGTATGCTTTGTATGAAGAAGTAAGGAAAATGCGCGAAGCAAATAATGTTTCTGAAAAGAACCTGATAATGATATTAGATCAGTTGAAAAAAGATTTTCCTCATGATTGGTTGTTGAGTTTAGAACTTTATGAAGTAGCTTTGCAGTTCCAATTTTTGGTAGAAAAAGAAATACTTAAGTATTTATTGACCCTGCAGAAAAATGAAAAGTATTCTAATTTAATACTAAATGGATTAAATTTATTAAAAGTCAAGAAATCAGAAAAATAAATTTTAGAGTATTGGATTTTTTTGACATTCTTAAAAGAAAAAATATGAGTATAGAGATTAAAGATTATTTAGAGAAAGGCGCTGTAGTTTTAGATGTTAGAACATTAGAAGAGTGGAATGAAGGTCATGTATCAGGGTCTAAACATATTGTTTTGACGTTAATTCCATTAGAATTAGAACAAATTAAATCATGGGGTAAACCTGTAATAGCTGTTTGTAGAAGTGGGGCTAGAAGTGGCCAAGCCGCTGAGTTTTTATCTAACAACGGTATAGATACTATTAACGGTGGACCATGGCAAAATGTAGATCAGCACGTTTAAGCATACTTTTTTAAAAATTAATAAAAGGTAGTCTTTCTTGAAGACTACTTTTTTTTTGCTCTAACTTTAGTAAAAATTGTTGATGTAGTTTAGAGTCTTCATGAAAAGGTCTGTGTAAAAGTCCTTTTTGAATTTCATCAATTTCTTTCATTATTGATTTGGTCTCTTCAGAAAACCAAGTGTCTATAAATTTTCTCCAAATATAATTAATGGCTGTTTTATTTGGATGAATCATATCCTCTGCATAAAAACGATAATCACGTAACTCGTCCATCATGATTTCATAAGAAGGAAAATAAGATACATCTTGCTTATTAACTAAAGTATGGATTGCTGCAATCAAGTGCGATTTACTCTGTGTATTTTCAATAAAACCATCTTTTAAATGTCTTACAGGAGAAATCGTAAATATTACAGCGGCATCTGAATTCATAGACTTAATTAAAGAAATACTGCGTGCTAAACTTTCTGAAATTTCAGAAACGGACAAGAGTTCTTTTAAGAATTTTTTCTGTGGAATTTTATGGCAATTTGCAACAATTGTATCTATTTCTATATATCTATATACCCATGAAGTTCCTAAAGTAATTACAATATGAGAAGCTTCTTTTATTTTTTTATTGGTTAAAGAAATTGCTACATTAAGTTTGTTTAGAAGTTCGTTTTCACTCGCAGAACTTAAACTAGAATGCGCGTCAAAAGAATGCCAAATTTCATTTTGATATATAAGATCATCACTAGAATATACTTTTTTATTACTGGTATTTGTAATTAAATTTTCTATTGCCTTAGGATGAAATAGAATGCCAAATGGGTTTTGTGTAGATTGAAATTTGAAGTAACTTAATTTGTCTCCAATATTTTCTGAAAAACAAGAGCCTAACAACAGTATCTTCGACTGATAATCTATTAGATCCTGTGTTTTTCTTTTTAGAGGAATTTTAGTTTGAAGTTTCATAATCAAGTGTTCGATAATGTGAAATTGTTTCAAATTTAATCTTTTTATTCGAAAAATAGATCGGCTTAGGGCACTTACACTTAGATCTTAAAAAAAAATAGAAAAAGTTTAAATTTTACACTAAATAATTTTTAGCTTCTTCTAAAGCTTTAGGGATTCCTCCAGGATTTTTACCACCAGCAGTTGCAAAGAAATTTTGACCGCCGCCGCCGCCGTGTATTAACTTACCTAGTTCTCTAACTACTTTTCCTGCATCATATCCGCGCTCATTTGCTAATTCTTTAGAAATATAGCATGTTAACATTGCCTTATCTTTAGATGGGTTGGTAGCAAATAATAAAAATAAATTTTGATAGTCTTTACCTAAAGTAAAAGCTAGGTTTTTAATACCGTTTGCATCTAAATCTACTTTTGTAGCTAAAAATTGTACTCCATTTATTTCTTGTAACTGATTTTTAATTTCACCAGATAAATTTTGAGCTTTCTCTGCTAAAAGTTGTTCAACTTGTTTTTGCAAATATGTATTTTCTTCTTGTAATTTAAGAACTGCTTTTGCGGGCTCTTTTGCATTGTTTAGTAAATCTTTAATTTCAAATAAAGTTTTATTATTTTCAGAATAAAAGTCTTTTACTGCGTCATTGGTAATTGCTTCAATTCTTCTAATTCCAGATGCAACGGCTCCTTCAGATTTTATTTTAAAGTGCCAAATATCTCCTGTGTTTTCAACATGTGTACCACCACATAATTCTACAGAGGCACCAAATTTAATAGCACGCACGGTATCGCCATATTTTTCTCCAAATAAAGCAATAGCACCGTCATCAATTGCCTGTTGCATTGGTATATTTCTTTTTTCAATCAATGGTAGTTTTCCAGAAATACGTGCATTTACAAAATCTTCTACATCTTGCAATTCATCTAAAGTTAATTTAGAAAAATGAGAAAAATCAAAACGTAAATATTTTGAGTGTACTGCAGAACCTTTTTGTGTTACATGTGTTCCTAGAACTTCTCTTAAAGCTTGGTGCAGTAAATGTGTAGCTGAATGGTTACAGGTTGTTCTATGACGTTGTTTTTTATCTACAACAGCTTTAAAGCTCTCGTTTATATGCTTTGGAAGATTTTTTGTAAAGTGAATAATTACATTATTTTCCTTCTTAGTGTCTAGAATATAAACAACATCTCCATGTATATCTTCTAAATATCCCTTATCTCCAACTTGTCCACCACCTTCTGGGTAAAACGGAGTTAAGTTAAAAACTAATTGATACATTTCTCCGTCTTTTTTAGACGTTATTTTTCTATATCTTGTTAATTTTACAGGAGCATCTAAGGTATCATATCCAATAAACTCTTCAACAGTATCATCAACTAAAACAGTCCAATCTTCTGTAGAACTTTCGCTTGCTGCTCTAGATCTATTCTTTTGTTTTTGAAGTTTTTCTTGAAACCCTTTTTCATCTAAAGTATATCCTTTTTCAGACAAAATTAGTGCAGTTAGATCTACTGGAAAACCAAAAGTATCATACAGTTCAAATACTTTTTCACCAGAAATTTCTTTAGTGTTAGACGCTGCAATGATTGCATCTAATAAGACTAAACCTTTATCTAAAGTTCTTAAAAAAGAAGCTTCTTCTTCTCTAATTACGTTTTCAATTAGTTGTTTTTGTGCTATTAATTCAGGAAAAGCATCGCCCATTTTTTTACACAAGACATCTGTTAATCTATATATAAAAGGTTCTTTCTTGTCTAAAAATGTAAATCCGTATCTAATTGCTCTTCGTAAAATTCTACGTATCACATAACCAGCACCTGTATTGCTTGGTAATTGACCATCTGCAATAGAAAAAGCAACCGCTCTTAAATGATCGGATATAATACGTATTGCAATATCTTGTTGCGCATTACTACCATATTTTGTATTCGTTATTGCACCAATCTCACTAATAATTGGTGTAAAAACATCAGTATCGTAATTAGACTGCACATTTTGAAGTACCATGCACAAACGCTCAAAACCCATTCCGGTGTCTATATGTTTGTTTGGTAAGTCTTCTAGTATGCCATTGGCTTTTCTATTAAATTGCATGAAAACTAAGTTCCAGATTTCTACAACATGCGGATGATCTTCATTAATTAAAGTACGACCGTCTACTTTTTCTTTTTCTTCTGCAGAACGAATATCTACATGAATTTCAGAACAAGGTCCACAAGGTCCTTGAGCACCCATTTCCCAAAAATTATCCTTTTTATTTCCTTTCAAAATTCTGTCTTCAGCAATAAATTGTTTCCACAAATCGTATGCTTCCGTATCCATTTTCAGATTATCAGCATCATCAGAACCTTCAAAAACGGTTACGTATAATATATCTTTATCTATTTTATAAACTTCGGTTAACAATTCCCAAGCCCAAGCAATTGCTTCTTTTTTAAAGTAATCTCCAAAAGACCAGTTTCCTAGCATTTCAAATAAGGTATGATGATAGGTGTCATAACCAACCTCTTCTAAATCGTTATGTTTACCAGAAACACGTAAACATTTTTGAGAATCTGAAATTCTATTATTTTTTGGTTTTCCATTTCCTAAAAAATATTCTTTAAAAGGCGCCATTCCAGAATTTACAAACATTAAAGTCGGGTCATCTTTGGTAACCATTGGAGCAGAGGGCACAATTAAATGCGATTTTTCCTTAAAAAAATTTAAAAACGTAGCGCGTATGTCTTGTGATTTCATAAAAAAAGTTTCTTTCCGATACTTCGGAGAGTTAATTATGTTAATATATCTTAAAAAAAACAACTTACAAAAAGTAGTTGTAAAACATTTTGTAAATTGGCTTATTGTTAAAAATGAGACTTATACAATAAACTCATTTAAAAAACAAAAATAGTACATTTACAACTATGGCAAAAGTAAAATATTATTACGATGCAGATACACTTTCTTACAGAAAAATTGATGTAAAGAAAAGTGAGTATTATAAGAAAACTGTTTTCGGTGTTTTGGCAGTTTTATTGATTGCATTTATAGGTTTTATAATCTTCAGTCAGTTTTTAATGTCTCCAAATGAAAGAGCTATAAATAGAGAAAATGAAAATTTACAATTAAATTTAGATTTATTTTCAAAGAGAATTGCCGAGAGTTCTGCTGTTTTAAATCAGTTGCAGGAGAGAGATAATAATATATATAGAATGTATTTTGAGGCAAATCCAATACCAAATGAGCAAAGAAAAGCAGGTTTTGGTGGTGTAAATAGGTATAAGAGTTTAGAAGGTTACGAAAATTCTAAAATGATAAAGCAATTAACCAAAGACATAGATATTTTGTCAAAGCAATTGGTAATACAATCTAAATCTTTAGATGAAATTGTAGTTTTAGCAAAGGAAAAAGAAAAAATGCTAGCATCAATTCCTGCAATATTACCCGTAAAATTAGTAGATTTAACAAGAATGGCGTCTGGTTACAAATGGAGAATGCACCCCATACTAAAAATCAGAAAATTTCATAAAGGAATGGATTTTACTGCTCCAATAGGAACACCAATTTATGCTTCTGGAAATGGTAAAGTAATACGCTCTAGCAGAAGTGCAACTTACGGTAGAGTAGTTTATATAGACCATGGCTACGGATATAGAACAATTTATGCACACATGAGTAAAATTAAAGCAAAACGTGGACAAAATGTAAAGCGTGGAGATTTAATTGGATATGTGGGAAATACAGGTAGATCTGTTTCTGCGCATTTACATTACGAGGTGCGTAAAAATGGTAAAGCACTAAACCCTATTAATTTTTATTATGGAGATTTAACACCAGAAGAATTTGCAGCAATGCAAAAGGCATCTGAAGAAGAGGGCCAGTCTTACGATTAAGGCATTTTTTATTTATAAGAAGAAAGAAAACATTTTCCATTACTGATTATTGAATCCTGAAGAATATGCATGTAGATTTACCAGAAAAAAGATATTATAAAATTGGCGAAGTTGCCAAAGCTTTTAATGTAAATGCTTCTTTAGTGCGTTTTTGGGAAAAGGAATTTGACATTATAAAGCCTAAAAAAAATGCAAAAGGGAATCGTCTATTTACTGCAGATGATATTGCAAACTTTAAACTTATTTTTAACTTAGTAAAAGAAAGAGGTTTTACGTTAGATGGTGCAAAACAAAAATTAAAAAAGAACTTAGATGGAGCTGTTTTTAATCATCAAATTATTAGCAGACTAGAAGAGGTAAAGGCAGAGTTGGTGAAAATTAAAAATCAATTATAAAACAGATAGATACCATGTCAAAAAAATATGTAGACCTAGAAACCTTGAAGTACCTTCTTTATGATATTCATAGCTTAGAAAATTTATTATCAAGAGAGCGGTTTCAGGAGCATGATATGGAATCATTGAATCTTTTTATAGACTCTGTTAAGGAATTTTCAGACAGAGAATTGTACCCCTATTTTAAAGAAATGGATGAAACTCCTGCATATCACAAAGATGGCAAAGTAATCGTGCATAAACAGGTAGAGACGGTAATGCGTCAATCTGGAGAAATGGGTATCATAGCAGCTTCTTTTAATTATGAAGATGGTGGACTTCAAATACCTTTTTCCGCATTGCAGGCTGCCGTATATGTTATGGATGCCGCAAACAATCATTTGCCTGGTTACCCGAGTTTAACACAGGGTGCCGCAGAATTAATTATTGAGTTTGGCAACGATGCCCTTAAAGAAACGTATGTACCAAATATGCTTGCAGGGATTTGGGGAGGCACGATGTGCTTAACAGAGCCACAGGCAGGAAGTTCTTTGTCTGATATTGTAACCAAAGCGAGTCCAACAGCGGAAGGATATTATAAAATTAGTGGACAAAAAATATTTATTTCTGGTGGAGATCATCAGTATGCAGATAATTTTGTGCATCTAGTGTTGGCAAGAATTGAAGGTGCTCCGCAGGGAACAAAAGGGATTTCACTTTTTGTTGTTCCTAAAAAAAGGCTTAAAAAAGATGGGAGTTTGGAGTACAATGATGTAATGACCATTGCAGATTTCCAGAAAATGGGACAAAGAGGGTATTGCACAACACATCTAGGTTTTGGTGATACTGATGATTGTAGAGGTTGGCTTGTGGGTGAAGCGCACAAAGGTTTAAATCAAATGTTTTTAATGATGAATGGGGCAAGAATAGCTGTTGGTAGGGGTGCTGCTGCAATTGCAATGGCCGCTTATAGAACTTCATTGCAATATGCAAATGAAAGACCACAAGGAAGAAAATTAACAAGTACTGGAAAAAAAAATCCTACAGAAAAACAAAGCTTAATTATAGAACATCCTGATGTTCGAAGAATGTTATTGTTGCAGAAATCTATTGCAGAGGGTTCTTTAAGTTTGGTTTTTTTAGCATCAAAATACCAAGATATTATTACGACAGCAACTTCAGAAGAAGAAAAAGAAAAGTACAACTTGTTACTAGAGATGATCATCCCTATTGTAAAAACATTTCCATCTGAAGCGGGTGCAGAATCTGTAGATAATGGCTTACAGGTATTAGGTGGTTACGGCTTTTGTACAGATTTTGGTTTGCAACAGTATTATAGAGATATTAGAATTTCATCCCTTTACGAAGGAACAACAGGAATTCAATCACAAGATTTATTGGGGAGAAAAGTGACCATGCAAAATGGAAAAGGTTTGGCCTTATTGGTAACTGAAATAATGCATACTATTGAAGCGGCTGCAAAAGAAGATGACCTTAAAGAATATGCTGCTGTTTTAGGTGAAAAACTAAAACTTTCAGAAAAAGTATTGGCACATTTAATGCCTTTTGCAATGAAAGGAAATTACGAACGCTATTTAGCAGATGCTAATTTATTTATGGAATACATGAGTATTGTGGTGATTGGATGGCTGTGGTTAGAAATGGCGGTGGATGCAAAAAAAGAAGTTGCTAATTCCAATAGAAAATATTCCCAAGATTTTTACGAAAGTAAAATTCATACCATGAAATTCTACTTTAAATATGAAGTGCCAAAAACAGTTTCTTTGGCGCTTTCTTTAATGGATGATGGGGTTTTGACAATTAAACAAGACAAAGAATATATCTTATAATGACCATAAAAGAACAATTTAATCTCGAAGGAAAAGTTGCTATTATAACTGGTTCTAGCAAGGGTATAGGAAAAGCGATTGCAAAAGGATTGGCAGAAAATGGTGCACAGGTTGTCATCAGTTCTCGCAGTCAAGAAGCCTGCGACGTTGTAGTGGCAGAATTTAAAAAAGAAGGCTTAAGCGCCATTGGGATTGCCTGTCATATTGGAAAAGATGACCAACGAAAACAGTTAGTTTCTAAAACAATAGCGGCTTTTGGTCGCATAGATATTTTGGTAAATAATGCTGCAACAAATCCTGTATACAGTCCAATTGAAGAAATAGATCCCGTAATTTTTGATAAAATTATAGAAATCAATGTCAAAGCTCCTTGGGCTCTGTCTAATTTGGTGTTGCCACATTTACAGGCAAATAAAAACGGAAGCATTATTAATATTGCCTCTGTGGAAGCGTTAACTCCCGGTTATGGTTTGGGGGTCTATAGCACAAGTAAAGCAGCAATTTTAATGCTGACAAAAAACCAGGCCAAAGAATGGGGTACATATGGTATTAAAGTCAATGCAATTTGCCCAGGACTGATTAAAACAAAATTTAGTGCAGCTCTATGGCAAAATGAAAAAATGTTGCATAAGTTAGAGAAATCAATTCCAAGTGGAAGAATGGGAAAGCCAGAAGAAATGGTTGGTTTGGCATGCTTACTTGCTTCCAACGCGGGAAACTATATGACTGGAGGCGTATATACTGCAGACGGGGGATATATGATTGCAGGCTAAAGCCTTTGACATGCTTGCGAACGTTTATCGTTGTTTTTTTTCCTTTTTAATTGCTTTTAATAATACTTTAATATATTGTGCATGAACTTCGAATATTCAGAAAAATCAAAAGAACTACAACAACGGCTAATCTCTTTTATTGAAGCCCATGTAGTTCCTATAGAACAGGAATATATTACTTTTCAAAGTGCAACTAAAAATAATTGGACTCGCTTTCCAAAAATAGAAGCGCTAAAGCAAAAAGCAAAAGATGCCGGTTTGTGGAACTTATTTTTACCGAAGGATTATGGAGATTTAAGTCCAGGGTTAAGCAATTTAGAATATGCCCCTTTAGCAGAGATTATGGGGCGTAAGATATGGGTTTCAGAAATTTTTAATTGTGCTGCCCCTGACACCGGGAATATGGAGGTGTTGGCCAAATACGGAGATAAAGCTCAAAAAGAACAATGGTTAACACCACTAATGAACGGTGAAATACGTTCTGCGTTTTTAATGACAGAACCAGAAGTTGCTTCTTCAGATGCTACCAATATTGAAACTTCTATTGTTTTAGATGGTGATGAATATGTGATTAATGGAAGAAAATGGTGGTCTTCAGGAGCAATGGACCCAAATTGCAAAGTGGCAATTGTTATGGGTAAATCGGATCCCAATGCTGCAAGACACCAGCAGCAAAGTATGGTTTTAGTTCCAATGAACGCTCCTGGACTAGAAGTAGTTCGACCACTTTCAGTTTTTGGTTATTATGATTCTCCCGAAGGGCACGCTGAAATTATTTTAAAAAATGTGCGGGTACCAAAGGCAAATTTAATTTTAGGAGAAGGCAGAGGTTTTGAAATTGCCCAAGGTCGTTTAGGTCCTGGGAGAATACACCACTGTATGCGTTTAGTGGGCATGGCGCAATATGCCTTAGAATTGATGTCACAAAGAACTTTGGAGCGGGCTACTTTTGGAAAGAAGTTTCATGAGTACAGTAGTATTCGTCATGAAATTGCAAAGTCGCAATGTGAAATTGAACAAGCTCGCCTATTAACACTCTCTGCAGCCGATAAAATGGACAAAGCAGGAAATAAAGAAGCAAAAGACATCATTGCAATGATAAAAATTATTGCACCAAAGATGGCTCAAAAAGTGATTGATCGCGCAATGCAAATTTTAGGAGGAAAAGGAGTTGGTCCGGATACCTATTTGCCACATTATTTTGCGCTAGCAAGAATATTGCGTTTGGCAGATGGACCAGACGAAGTGCACATGTATCAATTAGGTAAAAGTTGTATAAAAAAATATGGAAATAAGTAATGAGCAACCAAAAAGTGCGCAAAGGGGAGGAATTAAATGAAGTTTTATTAAAGAAATATCTTCAAGAAAACGACTTATTAAATTCCCTGGAGAGTCCATTATGGGTTACTCAGTTTACTCATGGATATTCTAATTTAACCTATTTATTGGCATTTGAAAATAAAGAATTCGTGCTAAGGAAACCACCAATTGGTGCCATTAAACGAGGGCATGACATGCACCGTGAATTTAAAGTTCAAAGTGGTGTGCGTAGTGCTTTTTCTAAAGTACCAAAGATGTTTTCTTTTTCAGAGGATACTGCTATCTTAGGAAGTGATTTTTACATCATGGAAAAAGTAGACGGAATCATCTTAAATTATAAAGAAGCAAAACAAAGGAATCTTTCGTCGGTTGAATATACTACTGTTGCTAATTCTTGGTTAGAAACAATGACTCAGTTGCATGCTATAGATTACAAGGAAGTAGGCTTAGAAAGTTTAGGAAAACCGGAAGGATATGTTTCAAGGCAGGTTGCCAATTGGGGAAAACAGTTTTTAAAAGTGAAAACAACTGCATATCCTGAAGCAGCATTGGTCATGGAATGGATGGAGAAACATCAGCCCAAAGAGTATCAGCATTGTTTGATTCACAATGACTATAAATACGATAATATTGTTTTTAAAGACGATGCATGGAAGGAGGTTGCGGCAGTTTTAGATTGGGAAATGGCGACTTTAGGAGATCCGCTGATGGATCTAGGAACTTCACTTGGTTATTGGACGGTAGCTACCGATCATGAGTTTGTAAAACAAGGGATTCCGTCCCCAACCATTTTTGAAGGCAATCCAATACGGAGTGAAATTGCTCAAATGTATGCTCAGAAATCTGGCAGGAATGTAGACCATCTCGTATTTTATTATGTGTTTGGCTTATTTAAAATTGCTGTAATTGCACAACAAATTTATTATCGATATACAAAAGGCTTTACAACAGATCCACGCTTTGCTTCTTTAAACAAAGCTGCAGAATTATGTTGTAAATTGGCGTTAAAGGCTATAAAAACAAAATCTATAGATTAATGGAAGTGAAAAACAAAATAGTAATCGTTACCGGAGCAGGTTCTGGGATTGGAAAGGCAACTTCAATACATTTAGCAAACCAAGGAGCTACTGTTGTTGTTTCTGATATCAATATCGAAAGTGCTGAAAAAGTTGTTCTTGAAATTAATGCCAGCGGGGGGATTGCATCTGCAAATAAGTGTAATGTTGCTAATTTTAAAGAGGTAGAGCAGCTGATACATTCAACTGTGCAGAAATACGAGCGTCTTGACGTTATTGTTAACAATGCCGGCATTGTTCCTAACCTATTGCGAACCCATGAAGCGAGCTTAAAAGATTGGGATAACGTGGTTGCTGTGAATCAAACCGGGGTTTTTTACTGTATGAAAGTAGCATTGCAACAGTTCTTGGTTCAAGGATACGGAAATATTGTAAATATTGCTTCTTTAGCAGGTTTAAAGGCTTCACCTAACAATATCAGTTACAGTGCTAGTAAATTTGCAGTGGTAGGAATGACCAAATCTGCTGCAATGGAGTATGCTACAAAAAATATTAGAGTAAATGCAGTTTGCCCGGGTTACACGGAGTCTGCGTTGCTGGATCAACTGCTAGACGCCAAGCCTGAGATGGCTGCCATTTTAAAAAGTGTTATTCCTATGAAGCGTTTTGGAAAAGCGGAAGAAATTGCAGATGCAGTTGCTTGGCTTGCCTCTGATAACACAAAATTTATTACAGGTCAAACGATTACACTAGATGGGGGCACATCGCTCTAAAATTCATTATAATTGCTTAAATTTGTAAGTAGTAAAAAAAGTAATTAAACAATATAAATTATGAAAAAATGGCTTATTCCAGTACTCGTTATTCTAGCAGTTGTATTTGGATTCTATAATTTTACAAAAGGATTTAATAATACGGCAATAGAACTCAATGAGAACGTTGCTGAATCTTGGGCAAATGTTGAAACATCATACCAAAGAAGAACAGATTTGATCGGTAATCTTGTAAATACCGTCCAGGGAGCTGCAGATTTTGAGAGAGGTACTTTGGTAGACGTTATTGAAGCTAGAGCAAAAGCTACTTCCGTAAGTATAGATCCATCTAATATTACACCAGCACAATTAGAACAGTTTAATAAAGTCCAAGGAGGTATTAGTGGTGCTTTAAAAAGCTTGTTGGTAACTGTAGAAAGATACCCAGAGTTAAAAGCAAATCAGAACTTTTTAAAATTACAAGACGAGTTGGCAAGTACAGAAAACCAAATTCTTACAGCAAGAACTCGTTTTAATGAAAATACGAAACCCTATAACAATCATGTTAAGAAATTTCCGAATTCTATTTTAGCAGGTTGGTTTGATTTTGAAGGGAAACCTTATTTTCAGTCAGAAGCAGGAGCTGAAAAACCAGTAAAAGTAGATTTTAGTAAAAAATAATAGATGTCAAAAACAGAAGATTTTCTCACTAAGGCGGAAGAAAAAGAAGTTATTGCAGCGATACAAGTAGCAGAAACAAATACGTCTGGTGAAATACGAATTCATATTGAGGCTTCCTCTGAAAAAGCGCATTATGAACGTGCGTTAGAAGTATTTCAACTTTTAGAAATGAATCAGACAAAAGATGCAAATGGTGTGTTAATTTATGTTGCTGTAAAAGACCATCAGTTTGTTATTTGTGGTGACAAAGGTATTAACGATGTTGTTCCAGAAAACTTTTGGGATGCAACAAAAAACGTCATTCAAGAGCATTTTAAAAAGGGAAATTTCAAACAAGGAATTGTAGCTGGAATCTTAAAAGCTGGAGCAGAATTACAACATCATTTTCCTTGGCAAACCGATGATGAAAACGAATTATCTAACGAAATTTCTAAATAATTAACTTATTGAAATCAATTAAAACGCTCATTTATTTACTCGGATTCTTTGGTGCTCAAATAACTTTTGGGCAATTTATAGTGCCAGAAAAACCACAAGAACAGACAAGTGTTTATGACTATATAGGTCTATTGTCTGACCGTCAGAAAATAAATTTAGAGAACAAGTTAGTTCGCTATTCTGATTCTACATCTACACAAATTGTTGTAATCGTTATTGAGACCACAAAAAACGAAAGTATAGGAATTCTAGCTCCAAGGTGGGCACAGGAGTGGGGTATAGGACAAGCGAAAGAGGACAACGGTATTTTGATTTTATTAGCTCAAAATGATCGAGAAATTTGGATTGCTCCTGGATACGGAATTGAACCGATTTTAACAGCGGGTATTATTGGAGAAATTACAAGGAGTGTGCTTGTTCCAGAATTTAAAAGAGGAAATTTTTATGCAGGTCTAGACAAAGGTCTAGATACTATTTTTCAACTATTGAATGGAGAATACAAAGGAACTCGAAAACAAGAAAAGGGACGTCCTAAGACTAAATCTATTTTCGTTGCCTTGGCAATGATTGCCTTTTTTATTTTTATGTTTTTTGGGAATAAAAAGAACAAAGGTGGGGGTAGAGGTTTTAGAAGAGGTTCGTTAGCAGATACGCTATTTACCGCTGTAATTTTAAGCGGTGCTGGCAGACGTGGTGGTAGCTTTGGTGGCGGTTCTTCTGGAGGCGGAAGCTTTGGTGGTAGTGGTTTTGGTGGCGGCTTTGGTGGTGGAGGTTTTAGTGGTGGCGGTGCTGGTGGAAGTTGGTAAATTCAAACAATATTACTTTTTCTATTATGTCGTTGCGAATCAGTTTGATGCCTAGCATCGAGATCCAAGTATTACTTTAAAAAAGTTTTTTTAAATGCGCTCAGATCTTCAGCGGTATCAATGTCTACAAAGTTTGTTTTTTTTGCTGAATGCGACCACTTCTTTATTTTTATTTAAAAGGTTTTTTGCAACAAAATCACCAGATAGTTCTTGTAAAGTTGAAAAATAGCTTTTTGGAAAAATCGCTGGAACCCCCAATTTATGCCCATAGTTAGAAGCGATGATTGTTGGTGCTTTTTTACAAAATAAAGCGATCATATCATTTAAAATAGTTTTTTTCTATTGCGGGTTGATCTCCTAAAAGAATTAAAACAGCATCGTATTTTTGAGCTTCGAGAGCTATTTGTGAAATGCCAAATGCGACGCTTCTGGTGGCTGGTAAGCAATATTAAACTTCTATATTTATAATTTTTCAGATTATTATACAACCATATACTTATACACCAATAAGCCCCAACCTAAAGCTAAAAATAAACCACCTAAGGGTGTTATTGGCCCTAAGAATTTTAGTTTTTTATTATTTGCAGATAAAAGTACTAAAGCGTAAATTGAAAATGAAAATAAAACTGTACCGATTATAAAAGCATAAACAATGTAGTTATTAATAGTGCTTGTAATAGGCAATTGAAAACCTAAAATAAGCAATACAATTGCATGATACATTTGGTATTTCACCCCTGTTTCAAAACTCTGTAACTGCTGTAAATTCAGCTTTTTTTTCAATAAATGTGCTCCAAAAGCACCAAGTAGAATAGCAGAAAACCCGAAAATTCCCCCAATAATAATTGCATTTTCATTCATTTGATAAAAATAGTTATTTTAAAATAGAATTTTTAAAATTTTGCAAATCTTCTGCTGTATCTATGTCTATAAAATTTGTTTGCTTAGTTAGATAAACGACGTTGCTGTTGTTGTTTAAAATATCTTTAGCACCAATGTCTCCAGACATTTTTTGCAAGTTGCTAAAATAGCTCTTTGGGAATATGGCAGGAACGCCTAATTTCTTACCATAATTAGAAGCTATAATTTTTGATCGATCTTCATTGAATAATGCAATCATTTCATTTAAATATGTTTTTTCTATAGCTGGCTGATCGCCTAAAAGCACTAGCACCGCATCATAGCTATTTTTTGTAGTTTTTAAATGAGATACTCCATAAGCAATGCTACTACTTAACCCTTCCTTGAAATTACTATTGTGAATAAAGTGAATATTTGCAGATGAAATCTCTCTCCGAATTAAAAGATGGTTTGCACCTAAAATGCAGTATACATGATTTATATTGATCGCTTTTGCTTTAGATAAAACGGTTTCTAATAAGAAATTAACTCCAATTTTAACCAATTGTTTTGGTGTCTTCATTCTAGAAGATTCTCCTGCAGCTAAAACTAAAATCGCAATATCTATCATTGTTTATGTATGTATTTTTCCTTCTAATTTTCTAAGAGAAAAGGGCTCTTTTGCGCTAATCACTGCAAGAATTTCTGCAATAATAGAAACTCCAATTTCTTCTGGTGTTTGTGCACCTATATGTAATCCGGCGGGCGTATAGATTGAATCTAAAAATGCTTCTGTAGTATTTGGTGCATATTCAAAAAGTTCATTAAATAAACGTTCTCTTCTACTTGGTGCGCCTAAAATTCCAATATATTTAGGTTGCTGTTCGGCAAGTGCAATTACATATTTTAAATCTTGCACATAACTATGATTCATAAGTACAAGCGCACAATTATCGTTGATATTGTTGAATTTAATAGTTTCAGGACTCTCGCTAATTACTTTATTCGCTCCTGGGAAATCAGTAAGTTGTTTGCTGTCTTTTATGGAAGTAATTACCTCAACTTCCCAACCTAGCGTAGCTGCTATTTTGCACAATTTTACCGCATCGTGCTCGCCGCCAATAATAATTAATTTAAAAGCAGGTTGCAATACCTGGTTATAAACGGCAACATCACTTTTGGTTATAGTTGTTTCTGTGAATGTGAATTGTTGCTTATTTTCAAAAGTTAAGGTGGTACCAAACTCTCCAAAAACTTCATTTTCTTTTTGGAAATAACTGGTTAATTGTAAAGACTCTCTTTTAGAATTGGCCTTAGAGAAAGCAGCTATAAATTTGTTAGTAACAAAAAAAGGTTCGATTAAAACATATAAAATACCTTCACAGCCTAACTTGTATCTACCATCGTAGGTAATTACTTTGGGTATATTGTCTCTAAAAACGGTACTTGCTCTATGCATTATTTCTTTCTCTACACAGCCACCACTAACGGCACCAACAGAGCTCAAATCTTCAGAAATCAACATTCGAACTCCGGGTTTTCTATAAGAAGAGCCTTCTAGAAAAACCACAGTTGCTAGCACGTTTTTCAATCCTTTTTCTTGATGGATAACGGCTTGCTTAATAATTTCTTTGAGTTCATGAATCATTGGCGAAAAATAATTTAGCTAAATGTAAGAATTTTTAAATTCTTATTTATGACTTATTTTACAAGTTTCGCACTCATAGTTATCTTCATTTATAACCATCCCACTGATATTACTTTCTACAATTTTTTTAATAAAACTATTGTAAGTTTGGTCATTTCCAACGAGTTTACTTCCTTTATTTAGCTTGTAAAAATCTCCTTCCCATTCTTGTTTGCCCCAACAATTTGGACAAATTCCTTCTGGGGCATTTTCGCTTGTATTTCCAGTATCTTTTGCGGTAAAATATTTTCTTAAACTTTGTATTAGGCTCATAATTGTCTATTTTTTATGTGTAGTCGGAATAAGAGCAGAAACTTTACTAGTTAAGTTGTATTCTTAATAAAGCTAGTTCCAAATTAATTGTTTGCGCTCTTTCCAGTAAAATTCTGGAGATATTTTAAATGAATTTAGGAGGTCAATTTCATTATTAGAGAGTGAAAAAGTATTTAGTTGTAAATTTTGTTTTAGCTGCACGTTGTTGCTTGCGCCGCTTAAAACAACACTATTAGGTATGGTTTGTTCGCAATACCTCAAAGAAATGGCATCTATGCCAACGGCGTGCTTTTTTGATATGCTTTCTAAAATTGCATACATTTTATTATAATGCGGATAAGATTCGTTTCTAAAAATCCTACCATTTGCCATAGCCTCTTTAATTACAATCGATTTATTTTGATGTATTAGTTCTTCTGAAATTTCTAGTAAACTTTGATCTAATAAATTATAAGTCACCTGAAATAAATCAAAAAGAGAAGTACCATTAACCGTTATATTTAATGCTTTTTTAATCACCTCTGTTTGATTGGTGCCTGTTGTAGTCAATCCTATTTTTAAATTATGTTCTTTTTTTAGTGACGCCAAACGTTCTAAAACTTCAGAATTTTCTAAAACACCAGTTTCTATAGTTGCCGAGTGAATTTGATATACTTTTAAATAGGGGAGTAGTTGTTTAGAAAAATTCCATTGTGCATTTAATTTTGCTAAACTGTGTTCTTTTACTTCATGCACTGTTGCATTTTCATTAAAATTAGCGGTATAGGTGTAGCCCCATTTTGTAGCAATTTGGATAGATGCATCATTTTTTGTTTGTAACCACTCTACAACCAGTGCTTCTGCCAAACCATAACCAGGAGCTGTATCGAAATATCTAACCCCTTTATTATAGGCAGTTTCTAATACAGAGAAACTATTTTTTTTAAACGTTTCTAAATTGGATTTACCACCAGTTTGAAAACGAATATTTATGTATTGAGGTCTTCCTAATGCAGCAGTTCCTAATCCTAATTTCATATTTTTTTATTTAAGAACTACAAGATAACATAGAGCACCCTACTTTGTTTCTTGCCCATTCTGGTCTTTTTGAAAACCATTTATCATTCTCTGGTTGTGTATCATATGGTTTTTTTAAGAGTTGAAATAATTCATCAATTAAAGCATAATTTCCTTTATCTGCCTCGTCAATTGCCATTTGAGACATGTAGTTTCTTAGCACATACTTAGGATTTACAGCATCCATTTTTTGTTTTCTCTCTTTTGATGATATCAATTCTTTTTGAAGCCTATTGGCATATTTTTCAAACCACAAACGCCAAGTATCTTTCACTGTATTAGAAATATTTTCGAAATCATAAAAGGCTTTTTCTATCAATTTTAAACTAGACTCTGCATCGGTAAAATCACTTAGGTTTCTAAAAAAAATTGTCATGTCTGTCTCTACCAATTGCAAGTTATCTTCTAACCGCTGAATCAATTGTAAGTCATCTGCGTCGCTAATAGATAAACCCAACTTAGATTTCATCATTGTTAAAGATTCATGCTCAAAATCTGTTGTGTACTGTTTTAAAATAGTCTCTAATGGCGCTACATCTTCTATGATTGGATATAAAGCATTTGCTAGTTGATACAAATTCCATAAACCCATATTTGGCTGATTTCCATATCGATATCGTTTGTGTTCACGATCTGTAGTATTTGGTGTCCATCCAAAATCAAAACCTTCTAACCAACCATAAGGTCCAAAATCTATGGTTAAACCTAAAATAGACATGTTGTCTGTATTCATAACTCCATGCACAAAACCAACGCGTTGCCAATCAATAATCATTTTTAAAGTTCGTTCTGCAACCTCCTTAAAGAATAAGATGTAATTTTTTTTTGAGGGAGCTCCTAAATGAGCAAAATGATGTTTAATGGTATAATCTACTAAGCCTTTTAAATTTTTCAAGTCATCTCTTGCTGTAAAAATTTCAAAACTACCAAAACGCAAAAAGGAAGGTGAAATTCTAGAAACAATAGCACCTTTTTCATACGCCGGATTCCCATCATATAAAACATCGCGTAAAACAGCATCTCCAGACAAGCTTAAAGACAATGCTCTGGTGGTTGGCACACCTAAATGATACATAGCTTCACTGCACAAATACTCTCTAACAGAAGAACGTAAAACAGCTAAACCATCTGCAGTTCTAGAATAAGGTGTTTCGCCAGCACCTTTTAATTGGACTTTCCAGTTTTTATTTTGATGTTCAACTTCAAATAAATTAATAGCGCGTCCATCTCCTAATTGTCCTGCCCAATTGCCAAATTGGTGGCCGGCATAGCACATAGCATACGGTGTTGTATTTGGGTATACGGCGTTACCAGTAACTATGTTTTTAAAAAGAGTTGTTTCAGTATCAGTAGTAGAAACACCCAATTCAGAAGCCATTTCTTTAGAAACATGTACTATTTCTGGCTTGGCAGTTTTTTTTGGTAAAACATAAGAAAAAGCCGCATTTTCTACCTGTCTTCTTGTATTTTCTTTGACAACATCTGCTGGCAATTCTGTAGTGAAAGTGTTTTTTATATTTAATTTCAAATTCGAATTTTTTTAAGTTTTCAAAGGTTTTTATCGCTTTGTTTTATCAATCTATTTTTGAAGTGCGCTAACAGAAGGATTTCTTATTTTTTTATTTTCATACAAGTTACGTAATTTGGTTTCAATTTCTACATTGTTTTCAATCTCTAGAAATACATAACATAAGTTGCCTGTTTCTAAAAAGATATTACAGTAGCTTGTTTTTTGGTATTTTTTTACACCAAATAAGTGTATTTTTATTTTCTTCCGGTTTAAAACCTTTTTAGCTCGTAGCGCAATCTCTTTTAATTTTTTGTGATTTACTATTTTAGTTTTTCTGCATGCAGTTTTCGCAGTTTCGCTAACTTCGGTTCAATCACGTAGGTACAATATCCTTGGCCATTGTTATTTTTATAAAAATCTTGGTGTTCTTGCGTTGCTATATAAAAAGGAGGTAAAGCACTTAACTCTGTTACCACTTTGCCTTCATAGTAGACCTGAATTTGTGTTAAAACAGCTGCTGCTACCTTCTGTTGTGTATTGTTGTGATAATAGATTACAGATCTATATTGTGTGCCTCTATCTGCGCCTTGTTGGTTTAAAGTTGTAGGATCATGTGTCGTCATAAAAACGACTATAATATCTTGATATGAAATAATATTTGCATCAAAAGTAATTTCAATTACTTCTGCATGACCTGTTAAGCCAGAGCATATTTCTCTATACGTTGGTTCTCCCGGAACATTTCCTCCAGCATACCCAGAGATTACTTTTTCTACCCCTTTTACTTCTTGAAATACAGCTTCTGTACACCAAAAACATCCACCTCCTAAAGTGGCTATTTGTAAATTTTCATTCATTTTATACGCTGTCATTGCTAATTATAGATATTCAGTAGTTTTTAATTAAAAGATACCTTACCCCACATATTTGCAATAATTTTTTTCTGATTGTTTAATTTATTTTTTTTCTAATTGCATTGCTGCAGAATTTATACAATAACGCAATCCACTAGGCGCTGGTCCGTCAGGAAAAACATGACCTAAATGGGCATCACAAGTATTGCATAGTGCTTCAACTCTAACCATTCCAAAAGAAACATCTTTATGATATTTAATTGCATTTTCTTGAATAGGTTGCGTAAAACTTGGCCATCCAGAATTAGAATCAAATTTTATTGTAGCATCAAATAAGGGTGTATTGCAACAAATACAATTGTATTTACCTGCATCATAAATAGAACACAAAGCTCCTGTATGAGGACTCTCTGTGCCTTTTTGTCTGGTAACCCTGTATTGTTCTGGGGCTAAAAGGGCTTGCCATTCGGTTGCTGTTTTCTCAACTCTTTTAGTTGGCGTTGGGTTTCCTTTTGTAGCAAAATGTATAATTTCTTTCCAAGTAAGCATGCTAGTTATTTTCTTTTTTATAATTGTTATCGTCCTTTTTTTAGACGAGATAAGAGGTTTAAACTTACAACTACATCTGTTTTATTTGAACTAAATTCAATACCTAAATTTACGAAAAATTTTAAATAAAAAAATGCACAATATTTTAAATATTGCGCATATAATTATAATTCTATTAGTACTTAATTTTTATTTCTGTCTAAAATAGATGGTAATTGGTACACCAGAAAAATCGTACATATCTCTTAACTTATTTTCTAAAAAACGCTTATAAGGGTCTCTTACATATTGCGGTAAATTACAGAAAAACGCAAACTGAGGTGTAAGTGTAGGCAATTGCATGCAATATTTAATTTTAACAAATTTACCTTTTGTAGCTGGTGGCGGATAGCTTTTTACAATTTCTAGCATTGCATCATTCAGCTTACTAGTAGATATTTTGAATTTTCTTCTTTCAAAAACTTCTACGGCAGTTTCAATTGCTTTAAATATTCGTTGTTTTGTTAATACAGAAGTAAAGACAATTGGCACATCTGTAAAAGGCTCAATTTGTTTTCTAACCATGGCTTCAAAATCACGCATAGTATTGGTTTCTTTCTCTACTAAATCCCACTTATTTATTAAGACAACAACTCCTTTTCTGTTTTTTTCTGCCAACCAAAAGATACTTTGGTCTTGGCCTTCAAAACCACGAGTAGCATCTACTACTAAAATAATAACATCTGCATATTCTATAGAACGCACTGCACGCATTACAGAGTAAAATTCTAAATCTTCTTTTACCTTCGATTTTTTTCTAATTCCGGCAGTATCTACCAGGTTAAAATCAAACCCGAAACGGTTGTATTTAGTATCAATAGAATCTCTTGTTGTCCCTGCAATATCTGTTACAATATTTCTTTCTTTACCAATTAAAGCGTTTATAAAAGAAGATTTCCCTGCGTTTGGTCTTCCTACAACGGCAAATCTTGGTAGGTCTACTTTTTCTAAATCTACTGCTTCCGGCGCTGGCATTTTTAGAGCAATATCATCTAATAAATCTCCAGTTCCACTTCCATTAATAGAAGAAATTGTGTGGTAACCACCTAAACCTAAGTTATAAAATTCTACAGCATCTGCATCTCGCATTGCGTTATCAACTTTATTAACAGTAACAAAAATTGGTTTTTTTACTTTCCGTAAAATCTTAGCAACTTCTGCATCCATAGGTGTAATACCCTCTTCTACATCTACAACAAATACAATAATATCTGCTTCTTCAATTGCTAACTTTACTTGTTTTCTAATTTCTTCTTCAAAAATATCATCAGAACCAATAATGTAACCACCTGTGTCTATTACAGAAAATTCTTTTCCATTCCAGTCAGATTTTCCATAATGCCTGTCTCTTGTAACTCCACTAACAGAATCTACAATAGCATCTCTTCTCTGCACCAATCTATTAAAAAGTGTCGACTTTCCTACATTTGGTCTTCCTACGATGGCAACAATACTATTCATTTGTGTTCAAATTTTTTGCAAAGGTACGATTTAAGCTTTTAAGAAAGACGCTAAAAATGAAGTCTTTAAAAAACTAAAATCATCTAAATTATTTACTGTTTTTTCTTCTTTAAAATTAAGGGAATATCGACAAAATTAGGCAGGGTACATGCGCTAATTTATTTCTGATTGTAACCAAAACGTTTCAACTGAATTTTGTCACTACGCCAGTTTTTGTTCACTTTTACATACAATTCTATGTATACTTTTTTCTCAAAGAATTTTTCTAAATCTTTTCTAGCTTCTGCGCCTACTCTTTTTAGGGCTGCGCCTTTATGACCTATAATAATTCCTTTTTGTGTTTCTCTTTCTACCATAATTATAGAACGTATTCTAACAATGGTTTCTTCTTCTGTAAACTCTTCTGTTTCTACCTCTACAGAATACGGAATCTCTTTCTTATAATGAATTAGAATTTTTTCTCTAATTTTTTCATTTACAAAAAAGCGTTCTGGTTTGTCTGTTAATTGATCTTTCGGGTAAAAGGCAGGCCCTTCTGGTAGTAGTTCTTTTATTTTATCTGATACTGCTGCCACATTAAATTTTTCTAATGCAGAAATTACAAATACTTCGGCATTGGGTACTTTTTCTTTCCAGTATTCTATTTTTTCTTCAACTTCATCTTGAGAAGACTTGTCAATTTTATTTAAAAGCAACATTACAGGAATTTCACTGTGAATTATTCTGTGGAAGAATGCTTCATTTTTAAGCTCTTTTTCACCAACTTCTACCATATAGATTAAAATATCGGCATCTTCAAAAGCAGATTTTACAAAATCCATCATAGAAGATTGTAGCTCATAGGCAGGTTTTATGATACCTGGCGTATCAGAAAATACAATCTGATAGTCCTCTTCATTCACAATTCCTAAAATACGATGCCTTGTAGTTTGGGCTTTCGCAGTAATGATAGATAGCTTTTCACCTACCAAAGCATTCATTAATGTAGACTTACCTACGTTAGGATTTCCTATAATATTTACAAAACCAGCTTTATGTGTCATGCCACAAAGGTAATTCCTTTTTGTATTTGATTAGAATTTAGAGCATTAAAAAATATCAAAAAAATATCATTAAAAAGTTTGGTCTATTGTTTAGTTAAGTTGTACATTTGCAGTCGGAAATAAGGGATCGAGTTTATGAGTCGAAAGTTAGAAGCTAAGTCCTTATTTTTGAAACAACAACGCGGGATAGAGCAGTAGGTAGCTCGTCGGGCTCATAACCCGAAGGTCACTGGTTCGAGTCCAGTTCCCGCTACTAATAAACTCCTTGAGAAATCAAGGAGTTTTTGTTTGGAATCAAGTGATGCGTGCATCTTCTTGAGAACAAAATAAAAATTTAGATTACAAAGCAATCGGAGTTTCTTTGGGCTGTTTCTACTTTTGGCCCATTGCGAAACAACGTGAAGCAATGAATCCAGTTCCCGCTACTAAAACAATAAAACGGTTATACTTTTATAGTGTAGCCGTTTTTTATGGTTCTGTCCTTCTATCCATTCTTACATTAATTATCACATAAGGATAAAAATATATGTACTGATATTCAAATATTTACATTTTTATAGTTTGCTATGAAAGTCTAAAATAGCTCTAATTATGACAGATGTGACAGAGCCCTTGACCAACCAACACTCCCTCCAAGGTGCAGAATTTTTCATTATCTTTGAAATATATTTTTTTAGGCCATGATGATTTTAAGAATACTATTAGTGATTATACTACTGACTGGATGTAGTAAAAA
>Ga0307986_10000353_pt1 | contig 34279 bp, 34 predicted proteins | sample EllFjometageno82_FD_203170 | JGI IMG/M metagenome (GOLD analysis project Ga0307986, IMG submission 203170) | Marine microbial communities from Ellis Fjord, Antarctic Ocean - #82 | ecosystem: Environmental > Aquatic > Marine > Unclassified | place: Southern Ocean | collected 2014-10-09 | reverse complement strand
AAATTAGGGATTCACACTGACGTAAAAGTGTTGTACGGTCTAGCAAGTAAAGGAAAAAATTTTTGGATCTATAAATTTGTAATCAATAGGTCCGCGGTTCGACTCCGTGCGGGGGCACCACACAATCTTTTACTTAATCTGCGTATTCTATTTGTGATCATTTATTAATCTTTATGATTCTATTATTTATAAGTTTAATATATTTTGTAATTTTTCTATACGAAACCACTTTTATTTGCCTGGAAATAGACTTTTGCAGCCCTATTGAGTATTGAAGGAGAAATTAATAAGCAAAAATTACCCTCAGTTAATGCCTATAAAAGAAATTAATATTCCAAATTTTTTTTATAAAAAATTTGATGTCATCAATTAAAAATAATGGATAATATCCTAATTTTTTAACTAACTTGTTTTCTTTTTTTAAAAGCGGAATAATTTTTTTTTTATCTTGAGTCCATTTGTTATAACTAAATTCTGCATTTTTTTTTCTATACTCATAATACTGAATTATATTTTTATAATTGATTTTATCAATTGTTTTTTCATCATAGATAAATCCAATCTTTTCATCAGAAATATATTCATTCATTGTCGAGTCGTTGTATCCAACGATAAACATCCCCTTCGATATGGCCTCGACTATAGTCATTCCAATGCCTTCTTTTTTTCTTGGAGCCATAAATACATTGCACTTCTCAAATATATCTAAATAATCTTTTTTAGGCAAAAAATTTTTATTAACATATTTTATATTGTATTCTTTGTATTCTTTTGAGAGATTTTCTTCTGATATTATCATTCCAGGATCTGGATTTGGAAAATAAACTATCTCATCTATGTTGTTCTTGTCGAATAAATACAACCAATCTTTAATTTGTATTCTTCCACGATCCCAAAAAAAAACATTTATTTTATCTTCTTGATTATTTATCAATGTAAAATCTGGTTTTACAAAATAATTTAGCTTCAAGGACTCAATATCTACGTTGTTTATACTTTCAGTGATCTTATTAGAAAATTTCAATACTTTAATACCTAAGTTTGACATTTGTTTCCAAAAAATTGACTTAAAAAAATCATTTCTAAAATTTAAAGCATCATACATGGGGGCCCACATTATTTTTTTTCTCTTAAATTTTTTCATTATTTGATAAGGAAACATTACATGAAAAAAAAAGATGTAATCAAATTTATCTATTTCTTTTATTGGTATTTTTTCATTAGGCTTCCACCAAAAATTAACAACTTCGAATTCTTCAGATAATATCTCTCTTAGAAAATCACCACTATTAGTGGACTGATGGCTCCAATAATCAACATAAGCTAAACGTTCTTTTGCCATTAAGTTTAGATTCTTAAAATTTTTTTAATTTCTGTTTCATTTTTGTTAACCCAAGTAATAACGTGGTCTAAACCTTCAGAAACACCTATATTTGGAGACCAATTGTGTTCTTTTTTAATTTTGGAATTATTTGATATGTATATTTTTTGATCTCCCGATCTCCAACTATATTTTTTATAGGCAACTTCTTTATTAAGTTTGTCTTTTAATAGTTCCAATAGCTCAATTATACTTAAAGAGTTTTTATTACCTCCACCTACATTATAAATTTTATTCACACTTTTTTTAGATTTAGATAATTTAAAAAATAGTTTAACTAAATCATCAATAAAAAGTAAATCTCTTACTTGTTTGCCGTCACCAAAAATTTTTATTTTTTTTCCAAAATAAGATAAAATAGTCATCCAAGTCACCCATCCATGATCTTCAATGCCAAATTGCATATTACCATAAATACAGCTCATTCTTAAAACAACAGTATCTAATCCATAAATTCTAGAATAATCACGAACATATTGATCTGCGGTACCTTTTGAACATCCGTATGGAGAATAAAAATCTAAAGGACAGTTTTCATCAACATTCTTAACCTTTCCTAAAAAACTATATCTTTTTTGATTTGATGTTATTTTCCTATTAAAGATATTTCCATATACTTTGTTAGTCGACATATTAATTAACTTAGTTTTTTTACTAAAAAATCTAATAGACTCTAAAACATTAAACGTGCCCATTATATTTGAATTTAAATCCATTCTAGGATTCAGCACTGATGTTGTTACCGCAACTTGTCCAGCACAATGTATTAATAAATTTGGTCTTAATTTCTTAATAATATTTGATGTTAAATTAAAATTTGACACATCAACCTTATAAAATTTAAATTTTATATTCTTTTTTAAATTTACTAAATTATTTTTAGTTCCTTTTCTTGATAGATTATCAATTAAGTGAACGCTCCAACCTTTTTTAGCGAAATGTATTGCTGTATTTGACCCAACAAAACCAGCTCCACCTGTTATTAATATTATTTTCATAATTTTTAAATATACTGTGATCAGATAACTGTCAAACTTACAATATATTAAAATGTTTCATAGTTTAAGTTATATAATTGTTGTAAGATTTAATTGAAGGCATGCTCTTAAAACTCTAAAGGTCCAAAATTAGCTACATAAATCTTATTATTCATTTTTTTACTAAGGTTTTTTACATCACTCCATTTTAAAATATTTAAACTCTTTAAGTGTTTAATTTTCTTATCATATTCAATTTTTGGTATCTTTATATGTTGGTATTCTTTGTGGTAAATAGAAATACTATCAAAATAAACTATGCGCGCTGAATAGACATTCATTGCTTTAATGTGTTCATTAGACCTAAAATATCCTCCACTAACACCACTTAAAAAGGTAAAAATAATAATGATATGACAAGTTAATTTCAAAATTTTTTTATCATTATAAAAATTTTTGATTTTATAAAGGTTAGACAGCATGATGCTTATAAAAGAAATAGCCACTAACGTTGGTAACATTATTCCAAAAGATCTACCTACAGTAACACTCGGTAAACAAAGTAGGAGTAGTGTAAGAAAAAAAACAGTAAAATTAATGTAAGTGATTTTTGTAAGATTAATATATTTAATGCTAATAATTAAACCAACCAACAAAGCAATAACCCAAGAAAAAAAAGTTACTGTTTGTAAAATATAGAATTTTTTTATTGTCCAATAACCCATTGGTAACCAGCTTGCCTTGAAAGTTTTTATAAAGTTACCAAGACTTATTTCTTCACCACCAAATTTAATAGAACCAAGGGTAAAATCGATGTGAGATGCCTCAGCTACAAATATTTTTCTAAGAAGCATATGAATTAAAACTATAATTAAAAATGGTGAGACAATGAGTAAGTTTTTCTTGATGTTTATAAAATATTTTTTTTGTTTATTTATTAAAATTAGATAGAAAACTCCTGGTAATATGTACATCGTCTCTCTAGTAAAAATAGATAAAAAAGCAAATAAAATTGAAAAAAAAAGATATTTGCTATTTTTTTTCTCTAACCATTCCATAAATAATAAAATTGATAGCAAAGCAATAATATAGCAAAAAATTAAAGCACTTAAAGTCAACCAGGATAACAAAGTTGTATATATCTTTGTAAAAACAATTAGAGATGAAAAAATAAATATTTGCTGTCTACTAAATCCTAGTTTAGACAAAATTAAATTAAATTCTATAATCAGACCTATCATTAGTAAAAAAACAAAAATTCTTAAAAAAAAGTAATTTTCTTTAAATGTACTTCCAATAAAATTATAAAAATGTATAGCTACTGGTCTATAACTTGCAGTTTCAATTCCATCGGAATCCCAATTACCTCTCCAGCTATTAATTATTTCTGATAATGAAAAGGACCTTATTAAATGAAGATCGTCCCATATGTATGGCTGATTAATAACCTTAAATCCAAGAAATAAATACCAGATAAAAAAAGTTAAAAAGGAAACAAAAATTATATAAGAAATATTACTTAAGTTATCAATTTTTTTTAGGATCATAATTATACTTTATTGTATCTATTTTATAATTTAAATTTTATTTAATTAATTTTTTTTTTAATATAAATCTTATAGTAGAGGATGATAACATCTCTTATGGTTATGAGGATATTTTTTAGCACTATTGAAGATCCTGCTCTGAAATTGCTTGGGTAACTATGAATTCCAACTTCATCAACTTTATAACCAAAATATTTCGCCTTAATAGCGAGTTCTGCACCTATGAATGGGCTATTAGTTGTTAGCTTAATTCTTTTTAAAATTTTTTTGTTTACCAATCTGGATCCGCACGAAATATCTTTAAATTTGATATCAAATAAAAATCTCAATAAACGATTGTAAAACCATGAAATTATTATTCTGGAAGTCTTATATCTTTTTTTATATCTGTAGGTAATAACAAGATCATTAAAACTATATTTCTTTAAAATTCTTGGCAAATCATTTAACGCAATTCCAAATTCACCATCTCCATCAACTGCATAAACACATTCATATTTACTGTTTTTAAAGCCCGATCTAATTGCTGCACCATAACCAAAATTTTTTTTATGAAAGATAACTTTAATCTTTTTATTTTTTTTACTGTGCTTTAAGGCTATTAAGCCTGATTTTTCTGGACAGCAGTCATCGACTATAATTATTTCATACTTGATCTTTAATTTTTTTAATATTTTTAGACTTTTATTGATAACTTTTATTACCGTGTATTTATCTCGGTATAACGGAAAAATTAAACTAATTGATTTGGGGTTATTCATTATCATCAACTTTACTAACTGGTTATATAAAAAGATTTAAATATTTAAATCTCTAGAATATCCATTGTAATATTTAAACATCTTTACATCTGTATAATTTAATTTCAAATCTCTTTCAATGTCATAACAAAATTCATAGCTTGATATTAATATTTCAGATTCTTTAATTAAACTTTTACTTAATGATTTAATCATATTATAGGGAATTTTCATTTTTTTTGTATTGTTGATATCATCATTAAAATTTTTATATGCAAAAAATCCAGCTATATTCAATTTTTTAAAATTTTTGATATTTTTAATTAAAAAATTAGTTTGGTCGTATGTTCCATATAATACAATTTTTTTATTCGTCTTTATCCAAAGATCAATCTTATTAATAAGATCGTATTTAGGTTTTTTTAATGTACTCCAAACAGCAGTTTTTTTTTGTTCTTTGATATATTTTAATCTATCTAATTTATTATAGTTTTTTGTCAGTAACTTTAATGCTTTTTTTTCATTCAAATTAATTTCTTCTGCTCTATCTTTATTTAATATTTTTTTAATGGATTTATTAACAGTTTTTGGGTCAATAATTCTATCTCCTAAAATTAAGTAATCTATATCCATATTTAATATCCCTAAAATTGCATCAATAGGTTTTTCAACAATTGGTTCACCAGCGTTATTAAAGGAAGTGTTCAAAATACAACCTATGCCAGTTATTTTTTTAAATTCATTAATTAAGTTATAAAAAATTTTATTTTGTTTTTTGTTTACAGTCTGAACTCTTGCTGTGCCATCCACATGTGTTACTGACGGTATTAACTTCGGGTTTATTACTTTTGCTACTAAAAGCATGTAGGGACTTGGCCTCATTAATTTAAAGAATTTTTTATAATCCTCCTCTAAGACCGCAGGTGCAAAAGGTCTATAATTTTCTCTATGTTTCACCCTATTATTAACAATATCTTGCATTTTAGGGTTTCTACTATCTGCTAGAATAGATCTACTTCCTAAAGCTCTTGGGCCATATTCACTTCCATTTTGAAACCATCCTAAAATTTTTCCCTCTGACAGAAACTTGGCAGCTTTTTTTAAATTAGTTTTTTCACTTTTAATTTTATATTTCTTTAAAAATTTTAAAATATCTTGGTTTTTATATGTTATCCCAGAATATGCATTTTTTAGTTTAGAGGCTTTTCTCTTATATATTTTAAACTTTGGGTGATTATATAAAGCCCAAATACATAAACCAAACGGAACACCTGCGTCTGAACAAGCAGGATAAACAAATATGTCTTTGAACTTTGTATTGTCAAAAAGTTTTTGATTTGCGACAGAATTTAATGCTACACCTCCCGCTATACATATATTTTTTGATTTAACTCTTTTTTGTAAGTCTTTACCTAAATGAATTAAACATTTTTCAGTTTCGTTTTGAACATCAAAAGCTATTTGTTTCCACTTATCTTTTAAAATATTTTCAAATTTAAGTCTTTTTGGTAAAATAATGTTTAGTTTTTTGATATTTTTTTTATTAAACGAAGTGAGTATGTCTGAAAATGGCATTCTTCTTAAAATGCTTGAATAATCTGTGACAACTCCGTCATATTTAACTTTAGAAAAGTCGAGAATAGGTTTGTTCTTTCCTCCAAAAGGCGCTAGCCCCATAGTTTTGCCCTCTCCTCCAGTTCCAAGATTTAAACAATGTTTTGTTATTGTATTATAAACAACACCAATGCCTCTTCCTTTGTATTTATCTATTAATCTAATTTTGTCATTTTTACCCTCATAAAAACTATTAGTTTCTATATCCGTTCCATTTCCATCAACAATCAATATAGCTGAATCTTTAAATCCTGAGGTATAATAAGCACTGGCCGCATGAGCTAAATGATGGTTAATTTGAGTAATCTTTTTTTCAGGAAATTTCAAAATAGATTTAATATAATCAAATTCTTTTACATTATAAGAGGGCCCTGATCTATGCCAGACAGGCTCTCTGATTATATCTGATACCAATAAATCAATTTGATCTAATGACTTTAAATTAAAGTGATCCATGCAATATTTTATTGAATGAATAGGAAAGGTGTATGGGTGTTTTTTTCTTATAAGTCTCTCTTCTGATATTGCCACATATTCGTAATCATGTGAATTTTTTTTTGCTTTAATTATGCACGCCCCACTGTCCATTGTTGCAAAACACTGGATCCCCAATATAAACTGAAATTTGTTACTTCTTAAATTCATTAATTATCAAGTTATTAATATCAATTTTATTCCATAGCAACAATTTATTAAATGTAAATTACATAATCAACAAACAAACTATTAAGGGAAAGTGAGAATAAATTATAAATGAAAAAAACTCATTACTGTATGAACATCTGCTTCCATATTGTTTGGATATCTTTTGTAAGTTATGTGAGCGCCTATTTCTGCATTATTCCAATGCGCTTTTCTATCCAAAATTCTTCTAAGTAATTTATTGTCCATTTTACAGTATAATTTCCTATTACCATCTTCTCCATTTATAATAGGAATTTGTTTTTCATTTATTTCAATAAATACATTGGTTTTGAATTCTAGGTGAAACCTTTTTAATCTCTCCAAAAGTTTTTCTGCTGCCAATTCTGTATCTTTACATAATACCTGAGTTTCTGGCTCATTGTCAGTTTCATAATCATACTTAAATTCTTTAATAGATCTAATATAATTTTTCATTTCATCTAAATCTATTTTTTCATATTTATCTAATTGTTTTTGTGCTGAAAGATCAAATGTTTGGTTATCTCTTAAACAAAATATGTTTGCATCTATCTTTAAATTTTCTTTCAAATAGACAGCACACTCATCTCCTGTAGTAGTGCCCAAATATTCATTCTTGTAACTTTGTTTACCTCCAAGGATATAGGATCCCATTGATGTAAGTATTGATTTTGGTTTAAGAGCCGGCATAATATTACATAAGTATTCAAGGTTTCTCATTGAAATACGATTGTGTTCTTTTTTTTTTTCTTTAACGTTTAAGTTATCAAAACAAGACGGATATGGACCAGCGGAATTATAATTTACCATTACTAAATCAATTTGTTTAAATTTCTCTCTAAGAAATGTGCATGCTTTCACATCCGGTACATTATCATTAAAATTAATAGCTGTAATATTGTTATCATTCAAAACTAAAGCACTATCAATTAAGTCTCCTAGTATAGATTCTTCATACTGGTGTTTTACGAATGGTTTATAAGCAGTAAGATTGAATTCATTAAATTTTACAGTTTCATCATTTTTTATTTCTATAAGATTATTATAACCCATCTTAATTAACTTTTTTTTTAGAAAATTTGGTTCTTCATTAAGCACAATCAAAGGAATATCTTTTGAAAATTCAAAATATCTTTCATCAAAATGATCGGGGTGAAGATGGCTAATATAAATCGCATCAACATTTTGAATATCGGATAGTTTTGTTTTTACAGGTGGATAATGATACCAAGAACCTTCGAACACACCGTCAATTATCCACGGGTCACATAAAATTTTTGACCCCTTAGATCCTGTAAAGATTCCACCGGCATTTCCTATAAATTTAAAATTCATGATTATGATTTTTTATATCATTTATTTAATATTAAAAATGAAATTTTGTATTAATTTTTTAATAAAAGCATCATATGTCGCATAAAATTTTTTACTGAATATTTTTGGATTTATTTGTTATTTTATTTAATTAAACAGAGCCCATTAAATAAGCGTTTTCCAGCTTTTTGTAAGGGGTATTAAGTCTCTTGCCTAGTAGTAGTTTAAATTTTCCATTAAAATCTTTTCTTTTTAGAATTATTCCACCATTAGCACAGGCAACAAATATATTTTTTTTATGGATTCTATAAATTAACCCATTTTGGAAAGGGTGGAAATTCAACTTTGATTTTGCTAATTTTGAGGATGATAATTTAATCATTTCTTTATTAATATAAGTTCTTGCTCCTGAATAAGGGTGACCAAATGAATTAATAAAGTTACTAATATTTTTTGCTTCCCAATTCCAGTTTATCCATGAGTTTATCTCAGTTTTTAATCTAGGCCAATATGATGCTTTATTATTATTTTTTTCTACGTAATCATTTATTATAAAATTTTTTTCTTGCATAACATTTTTTAGGAATTTATTAATTTGTTTAATTTCAAAATTGATGGCAAATTTATGCATTTTATCTATTGAATTCCGAGAATTTTCTGGGAATTTAAATGGACTTCTTGTTATAACTTTTCCAGTATCAATATTTTTATCAATAAAATGAATTGTGACTCCCCCAAAAATTTCACCCATCAATAAATACCATGATTTACCACCACCACCAGCCATACTAGGTAGATCAGAATTGTGAATATTAATAAGTTTTTTCTTAAATAATAAAATATCTTTTTTATCAAATATCCATCTGCAAGTATTAGAAATGCCTAGAGTATTTTTGGTTATATATGATTGCCAATTGTTTTTCTCTTTTAATGACTTTAAAACCTTATACTTAATTTTTTTTTCTTTTAGTATTTTAGAGTAGATTTTTTTTTCAAAATTATTTGTATCTAATAATTGGCTTTTACTCAAAAAAATAAAGATATCTATTTTTTTTTTTTTAAGAAATTTTGCTGTTTCTAAATTAGCTTGACCACCGCCAAATAATATTACTCTTTCAATTTTTCCAAAATTTAATTTCTTCATTAGATAGTTTTATCTTATTGATCTCATTAAAATTCCCTGATTTTTTAAGTGTGATCTAGCTCTCATCGGACTATTGTCACCAAAATGAAATAGACTACCACATGCTGTTGCGGCAACCTCTGTCTTATTAAATACATCAACTAAGTGATCAAAATTACCACCACCACCACACAAGATTACAGGTATTTTGATAGTTTTAGAAACTTTTTTAGCTAAATCGATATCATAACCTTTCATCATTCCATCTCGGTCAATTGAGTTCAACATAATTTCACCCACGTTGAGGTCTTCATAAATTTGAGAAAGTTCAAAAGGTTCTGCAATAGTTTGCTTCGTTGCAGAGTGTGTCCACACTCTATTTTGATTAATTGTATCATCATACTTATAATCTATTCCAAGAATAATTGCTTGGGAACCAAATTTTTTTACTGCTTGTTTTATAAAATCACGATTTTCAAACGCTGAAGTATTAATTAATACCTTGTCAGCACCAGCTGCTAATATTTCCCTGATATCAGTTAAAGATTTTATTCCACCTCCAACTGAAAAGGGCATATGCGATTCTTTTGCTGAACTTGAAATAATATTAAGTAGTGTTTTCCTTGAATTTAAAGATGCTTGGATATCAATAAACATTAATTCATCAGTATACTGTGCTGTGTAAATTTTTACCTGTGAAATTGGATTTCCCGTATCGACATAATCTTTGAAATTTTTACCTTTTACCATTCTTCCTTCTTGAAGAAGTAATACTGGAATTATTCTTTTTTTTAACATTCAAATTTCCATTCAATAAAATTTTTTAGCAATATCATTCCTGAAGGCATACTTTTTTCTGGATGGAATTGTGCTCCAAATACATTTTTTTTTGCGACACAGGAAACAAAATTATCTCCATAAAAAACCTCTGCTTGAATATCTTCTTTTTCATGAGGTATGCATATATAGGAATGAACAAAATAAAAGTCAATTCCTTCTTTAATATTTTCAAATAAAGGATGTTTCTTTTTAATTATTAAATTATTCCACCCAACATGAGGTAATTTAAGATTTTTATCAACTTTCATTTTAGTGACATTCCCTGAAATTAAATCTAATCCTTCGCTTACCCCATCCTCTTCACCTTTAGAAAATAGTAGTTGCATCCCTAAACAAATACCAAGTAAAGGCTTTCCAGTGGTTACATAACTTTTTATTTCAGGCACCCAATTTTTATTCTTTAGTAAATCCATTCCAGATTTAAAAGATCCCACACCTGGTAAAACTAATTTTGAATAAATTTTTGTTTTTTTTGGATCAGAAAATACTTCTACCTCTGTGGTTATTCTTTTAAAAGCATTTAGCACAGAAGATAAATTTCCTAAGCCATAATCGATTATACCAATCATTTTTTATTATTATCTTCTCGGTACCAATCATCAAAATCCCAAGTTTTTTTGGCTATTTTGTCTAATTTATAATTTGGTTTGTTTGGAGGAATTACAGTTTTGTCAACAAATTGGTTAAATTCCTCTTCACTTAGACCAACATACTCTAAAAAAACTTCAAGTGAGGGAGGCTTTCTTCCGTCAAATTTTTCATTCATTTCTTTAGCTTCAGCCGGTGTCATTCTATTATTTCTTACATTGAAAGAGTTTATTTGGCTTACTCTGCTATAACCTCTTTTTAAAAATTTTATATAGTCACGTGTACCCTGCATAAAACATTCAATTTTTTCGCCATGTGGATTAATTTCTGAAGGAACTCCCTCTAATTCATCATTTTTCCAACCAAGTTCTTTTTTAATCTGTTCTGTATTTTTGTGATGATCCCAAGGAATATAACTTCCTAGACAAACAGGATTATATTTAAGCTTTTTTAAATCTTCAGCGTCAGGAAAAGTGTAAGGATACAAATCCCTTATATCAACTGGATCATCAGCCTTATTTATCATTCCGTGCATATCTTCAGCAGTAATACCTAAGGTTCTGAGCATTAAGAATTTTTCTTCGTCTTCTTTTTCAATTGTATGTGTCTTATAATCATAATAATTACTAAATTCTGCCATTGCTTCACCATAAAAAATTAATGGTACTTTATACATTAGCGCTACCCTAATTGGATAAGAATATATTCCAGTATGGCAGTGCCAACAAAAATCTGTTTTTCTCTTAAATGCCTCAAGCATAACTTTTTTAACAATTTTCCAATTAGGTGTAAAATCAATAAAATCAACACCTAATTTTTTTAAAGTTGTATGAACATTGTCCTGAATAGTTTTTCTGATAAAACCGTGATTAAATCTCACCACTAAGGGTTTAATCTTATACTCTTTAATTAAATAGTTTAGAGTAAAGACACTATCTTTACCTCCAGAAAAAGGAATTATACAGTCATAATTATATTTTCCTCTATTTTCTTCTATCAATTCATTTAAGAGTTTTTTTCTACTTTTCCAATCAATTTCAGTATTTTTAAATTTAGTACTGGAGCAAATATTACATCCTCCCTTGTTGTCAAATTCTATAGTTTCATATGTTTCGGGTAACTGACATTGGTTGCACTTTTTAAGATTATTTTTCATAATTATATAAATAAGATAAACTAATTGTTTAATTATACCATCTCTAGGTTTGATACAAATGTTTTGATCAAAGAATTGAATCGCGTGTTAGAATTTCTAGCATCCAACATAAAAATTGAGTTAAGTTCTGGAGAAAGTGGTTAGTTTGTATCTATTCTTAATTGCTCAATTTTAATTTTTTGTTGAAGACTTCTGCTTTTATCATAAAGAAGATCAAATTTTATTTTGTTAAGTGTTTTAATTGTAACTAATTTTACATTTCTAACTTCAGTATTATCAGCGACGGCACTGATTGGTCTTTTGTAAAAATCTAAATTTTTGATCGTGATTTTTGTCTTTTCACTTAATACTTTACCTTTCCATCTCCGAGGTCTGAACGCACTTATCGGGACTATAGACAGTTTTTTAGAATTTAAACTGAGAATAGGTCCATGAACAGAGAGGTTATATGCAGTGCTACCAGCGGGTGTGGAGACCAAAACACCATCAGAAATTAATTTTTTAATAATATAATTTGATCCATTTTTAATTGATAAAAATGCTGCTTGTCTACTTTGTCTCAGAATTGACACTTCATTAATTGCGATAAATTTTTTAATTAGTCCCTGAGTGTTTTTAACAGTCATTTCAAGGGGTGAAATTTTTACTCTATTAGCTTTAAATAAATTTTTTACAGTATTTTTCAATGAAAATTTATTCATTAAAAAACCATAATTTCCAGTATTTATACCATAAAAAGGTTTTTTATATTTATAAAATTTTTTCAAAGTTTGAAGCATAAAGCCGTCACCACCAAGAACCAATATTATATCAGATTTTGCTATTGAGGAAAAAATTAAATTTTTTTTTAAAAAGGTTCTAATTTTTAAAGAACTTTTTGTTTTATCAAAAACAATATGAGTTTTGTTATTCATTCTAAAATATATATTTATTTAATTATACTTAATACAATGAATAATCATAATTATAATCAAAATCAATTTTTACAATTAAGATTATTTAGAAGTTTGTGGTAGAAAACATAGTATTTGCCATCAAAAGCTTTGCAAAATTTATTCAAATTAATAATAGAATTATTTATTGTGTTATTCTTTTTATTGATAATGATTAGGTCAGGGTCATTATAATCACTATTACGATCATCAAATTTTAAGAGTAACCTCTTTATTTCATTGTTAGGGACTACTAATTGTTGTGACAAAAGTGGTGAGCTCTTATTAATGAAATCTAAAATTTCTTTGTCAAAATTTTTAGAATTTTTATGAGTAACTAAAGAGTTAGCTTGATATCTCATCCAAAATAGATTTTTAATATTTTCATTTCTGTATCTCCATGAGCTTATTTTCTTATTTTTAATGAAATCAAAAAAATCGTTTTTAGATAGATTTAAATATTTAAATGTATCAATTAAATCATTTTCAATCATATTATTTTTTTTTGGAACATAAACACCATTAGAAATCTTTAAATATTTGATGTCATTTAAAATAGCCCAAACTAAAAATTTATTATCAAAAGTAAGAAGGTTACTTTTCTTGATATCAATGAATTCGTTATTATTAATAAGATTGGAAATCTTATTAAATTCGTTTCTTTGAGTGATAGAGTCTGCTGTTAGTTTAAGTGTGTTATAATTTTTGTTGGTTTGATATAAGTAACAAAAAAGAGAAATTAAAATAAGCAAAAATGTAACATTATTTAAAATCTTAGCATGTACAACCTTAATTAAGTAAAATCTGATAATTGAACATGTCGAAAAAAAAAACAATAAAAAAGCAGATATTATAATTAAATTATTAAATTGATAAAAATGTGAGAAAAATATGGGCGAAAATAATACAAAAATAAAAGGTGTTATTATTGATAAGTAAAAAATTATAAAAAAAATATTTAATTTTTTATAGTTAATTAAGTTTTTTTTATAATTAATAAAGATAAATAACAAAATACTTAAACATGTTATTAATAAGAACTCAAACTTAGCTAGTTTTCTAAAGAGATAAGATAATAATAATAGTTTTCTTTCATAATCTAGGTGCGTCAATCCCATTCTCTCTAAAAACTCGGCATCAGCATAAAACATATTAATAAAGAAAGGTAAGGATATAATTAAAAATGAAGCAAAAAATAAAATTATTAAACGAAAGTTATTTTTAACTTCATTTAATGTTTTAAATTTATAGGTATATAAAAAAATAAAGATTAAAATTAATTGCTCTAATACAAAGGTGTGAAAAAATGATTGAAAAGATAAGCCTGATACAACACCAAATAAAACAAAATTTTTTTTGATAAAAAAATCTTTATTTAAAAGTCTAAAAATACATAAAATAAATAAATAAAAAAATACAGTGCTGGCTAATGGCCTAGGAAATCTAAGTGAATAAAATTCTCCATAAAGTATATTAAAATAATTTTCACCAGAGAGTGAGAGAAATTCAAGAAAAATAGGTAAATTAAATAGAACTATCGAAATTAGCAATGACTCTAATCTTGAAAAACTCAACAATCTTGAAATTTTATAAAAAATAATTAGAAAAATTAAAATATAAACTAACTCTAAAATAACAAAACTCCATGTTCCAAAAATAGAATAAAAGATTAAGTGAAGGTACAGAGCGCCAATTGGCCCAGTTACATTATTTAAATTTTCAATATTTGGATCATATGAATAATTTAAATCAAAATTTGCAAATGCTTTAAATGGAGCAAAATAATAAAAACCGTCACTAACACTTTCAAAAATTATAGATATATCAATTTTTTCATCAAAATTACTTATTGGATGATACCACCTAATAATAAAAAAAAATAAAGCAGAGAAAAAAATCCAATATCTAAAATTATTATTATTTTTAACTTCCATTTTATATTATTTTAAATGATTGCTTTGCAGATAATATTTATTTAACGAGTATTTAGTTTGTATTTTTGTAAATTTTTTTAAGCTAGTTGAATAATAAAAGCTTTTATAAGAATATTTTTTTAAGATTTTATAAATATCTTTAGTCTGAACATTATCTTCAACTATTAGTGCTGGCTTGTCTTTTTTAATAGTATTAATCAAGCTTTTAATTACAGAAAGTTCAAACCCATTAGTATCAATTTTAACTAAATGAATTTTTTTATTAAATTTTTTAACTTTTCTAATTAGTAATTTTTTTTTAACTATAGAAATATTTTTTCTGAATTTAAAATCTAACAAGAAGTGATTTAAATGTTTAATGTCATAAAATGTATATGTGATTATATCGTAGAATTTATTAAAAAATTTATACCTAGGATACATAATATTTGTATGACTATTTTGATTTCCAATAGCAAATGGTTTTATAATAACATTTTTAATCTTGATTTTTCTTAAAAGGTTTACATACCCTTTATTAGGTTCAAAACAGTATATTGTGTCAGTTTTAAGATTATTATTAAAAAATTTTGCTGCAATTCCATCGCTAGCACCAATATCTAATATATTTATTTTTTCATTAAAATTTAATAATTTAAGTCCATCAAAATCTTTTTCAAATATACTTGTAAAACGAATTAAAAATCTAAATATTATATATATTAACGGATGAGCTCTTATAATTCTTTCTAAAAAAGTTCCCTCATAATTTATTGATTTTCTATTATTTGTAATGAGTGTCTCATTACTTAATATGTTTTTAGATTGGTTCTTCATATAAAATTATGTTCTTACTAAATATTCTACTGAATGAAATAAAATGATTACCTTTTTTTACAAAAATAAATTTTTAAATCATATAAATTAATCTTTATTGTTAAATTTTTGATAAATTTAAATTTTAAAAGAACTCTTGAAATGAATTTAAATGGTGAAAATATTACATTAAATTTTTGAAACAAATATTCTACACTAATTAATCTTACATCATTTTGAATATCAAATAGCTCTAAATTAGATTTATTTAAACAATTTTTTATTGTTGTATTGGTAAAATAATATTTATGCATTGGAATAATCCACGGATACTTTTTACCCATAATTTTAGAAAACATTGAATCAAAATTAAATGTTGACAAAATTAATTGACCTCCTTCATTTAAATTTTTTTCAATTAATGAGAGAACTTTAAAGGGATTATCTAGATGCTCAATTACATCCGTCATAATAATTAGATCATATTTATTATTTTTTTCTAAATATTCCTCAGGTTTTTCTGTTATCATATTTAAATTGAAATTCTTTTTTGCATAGTTGGCAGCATGTGTTGAAAGTTCTAATCCATGATATTCTTTAACATGTGGATTAATTAAATTTCCTAATATTCCGTAATAAGCCCCAATTTCTAAAATTTTATGATCTTTGTTTAAAAATTTTTTTATTTTTCTAAAGAATAATTCAAATGTTTTTTTTTTAAACTCTATTTGATCTAAATATGACTGATCAATAACATCTATATATTTTTCTGCAAAATCAACACCTATAGACTCTGAAAATACTAATTTACATAATTTGCATTTATAAAGTGTTGGTTTCCATTGTTCTATATCTTGTGAGTTATGACTTGTGCACTCAACATTAATTTCTTTGTTATCGCCACCAACACCTCTGTAAAGAATTTCTGAAGAGCTCACACTCTTGCAAAATGGACAAGTATTAATCATTGTATCTTAATAAATTATCTTTCATTTTTTTTCTTAATAGTCATTCAATGGTGCCCTCGGCCAGACTCGAACTGGCACTCCAAAAAGGCACGGATTTTAAGTCCGTTGTGTCTACCAATTTCACCACGAGGGCATTCATAATTGTCATGTTTATACTTGCACAATCTTATAACTCAACATCTTTTTCAATCCAAATTAATTTAATAACATAATTTATTTGCTGACTAACTCTAATTAGAGGGTCAAACATATATTTTAAACTAACGTTTTATTTACAATTTTAGAAATATAATCAATCTCATTATTTTTTAATTTATAATAAGATGGCAGATATAAACCATAACGAGCTAAATATGAGGAATTGGGAAATTTAGCTTTTTTGAATAAATTCATCTTTTTGAAAATATCCTGTTCATGCATGGGCCAAAAAAAAGGTCTTGTCATAATACCAAATTTTTTAAGTTTTTTTGCAAGATCGACTGCTAAAATTTTTTTATTCTCGACTACAATGCCGACTACCCAGTAAATGTTTTTTGAATGATTGCTTTTCGGTGGTAATATTCTAATATTCCTGTTCGTAAAAAGATTATAATAATATCTTTTACCTATTTCCATTTTTTTTTTTATAATTTTGTTAATATTTTCAATTTGACTTAATCCTAATGAAGCTTGAATATTTGTCATTCTATAATTCCAGCCTATATCATCGTGATTAAATTTATTAATTTTTCCAAAACAAAGATTCCTTAATGATTTGCATTTAATATATAAAGCTTCATTGTTTACAGAAATCATGCCTCCTTCGCCTGTTGTAATTTGTTTATTCGCATAAAAACTAAAGGTACTAACATCTCCAAATGAACCACATTTTTTATTCTTATATTTTAAACCTAGTACTTCTGCGGCATCTTCAATTATTAAAATTTTTTTTTTTTTACAAATTTTAAGGATTTTATCCATATCATTAGCAAATGAGTAAATATGAGTAATTATGATGGCTTTAGTTTTTTTATTAATTTTTTTTTCTATATCCTCAATTTTAATATTCCAATTATCTGCACTACAATCTATCAACACTGGCTTGGCTTGTTGTTTAATAACTGCCAATGCATTAGAAATAATAGTAAAATTTGGAATCAAAACTTCATCATCTTTTTTTATGCCTAAGGCTTTTATTGCTATTTCTAAGGCTGCTGTACCATTTGAAACTGCTATAGAGTATTTTCTATTCACATATTTGGAAAATTTTTTTTCAAATCTTTCAACATTTGGTCCGTCAGAAGAAATCCACCCTTCTTTTAAAGACTTGTTGACACTATTGATATCCTGTTGACTGATGTAAGGGATACTTACAGGGTAAATTTTTTTTTTATTTAATTTTGATTTTTTTTTCATCAATTTTATTAAATTTAATCTTATCCGCAGCAAGATTGTAAGGACCCTGTTTAACCTCAATCATTTCTACATCCTTTAAAACTTTAAAACCATGACCACCATTAACAAGCATAATAATATCCCCTGCATAAACTTTTTTACTAAATAGATATTTTTTTTGTTCATCGTAAAAATCAACTCTAAGTAATCCCTTGAGTAATATTATGACCTCAATAGTAATTAAGATTTTAGTTAATCGTTTATTATGTTTGTGAGGCATGATTAAATAATCTTTTTTATGCTTCATATAACCAAATTGCTGAGTGGACTCTTTTTCAGTAAAGAAATTGATACCACTTTTATTTCTAAATTTTTTTCGAACAATTAGTGCAAATAATTTTTTATTATATTTAATATTTTCTATCATTTGTATCAATTTTAATTAAATCACAGTTTGTATTTATTTTTAACATTTATAAATTTGAAAAATAAATTTTAAACAAATACAGTAAAGAATAAATAATATGTCTAATTTTCATCTTTGATTTTCCAAGCTTTCTATAAATTAGTTTTACAGGAATTTCATTAATACTATAACCTCTTTTCTTGATTATATAAGTAACTTCCCAAAAAAAGGCATAATCATTATTTTTTGCACTTAGAATATCTTTTAGTGCAACTTTTTTTAAATAAAAGCAACGAAATGCACCAGATGCATCGAGGCTCATTCCTAAAAAAAATTTCACCAATAAATGTCTTATGTATGTAAGTAATTTACGAAAAAGAGGCCAGTCTTTAATTAAATCTGATTCAATAAACCTGCTAGTGATTACATAATCGTAATTTTTGGCATTAAAAATCATTTTCTTTAAATATTTCGGATCATGTGTACCATCCGCATCCATAGTGATTAACAAATCATACTTACCTTTATATACTTGTTTTATTGCATCTTTATGAGCGGATCCAATGCCAACTTTATTCTTTCTAAAAATATATTTTACTTGTTTATATTTTTGGCTTAATTTTTTAATTAATTCCTGAGACCTATCACTAGAATTGTCATCTACAAATAAAATATCTAATGCTATATTAGTTTTTTTTATTTTCGAAAAAATTTTAGGTATATTTTTTTCTTCATTAAGTGTGGGAATTATTACACATGCTTTCATTGATTTAAATTATTTCGATATCTGGAAGTGGAAAAATTATTTTACCACCTTTTTTTAAAAAACTTTGTTCTCTTTTAATTATATGATCTTTAAAATGCCATGGTAAAGCCAACATATAATCTGGTTTTTTTAATTTTGCTGCTTTTTCAGAAATAATTTTAATATTTGATCCTGGTGTATACTTGTTAAATTTAAATTTATTTACCTCAGCAATACAATCTAATACTTTTGAATTAATATTACAGTATTGAAGCAAAACATTTCCTTTTGTTGACGCGCCATAACCTATAATTTTTTTATTTTTTTTTTTTAGGGTTAAAAGAAGTTTTTTTAATAATATTTTGTGATTTTGGCATTCTTTAAAAAATTGTTTGTGCTTTATTATTTCGTTATATTTATTAAGCCGTTCACTCTCTAAAACCCAATTAATCAAATGTTTACATTCAATCAGTTTAGATTTCTTTTTTGCGATATCAACTTCGATACTTCCACCATTAATTTGATTAAAAGAGAGATTTATTAGTTTTAAACCAGCTTTATCTAATAAATACTTTAATGATTTAAGAGAATAATATTCAAGATGTTCGTGACATATGGTGTCATAGGACCTGTTTTTTATCATCATTGGCATATAACTTAATTCAACATGCCAAATACCATCATTTTCCAGTATTGAGTTGATCTCTTTTGCAAAATTTAATGGGTCGGGCAAATCATAAAACATAGAAATAGAAGTAATTAAACTAAATTTCCTATCTTTAAAAATTTTTGAAGAGAAAAAGTAAGGAAGTTGATTTATATCTTTTCTGTAATATTTACTAAATTTTTTTATTGTTGGATCACATCCAAATAATTTAAATTTATTATTAAAAAAAGAAAGAAATGTTCCATCATTACTTCCTATATCTAAAATACTATTCTTATTTTTTAAATTATATCTATTTTGTAAACTAAGCGCTTTTAACTTAAGATGAGATATCATCGATTTATTTAATGATGACATATATCCATAATTATCACCATACATCTCATTAGCATCAAAATTATGCTCTAACTGTAACAATTTACATTTGTTACAAATGACCATACTCAAATGCCCTTTTGTGATTTTAGTTGTCTTTTTAGGAGGGAAAATACCCGTCAGAGTTTGTTTTCCTAATGTATAAAGTTTGGTCAGACTTTTAGCTTTACAAGATCTGCAATTATTAATTTTCAAAACAATAATATTTAAATGATTTTTAATATTCTCATGTGGTGTATTTAAATATATAAAAAGCTTTGATTTAACAATTAAAATCTAAAAAATTGACTAAAAATGTATTTATAACAGGTGGCGCTGGCCAAGATGGTCAAATATTAACAATTTTACTTAAAAAAAAAAAAATTAATTTAACTATTTTCTATAGGGATAAAATACCTAAAACTATAAAAGGTGTTAACTTTATAAAAGATGATTTATTAAATAAGAAAAAAATAGACACTCTTTTCAAGAGAATAAAACCAAATATCGTACTACATTTAGCTGCTAATAATCCTTCTTATAATGAAAAGAATTATAAAATTTTTTTTAATAAAAATTTTATAGCTACCAAAAATATTTTTTATTCTACCTTTGAGGCAAATAAAGAAGCAAAATTTATATTTTGTAGCTCTTCACAGATCTTTCAAAAGAAAAAAGGCATAGTAAGTGAAAAATCTAAATTTCATGAAACAACAGATTATACAAAATTTAGGATCAAAAGTGATTTTATGATGCTTAAGTATAAAAAAAAAGAAAAGATTAATTATACAAATGCAATTCTTTTCAATCATGACTCGGTATATCGGGGTAAAAAGTTTCTTATTCCAAGATTGGTAAATGCTATAATTAAAAGAGATTATTCTTTCCTTAATGATATTATAAAAGCAAATATTTTTGCTGACTTTTCACATGCTAGCGATATTTGTAATGCTCTACATAAAATCATAATCAGCAAAACTAATTTGGATAGGTTAATTTTAAGTTCTGGAAAAAGTACATCTGTGAATGATATTATTCGATATATTCTTAATAAAAATAAGTTACGATTAAATGTCAATTTAGATGAAAGAATAGTCAAAAAAACTTTGATTGGTAACAATATGTTAGCTCGCCAAAAACTAAAGTGGTCTTCAAAGAAAAATATCTTTATTGCTGCAAATGAAATTTATAGATTTAAAATAAAAAAAAAAACAAAATAAATTTTATATTTTCATTAGATGTTAACTTTTTTTATTAATTTTTTAATGCTTCGGTTAAGTATTTATTATCTAGTTTGCAATCTTTGTACCCTTGTTTCACAATATTTAAATAACGCTCAGTTGGAAATGTAAATAAAGTTTTTTTTGTCATTGTGTACGTCATGATTTTTTTTCCAAAATATAGAAAATAATATTTTTTATATAAAATTGGAAAATCTTCATAAATGTCTAATTTTTTTTCATCACTTTTTGAAATCTCATACAGTCCTCCTGGGACTTGTGAATCTCTTATTTTCTGAATATCTGCTGCTCTATACTTGCTCCTAAAGGTTAGCTTAAAATTCTTTAATTTAATTTTTTTTAAAAAGATACTATCTTTGCATCTTCTTTTCATTTGAAAATGATTTAAATTACTACCATAAGCAAAATAAAGCATATTCCTATCTATCAACTAAAGTAATATTTTTATTTTTAATAAAATCTAAAATTTGTGAAATACATTTATCAATTTTAGATTGATGTACTGAACGTATTACAATTGAAACTCCTAATTTCCCTGCTTGAAAAAAAGGATAGCTTCCAATTTCAACATCTTTATTATTATCCTGAACATTTGTTAATGAGCTGGCAATTTCACTTTCAACTGTTTTTAAACTTATGGTATGACTTAATATTGGATCACCCCCTGCTATCTTATCTTTTAATCCTCCCAACATTGACTTTAAAATTGATGGCACACCTGGTAAACAAAAAACATTTTCAACATTAAATCCTGGAGCACCACTTGTTGGGTTTAAGATCAAATTTGCATTTCTTGGCATCCAAACCATCTTCTGTCTACCTTCATTAAATTCACCAATTTTATAATAAGCTTCTAATATTTTGAAAGCTTCTTTATGAATTTCATATTCAAGATTGAATGCTTTTGATATTGATTGAGCAGTAATATCATCGTGTGTGGGGCCAATACCTCCGGTTGTAAAAACATAATTGCTAGTTTTTCTTAAATTGTTAACAGTGTCGATAATAGTACCTTCAATATCTGGTATAACCCTTACTTCATTAACTTTAACACCTATTGAGTTTAACCAGAGAGCTATTGTGCCAGTATTTGTATCCTGCGTTCTGCCAGAAAGAATTTCATTTCCTATGATTAATATTGCGGCATTAACTTTTGTGTTTTTTGTCATATTTGATTATACAATTTAAATATGAAATTTACCAAAACTTTAATCAAGGGCAAGCTCATCAAAAGATATAAGAGATTTTTTACTGATGTCAAATTAGATGAAGAAGTTGTAACAGCCCACTGCCCTAATACAGGCTCCATGAAAGGATTGTTGGATGAGGGGAATGAGGTTTTTATTTCTAAAAATGATAATCCTAAAAGAAAGCTTAAATACACACTAGAAATCATTAAAGTTAAAAAAAATTTAGTGGGTGTTAATACTCACTTTGCAAATAAAATTGCCTATCACGGATTAGCAAATAACTTAATTAAAGAAGTTTCAAATAATGATAATATCAAACCAGAAGTTTTTTTTGATAAGGAGACAAGATTTGATTTTTTGATTGAAAAAAATAAACAAAAAATTTTTGTTGAAGTTAAAAATGTTACATTATTTAGAGATGAAAAAATTGCAGAATTTCCTGACTCGGTCACTTCTAGGGGGTCTAAACATTTAAAAACTCTTATTACAGCTATTAAAAGTGGTTATAAATCTTATTTGTTGTTTCTAGTTCAAATACAAGGTGTAGAAAGTTTTAAAATAGCTAAAGATATTGATAAAGTATATTATGAAAATTATTTACTTGCAAAAAAAGCTGGAGTTATTTTTTTAGCTTATCGTTGTAAAATAAATTCAAAAGAAATTAAAATAGAAAAAAAAATTAAAATTATTAGTGACTGATTATATAGAAAAATTTGAAAAGATGAGAGTAGCAGGAAAGTTAGCTGCTGAAACCCTTGATATGCTTACGGATAATATTAAACCTGGCGTGACTACAGAATTTATAGATAAGTTAGGTTATGAATTTATTAGAGATAATGGTGCTTACTCTGCTCCACTTTTTTACAGAGGTTTTAAAAAATCATTGTGCACTTCTTTAAATCATGTTGTGTGCCACGGTATTCCCTCCGATAGAATTTTAAATGAAGGTGATGCGTTAAATGTTGATGTTACGGCAATTGTTAATGAGCATTATGGTGATACCAGTAGAATGTTTTGTGTTGGCAGGGCGCCTGTTAAAGTAAATAATTTAATTGATGTTACTTACGAATCTATGATGAGGGCTATAAAATTGTTAAAGCCAGGGTTAAGGCTTGGTGATATTGGGCATGAAATACAATCCTTTGTAGAAAAAAAAGGCTACTCTGTTGTAAGAGATTTTTGTGGCCACGGGATAAGCACTACGTTTCATGAGCCACCAAATGTTTTACATTATGGCAAGAAAAATACTGGTATGGAGCTTCGACCAGGTATGACTTTTACAATCGAACCTATGATAAATGTGGGTGAATGGGATGTAAAAATGCTAAAAGACGGATGGACAGCCGTTACAAAAGACAAATCTTTATCAGCGCAATTTGAGCATACACTTGGTATTACTGAAAATGGTTATGAAATCTTTACAGAATCTGCTAAAGGTTATTCAAAGCCCCCTTACTTATAATTAATGATTGAAAGATATTCTAGAAAACAACTCACTGACATATGGTCAGAAGAGAATAAATACAAAATTTGGCTTGATGTAGAAGTTGCTGCCGCTGAAGCTATGGAAAAACTAGGTCAAATTCCAAAAGGTGTAGCTTCTGTTGTTAAAAGAAAAGCCAAGATTAACGTAAAAAGAATTCATGAAATTGAAACTAAGGTTAAGCATGATGTCATAGCATTTTTAACGTCAGTTACAGAAAAAGCTGGAATTAAAGCAAGATATCTTCATCAAGGAATGACATCATCAGATGTCCTAGACACAAGTTTAAATATTCAATTAGTTCAGTCAGGTAAAATTCTATTGACTGACATTGATCAGATTTTAAAAGTTTTAAAAAAACAAGCTAGAAAATATAAGTATACACCTTGCGTGGGGAGAAGTCATGGAATACACGCCGAACCTATGACTTTTGGTTTGAAACTTGCCTCGTTTTATGAGGAGTTTAAAAGAAATAGAAAAAGATTAGTCAATGCAATTGATGAAATATCAACATGTGCGATCTCAGGCGCTGTTGGAACGTTTGCAAATATTAATCCAAATGTTGAAAAGTATGTTGCTAAAAAACTTGGCTTAAAAGTAGAGCCTATATCAACTCAAGTAATACCGAGAGACAGGCATGCATTTTACTTCTCAGTTCTTGGAATTATAGCAGGTTCTGTTGAAAGAGTTGCAATTGAAATTAGACACTTGCAAAGAACTGAAGTTTATGAGGTGCAAGAATATTTTTCAAAAGACCAGAAAGGCTCTTCAGCAATGCCTCATAAGAAAAATCCAATTCTAAGTGAAAACTTAACTGGTCTTTCAAGAATGGTCCGAAGCGCTGTCGTCCCTGCTTTAGAAAATATGGCTCTATGGCATGAAAGAGATATTTCTCATTCAAGTGTTGAAAGAAGCATTGGACCTGATGCTAATATAACTTTAGATTTTGCTTTAGTCAGACTTGGAAGTATTTTGAATAAAATGATTGTGTATCCAAAAAAAATGATTGAAAATTTAAATTTAACCAAAGGTTTAATTTTTTCTCAAGAGGTTATGCTTGAGTTAACAAAATCTGGTTTAAGTAGAGAACAATCATATAAAATTGTTCAAAATTACGCAAAAAAATGCTTTGCTGAAAATTTAAATTTAGTTGACGTATTATCTGCTGATGAATTTATTATGAATAAAATTTCACCTAATAAATTAAAAGCTATATTTAATTATTCCTCACACTTTAAAAATGTGGACCTAATTTTTAGAAGGGTTTTCAAATAATGAAAAAAGGTAAAAAATTATACGAAGGTAAAGCAAAGATTATTTATGCAACTGAGGATAAAAGACTGGTTATTCAATATTTTAAAGACGATGCTACAGCTTTTAATAATTTAAAAAAATCAACAATTGAAGGTAAGGGTGTTTTAAATAACAGAATATCAGAACATATACTTACAAATCTGGGTCAAATTGGAATTAAAAATCATCTAGTTAAAAGATTAAACATGCGAGAACAAATTATTAAACTAGTTGAAATTATACCTATTGAATTTATTGTTAGGAATGTTGCAACAGGATCTATAACCAAGAGACTTGGAATTAAAGATGGAACAGTTTTAAAACAACCATTATTAGAATACTGTCTTAAAGATGATGAATTAGGTGACCCTTTAATTGCTGAAGAGCATATATTAACTTTTGATTGGGCATCCAAACAGGAATTGGAACAAGTAAAAAAAATGATTCTAAGAATAAATGATTTTATGATTGGAATGTTTAGAGGTGTTGGAATTAAATTAATCGACTTCAAGCTCGAATTTGGAAGATTAAAAATCAACGGAAAAACTGAAGTTATTCTAGCAGATGAAATTAGTCCAGATACATGCAGATTATGGGATTCAATGACAGATAAAAAGCTTGATAAAGATAGATTTAGAAAAGATTTAGGTGATTTAATACCTGCTTATACTGAAGTCGCTAAAAGACTTGGCATACTTCATGAGCAATCTAATGTTAGTGCAGTTAATGTTACAAATTTACGATCGGTTAGAAAAAAGAAATAATATGAAGATATCAGTTATTATCACACTTAAGAAAGGTGTTCTAGACCCACAAGGTAAAGTTATTCATCAAACATTAGATGGTATGGGCTTTGAAGGTGTCAACGAAGTAAGACAAGGAAAATATTTTGAAATCGATACTAAGGAAAACGACAAAAAAAATGCTGAGGAAAAAGTTGAAGAGATGTGTAAAAGACTCTTGGCTAATTTGGTAATAGAAAATTATAAAATTATTGGGTCACAATAATAAATAATGAATTCATGTGTAATAACCTTTCCTGGATCTAATTGTAATAGAGATATGGATGTTGCATTAAAAAAGTTTGGTTTTAAAAATAAGATGGTTTGGCATGACGCTGTTGAACTACCAAAAAGTGACTTAGTAGTTTTACCTGGGGGCTTTTCTTATGGAGACTACCTGAGATGTGGAAGTATTGCATCAAAATCTAAGATTATGAAATCTGTTCTTAACTTTGCAAAAGGTGGTGGTAAGGTTATGGGTATCTGTAATGGTTTTCAGATTCTAGTAGAAGCAGGTTTGCTCCCAGGTGTATTACTTAGAAATAAATACTTAGAATTTATTTGTAAAAATGTATTTATAAAGATTAACAAAAAAGACAACTCATATTTTAAAGATATAACAAAAAATACACTTGAATTTCATATTGCACATAACGAAGGAAATTACTTTTGTTCAAAAGAGCAATTTAAAGAAATTGAAGATAATAATCAAATAGCTTTATTTTACTCAGATAAATCTGGAAATGTTAATGAAGAAAATAACCCAAATGGTTCTATTAAAAATATTGCTGGCATTTTCAATAAGGAAAAAAATATTCTAGGTATGATGCCTCATCCCGAGAGAATGATTGACTCCGCTCTATCTGGTGAGGATGGATCAATATTTTTTAAACACTTAATTAATAATTTAAGATAATGATGGTTAATGAAAAAATTGCAATTGATCATGGTTTAAAGAAAGATGAGTATAAAAAAATATGTGATTTACTAAAAAGAGTTCCAAATATTACTGAGCTTGGAATTTTTTCAGCAATGTGGAATGAACATTGTTCTTATAAATCATCAAGACTTCATCTTAAAAATTTGCCTACAAAAGGGAAGCATGTAATTCAAGGTCCCGGTGAAAATGCTGGTGTCATTGATATTGGCGATGATGAAGCCATAGTTTTTAAAATAGAAAGTCATAATCATCCCTCTTTTATTGAGCCTTATCAGGGTGCTGCTACAGGTGTTGGTGGAATTATGAGAGATGTCTTTACAATGGGTGCAAGACCAATTGCTAATCTTAATTCCATTCATTTTGGTTCACCTCAAAATAAAAAAACCAAAAATTTACTTCGTGGTGTAGTACGTGGAATTGGTGGCTATGGAAACTGCATGGGAGTTCCCACTATTGCAGGACAAACAAGCTTTGATGAGTCGTATAATGGTAATATTTTAGTTAACGCCATGACATTAGGTTTGGTTAAAAAAGACAAAATATTTTATTCAAAAGCAGCTGGTTTAGGAAAGCCTGTTATCTATGTTGGTTCCAAAACTGGAAGAGATGGAATTCATGGTGCTAGCATGGCTTCAGCATCCTTTGATGATAAGATTGAAGAAAAAAAACCCACAGTACAAGTTGGTGATCCTTTCACTGAAAAGCTTTTACTAGAGGCCTGTTTAGAGTTAATGGCAGGAGATTCTATTATAGCCATTCAAGACATGGGTGCTGCAGGACTAACTTCATCAAGTATTGAAATGGCATCAAAGGGAAATCTTGGTATAGAAATTAATTTAAACATGGTCCCTTGCCGAGAGACCAAAATGACCCCCTATGAAATTATGTTATCAGAAAGTCAAGAAAGAATGCTTATAGTTTTAGAAAATGGAAAAGAAGACTTGGCAAAAAAAATATTTGATAAGTGGAATTTAGATTTTGCAGTAATTGGCAAAACAACAAAAAGCAAAAAGATTGAGCTTTATTTTGATAAAACAAAAGTTGCAGATATTCCAATAAATATATTGGTTGAAAACTCTCCGATGTATGATCGAAAATGGAAAAAAGCTAAACTTCCTAAAAAAGTAAAGATTGAAAAAGAACAGTTTAAAAATTTGAAAATAGTAAATGTTTTAAATAAAATTTTATCAAATCCTAATGTATGTAGTAAAGAATGGATTTGGCAGCAGTATGATCATACTGTTATGGGCGACACTATTCAAAAACCTGGTGGAGATGCAGGTGTTGTTAGGATTCATGGTTCATCTAAAGCAATTGCGGCTTCTGTAGACTCTTCGGCAGTGTATTGTTGGGCACACCCTTTAAGTGGTGGAAAACAAATTGTTTGTGAAAGTTGGAGGAATTTAATTTCTGTTGGAGCAAAACCAATTGCAATCACTAATTGTTTAAATTTTGGAAGCCCTGAAAATCAAGAAAATATGGGTGAGTTTGTAGAATGTGTTCAAGGCTTAGGTGAGGCTAGTTTATATTTAGATTTCCCAGTAGTTTCTGGAAATGTATCTTTTTACAACCAAACAAAAGATGTTGGAATAAAACCTACACCAGCAATAGGTGGTGTTGGACTAATCGCAAACTATAAAAATATGGTCACAATGGATCTTAAAAAAACTGGAGATATTCTTTTAGTGATAGGAAAAACTGAGGGACATTTAGATCAAAGCTTATTTTCTAGAGATATTCTAAATGAAAAAAATGGCCCTCCCCCAGAGATTAATTTATTTAATGAAAAAAATAATGGAGAAACTGTTTTAAAACTTATTGAAAAAAACTTTATCAAAGCTGCACATGATGTATCTTTAGGTGGCATTATTACTGCTTTATCTAAGATGTGTATTAAAGGTAAAAAAGGTGCAATCCTAAAAAAACCTATTTATTTGATTAATAAATTTGAATACTTTTTTGGAGAGGACCAAGGGAGGTATATAATCGAGATTGATAAAGATAATCTTCAAGATGTGATTAAGATACTTTCAGAAAATACTGTTCATTTTGATGAACTTGGGTCTGTAAATGATGACAATCTAATTATCGATGATAAGTCAAAAGTATCAATTGACGATTTAATTAAATCACATACAACTTGGTTAACTAACTACATGAGTAAATAAATGGCAATGGATTTAAAAGAAATTGAGGCACTTATTAAAGAAGCTTTACCTGACGCAGTGATCGAAATTCAAGATTTAGCAGGTGATGGTAATCACTACTCTGCAACAGTGACTTCAAGTCATTTCTCTGGAAAGAATAAAATTGAACAACACAAAATGGTATATAATTCCCTAAAAGGTAAGATGGGAAATGAACTGCACGCTTTAGCAATTAAAACAAAGGAGTAATAATGGACCAAAAAACTAAAGATTTAATTAATACCGAAATTACGAATAATGAAGTTTGCTTGTTTATGAAGGGAACCCCTGATGCTCCACAGTGTGGATTTTCTATGGCTGTTTCGAATATGCTAAAAATTTTAGAGGTTAATTATAAAGGAATTAATGTTCTTGAAGAACAAACCTTAAGAGAGGGTATAAAAGAATTTAGTGACTGGCCTACTATTCCACAAGTTTATATTAAAGGTGAGTTTGTTGGGGGTTGTGACATCGTTAAAGAGATGTACGAAAACGGTGAGCTTAAGAAAATTCTTGAAGATAAAGGAATTAAGTTTAAAAAATAAATAATTATTATCTAGAGTAATATTCAATTACTAGATTAGGTTCCATAACTACTGGATAAGGAACTTCTTCAAATTTAGGTGTTCTTACAAAAGTAACTTTTTTGTTCTTTTCGTCTAAATGAATGTATTCAGGAGTCTCTCTTTCTTTGTTAGCTAAAGCAATATCAATAAATGCTAGTTGCTTAGATTTATCTCTAATTTCAATTGAGTCTTCCTCTTTAACAACATAACTGGCGATATTAACTTTTTTGCCATTAACTTTTACATGTCCATGATTAATAAGCTGTCTTGCTGAAAAAATCGTTGTTGAAAATCTGGCTCTATATACCACAGCATCTAATCTTCTTTCAAGCAATCCAATTAAATTCTCACCCGTATCTCCTTTTAACATGGTAGCTTTTTTGTAAATGTTTCTAAATTGTCTTTCATTAATATTGCCGTAATAACCTTTTAATTTTTGTTTAGCCTGAAGTTGAATTCCATAATCAGAGGGTTTTCCTTTTCTAGATTGTCCATGTTGACCAGGACCATACGCTCTAGTGTTAAAAGGACTTTTGGGTCTACCCCATAAGTTTATCTTTAATCTTCTATCTATTTTATGTTTAGAACTTATTCTTTTTGTCATTTGATAGTTGGGGTTATAAACTTACTCATTATTTTGTCAATCAACCTTTTTTGGACAAACTTGCAAATACACTGGATAAAATGCGGGTTTCTTTCTCAGATAGCTCCATTTTAGAAAAAATACTTCTTAAGTTTTCCAACATAATAGGTCTCTTTTCTAGAGGTTTAAAAAAGCTCTTTTCTTCTAATTTTTTTATACATAAATTAGTCATTGCTTGAACATCTCTTTTACTAGCGAGAGACACTTTTTTTGATTTAAAGTATTTTGCTCCTTCTAAACTAATAATACTGGCTATCGTATGTGCAACAATAATGACGCTATGTGATAAATTTAACGATTTAAAATCAGGATTTGTCGGTATTTGCATTGTATAATTTGCATAACTAATTTCATTATTAGATAGTCCAGATGCTTCAGAACCAAATAAAAATGCAATTTTCTTATTAAAGTCAATTTTCTTTAAATCATTTAATTTTATATGTTTAATATTTTTATTTCTAAATCTTGCAGAAGTAGCAATTACATAATCTACTTTTTTTACTGCAGATTCTAAAGTTTCATAAATTTTTGCGTTTATGATTAGATCTTTGGCGCCAACAGATGTTGCTAAAATTTTATCATTGGGAAAAATTGGCTTTGGTTTCACAATTACTAATTTTTTAAATTTAAAATTTTTTATTGCTCTAGCGCAGGCACCAATATTTTCAGATAATTGAGGTTGGTGTAAAATAAACGAAATATTATTAAATGACATTAAAGACTAGCAGGAGCATTATCTTTGAATAATTTATAATCCAGGCTATCAACTAACGCCTTAAAAGAAGCATCTATAATATTTGCAGAAACGCCGATAGTAAACCAACTCTTCCCTTTTGAGTCGGTACTTTCAATTGAAACTCTAGTCACCGCTTCAGTACCAGTATTTAAAATTCTAACTTTATAATCCACTAATTTAAGATCCTTTAAATATTTTGAATATTTATTTAATCGATCTACATTTTGCCTAATTGCATTATCCAAAGCATTTACCGGGCCATTACCCTGGCCTTCACACATAATTTTTTCACCATCAACTTCTAGTTGGGCTTTTGCTAATGAAATAATTTTTCCTGATGAATCTTTTTTAACTGAAACATCATATTCTTGTATTAATATATACCTTGGTATTTCACCTATAATTCTTCTAGCCAATAACTCAAAAGATGCATCTGCACCATCATAGCTGTACCCTATAAACTCACGATCTTTTACTTCCTCTAAAAGTTTTTTAATTTTTGGATCACTCTCTTTAATTTCAATTCCAATAGTTTTTAATCTTGAAATAATATTTGATCTACCCGATTGATCTGAAACAACAATATTTCTAGAATTACCAACATCTTCAGGTTTTATATGCTCATATGTTTTTGGATCCTTTTGAACGGCAGAAACGTGCAGCCCTCCTTTATGAGAAAACGCAGCAGCACCAACGTAAGGTAAATGTTTATTTGATTTTCTATTTAAAATTTCATCTAAAAGTCTTGAACATTGTGTTAAATTTTTAATATTTTCTCGTTTGATCTGTATTTCAAACTTCGTTGAAAAATCTTTCTTTAAAAAAAATGTAGGAATTAAAGACATTAAATTAGCATTACCACATCTTTCACCAAGACCATTGATGGTTCCCTGAACCTGTCTCACACCAGCCCACACAGCTGCTAATGAATTTGCTACTGCATTACCGGTATCGTTATGAGCATGTATTCCCAAGTTATTTCCAGGAATAATTTTGGACACTTCTGTAACTATCTTGGTAATTTCATGAGGTAAAGTTCCACCGTTAGTATCACATAAAATAATCCACCGAGCACCTTGATCAAAAGCCGCTTTAAGGCAAGATAGCGCATATTTTGGATTGGCCTTATAACCATCAAAGAAATGTTCTGCATCAAACATGAATTCTTTTTTTTCTTTAACAAAGTGTTTTGCACTTTCGCTTATATTCTCTAAGTTTTCTTCATTCGAAATACCTAATGCAATATTGACATGAAAATCCCAAGATTTACCTACTAAACAAACTGCAGGTGTATTTGAATTTAAGAGTGCAGATAACCCAGGATCGTTATTGGCGCTACGACCTGTCTTTTTAGTCATTCCGAATGATGTTAATTTTGCATTATTAAATATATGTTTCCTTTGAAAAAAATCAGTATCAGTTGGATTTGCCCCAGGCCATCCTCCTTCTATATAATCTACACCTAAATTATCCAAAGCAGCGGCAACTTTTACTTTATCGTCTACAGAAAAATCTACACCCTGAGTTTGTGCACCATCTCTTAATGTTGTGTCAAATATATAAAGTCGTTCTTTACTCATTTAAGTTTCCAAATTGTTTTACCATCTTTATCTTCTATTAAAACACCTTTATCCAGAAGCTCAATTCGAATTTTATCAGCTTTCTTGTAATCTTTGTTTTCTCTTGCTTTATTTCTCAACTCAATCTTTATTAAAATATCTTCCTCACTAATTAGTAGCTTTTTTTTTTTGATGGATATCCACTCATCTTTGGTTTTATTAAGAATACCTATAAAATTACAAGCTAAAACAAATAAACTTTTTTCATTATTGTCTCCTTTTAATGCTTTTTCATAAAGTTGATGTAAATTTGCTATGTAGCCTGGTGTATTTAAATCATCATATAGTGGAGATAAAATATCTTCATTAAGTGTAATCTTTTGATCAATTGGTAGATAAACTTCATACCATTTCTCAATAGTATTTTGACAATCGTTTAAAAGCTTTTCATTCCAGTCTAAAGGCTGCTTGTAATGAGCGCTTAAAAGGGCAAGTTTTAAAACTTGGCCATCAATTTTTTCTTTAAAATCTTTGATTTTTAATATGTTGCCAGTTGATTTGGCCATTTTTTCATTGGACATAGTTATAAAAGCATTGTGTATCCAGTAATTTGCAAAAGATTTAGTATTATTTGCACATCTTGATTGAGCTATTTCATTTTCATGATGTGGAAAAAGTAAATCAATACCTCCCCCATGTATATCAAATACATTTCCAAGATATTTTTTTGACATAACGGAACATTCTAAATGCCATCCAGGCCTTCCCTTCCCCCACGGTGAGTCCCAAGATGGTTCATCGATAGATGATGGTTTCCATAAAACAAAATCTTCAGCATTTTTTTTATTTACTGAAACTTCCACTCTTGATCCAGCTATTAGGTCTTCCAATTTCTTATTTGATAATTTCCCATAGTCTTTAAATTTATTAACTTCAAAATAAACATGATTATTTTTTTCATAAGCAAAATTTTTTGTTATTAAAGATGAAACCATCTCAATCATTGAGTCAATATGACCTGTCGCTTTAGGTTGCTGACTAGGTTCATCTAAATTTAAGTAATTACAGTCATTATTAAAATCTTTAATTATATTTTTAGTTAATTCTGATATTGGAATATTTTTTTCTTTTGCAGATTTTATTATTTTATCATCTACATCTGTAATATTTCTCACATAATTTACCGAGTCATTCCCATATTTTGATTTTAAAACTTTAAATAAGATATCAAAGATAACCAAAGGTCTTGCATTGCCTATATGTGGGTTGTCATAAACTGTAGGACCACATACGTACATACCAATTTTTCCATTATCCAGAGGTACAAATTTCTCTTTTTTGTTACTTAGATTATTTGTTAAATAAATATCTTTGTTCATTACCTTAGAATTATACTTTAATTATAGATTTGTGAATCTATAAGATTAGTTAGGAATCTTACATACTGGGATTGGTTCCATTTTATGTAGGTTCATCTTTCTTATTTTTTCATACTTATCTCTATTTATTGAATTAATATTTTTCATGGCTTCTTCTAATTCT
>Ga0307986_10000351_pt1 | contig 34302 bp, 65 predicted proteins | sample EllFjometageno82_FD_203170 | JGI IMG/M metagenome (GOLD analysis project Ga0307986, IMG submission 203170) | Marine microbial communities from Ellis Fjord, Antarctic Ocean - #82 | ecosystem: Environmental > Aquatic > Marine > Unclassified | place: Southern Ocean | collected 2014-10-09 | reverse complement strand
ACACACCGCAATCCGGTGGTATAGCAATAAGGTCGGGTATACCGTTCTTGTTTGTCTTTATAAGCTTGATTACATAGTAACCCTCAGCCTCTAGCTGCTTCAACCTCTTAGTCTGTATCTGCTGCTCTGTCATTTATTCGTATCGTTTCTCACTCAATGACCCTATTATTTAAGGTCGTTGAGTGATTTATCATTCAGCTTAGATAATGACTTCTCGATATAAAGAGTGGCATCCATCAACTCCTCCTGTAAGTGAATAAGCCACTCTACTAGAGTTAGGTTATTATCTTCCAGGGTAGTGTTGTACTTCTTCATACCTAGCTCTGACCTCTCGTTATACTTAGAGACAACGCGCTCTACTATTTTATCTTTCATCTACCTCATAAAGATAAAGTTAGAGTGCACTCCTTAAACTCATCAGCAATATCAGGAAGATAATGTTTAGCTTTCTCAATATTATTGACATCAATAAACTCAAGTATTTTTGTACTCCTTACCATCTCCTTTTCCTTACTAGATAAAATAGAGTAAAAGGATCCAAATGTAACCCAGTTGAAAAAATAATCAAAGGGCTCAATGCTAAGGTGTTGTAGATAATTCCAGTTAGTATTATTTTTTTGTTGCTTGTTTATTAATTTATTAAAAACAAAAGACATGTTCTTCTTAGATGTAATTGCTTTATTCTCTCTTAAGTACCTCTCAATGTCTGCTAAAGAGTACCACAGAGAACCTTGAACTTTTGTGTATCTAATCATAATTTGTTGTTTTTAAAGTGATTTAATGTATAATCTTTTTTATTTATTACTGCCCTATATATATCTTTTTCTATACCCCCCTTAGAGAATATCCAGTAAACATCACTAGCAGTACGCTCCTTCGTGGTCATCCTATCCCTACTCTGCCAGTAACTCGTGGCACTAAAGTCGATGTTATAGTATACCAAGCACTCTGCCTGTCTAAGGGAAATTCCCTCCCTACCCGAAACAATCTGTAGGGCTATTGATTTGTCTGTACACTCAAAGATACTCAATTCTGTACAAATATCGTCTCCATACACCTTTTTTAATACATTTAATTCCTCCTTGAACTTATAGAATATTCCTATCTTCTTTCCCCAGAACGCATTCTTTATGTACATAGCCTTAGTGTCATCTAAGATCGTAGAGTTTCCACCCTCAAACTTTACGGTACCGCTATAAATCTGGTGCAGTTTCTGCATCAGCTTAACAGGGGTGTCTGCTAGTATTACCTCTTCATCCCCCTGTACAACTAAGTCCTTCCTTAACTTGTCCGCTATCTTATACGTCATAGGGCTCATCGTTACAGTTAAAATATTCTCAGTTATCTTATTGCTAAACCCCGCATCACTCTGAGAGAACGATATCATCATCGGCTTCATAGCACTAAGTATCGTGGACTTGCCATCAGTGTAGTCGTTTATGTACAAAGAGTTTATCTTCCTCTGAGTTACATTGATGTACTCATGGGCAAACTTATAGAAGCTAACAAACCTAATGAACGGGTTAGTCGGTATACCATACACCTGGTGGTACAATTGACTGTACGACTCAGGCGTAGGTGTTCCCGACAACAGACACACAAAAGGGGAATATTTTTTTATTAGTAGACGCACAAGCTTCGCTCTCTTGCTAGGCTTAGGGAAAGCTCCCATGCCGTGTGCCTCATCTAAGATCAGCATGTCGCAATTAGGTAATTCAATCTTATGCAATGACTCATAGTTTATTACAACAAGGTTCATTGATGAGTTCAGCAGGAGAAAGTCCTGCTCTATACTGCTGATTGCCTTCTTCTTAGTGACAAACAAAACGTCCTTACAGTCAAGGGCCTCTGATATTCCTAGGCTAGTTAACGTCTTTCCCGTCCTTACTTCCATCGATAGGTACACGAACTTGTGCTTACGTATAACATCCTTTGCTCGATTAATTATATTTAACTGGTAATCTCTAAATTTAAACATGTCTTTCGTAGTATTTAATTGAGTTTGTAATTCGATCCCTTATCTGATCATCACCCTTCTTTCGGTACTTATACAACATACTTACCTTAGTATGTTTACCCCGGCCGGACTTAACCTCCTTCGTGTTAAACATAACATGCTCTAACAGCCTTAGGCTTTCTAAGAACTCAGCTGGGCTTACGTAATCTGGCTTATCAAAAATCATAGTGTAATCTTATCAGTTTACTTCTTCGTCTATTTCTTTTTTAATATCCTCTTTACTTTTTGAGTGCTTCATATAGGCATCACAATCATTTAAGTTTGTTGCTTCATAGTAGCCGTAATCAGCTTTCTCAATTTTCCAGTTTTTATATATTTCCATTTTAAGTGTGTTTTTGGTGATTATAATCACTAAAGGTTATAACTTTTGGTGAATGTTTGATTCAAGTATCTTAACTAGTGCGGATAAGTCTTCACGTTTATTTATGTTTATATCCTCATAATCTAAAAACTGTATCGCCCATTTATTTTTTTTAATATTATCACTAGTGTCTGATATTAATGATAAATAACCGATGTCATATACATAATAGTAGTAAGCATTATCACCGCTTTGCTCTTCAGATACATTTACCTTCTCGAATCTTAAATCTTTTAAATCTTGCTCAGTCATAATTTGTTTATTTCTTGTTTAACTTCATTATAATAATCAATGTAATGCCTGTTCTGCCAAGCGTGATGTTCTAACGCTTCTATTACTTCATCTACACAAATCTCTGCACATTGCATTGCTTCTTCTGGTTCTAAGAAACTGTACCTTTCTACTAACTCTATCGCTTTTTCTTCTGCTTCCATAACTTGTTTATTAAAGGTAAGTAATACCCCTAAATTAGGGGTGTTACATACCGTGATAATTTGTCACAGATTGAAATGTTTTTTACCCCTGCGAAATGCTTTTTACCCCGATATGAATACTTTTAATGTCTTGCCATCGTCTTGTAAACTAATTTCTACTTTATTAGTTAGCTTCCAATTAACATAGCTTCTGCCTTCTTGGTCAATAACCTCAACCCTGTTTACCTTTTTTAGTAATTCGTTAAGCATCTTTTCCTTTTTCATAGCCATCCTTTATCTGTTACGGCAATCAATAGATATTGTAATTCCATTAGTTGTATGTCTGTTAAGAATGAAACCTCACTTAAAGCCTCTGAATCAACGCCATCCCTAACCTTTCTAATCCACTCATCGTTATCCCAGTACTCAGACTCTTTAAACCTGCCATCTATATAAGCCTCGACACCACAAGTACCATAAATAATTTCAAACCTCTTACCGTCATCTACTTCTTTTAAGACAACCGAGAAGTCAAATATACCACTTGATGCCTCATAACTGTATGTTATATCAAAGTCTTGTGTAGATTTTTCCTCTACGTACCATTTTCCGTCTACATTTATTCTTTCCATAATTTGTTTTTTAATCCCCTAGAATTCGGGGGTTTTAGATTATTATAATTAGCTCCCATTTTAGCCAACCGATTATAAACTCATAATCACCGTTAAGGTATTTATCGTGCGTTATTTTTATGAAGGGTAATAAATATATTTGCCCCCCTATTTTACTTATTTCTATTTCCATAATTTTGAATGATTATTATACCCTATAGGGGTGTTATATATGTTAATGTGGTATATATCATACCTTTCGGGTATAGTTTATTTAGGTGGTAGGATTCGTATCCACTGTCCGAAGGCATCACGGCCATCCTCAAAGTTGCCAGTCTTATACTCAGCATAGTACTTTAAGAACTTACCGAACTTAATACGAGATAACTTCACGCTACCATAGCTACCGTAGTCAGGGTTCTGTTGAATAAAGTCATTATAACATTCCTGCACATTTATCTTGGCATGTAATAACAACAACTCATTCTCATCGTTACCATCAAGTAGCCCACACCACTCTGTGAACTGATGATTTGTCTTCACGCTGAACTGCTTTAGCTTACCCGTAGCAGAACGACTCGCAACTAATGATGTCTTTAGGTAACCCTGCAGACAACGGATCATATAGTTATCAAAACTACACCACTCCTTATCATCCCAGTCACCGAACATTAATTTATTGAAGTCATCAAGCGGGGTAAAGTCCTTGTTGTAATACTTATGTAACTCAAGTTCAAACTTTCTCCTGGCAAATGAGTTTCCCTGCCCCTCGATAGTATAGTTCGTGGTGATTGCAATCTTAGGTGACTTACTGAATGGTATCTTTATAGCATCCTTGTTCTTCTTCTCAAGGGTTAAGCCCTCTGTGACTACAGAGAATAACCTAATGAATGGGAACCGACTCCGTATATCATCAAACACAAGTATCTGAGTGTCAGCACTAACTAACTGATAGGCAAATGAACTCTCGAAGGTGAATGACTTGCCATCAATAGTGACAACCTTCTTCATGTGACTGAGTGCCTTCATGAATATACCCTTGCCCGTTCCACCCTCCGGATCTTCACTGTACTCCTCGTCATTCAATATGACCGCAGGGCAGTAACTTAGGTTCTTGTATCCGTGCATAAGGAATCCTATTGCTGACTCCATAGATGCTATCCTGTGCGGGTCATTCTTTGAGATATTGCCGATGAACTTCCGGTAATCACAACGATCTATCTGACATAAATCAAAACTCCTGTCTATTATGTGGTCCTTCCACACATGACCCCCTAAGTTAATGTATTCAATCTTCTCTACCTTATCCTTCTCAATCTTTACTACGCCATTATTAAAGTAAAGGTAGGCAGTGTCCTTCGTGTCCTCCTTGAAGTGTATGTCTACGGTTGATAACAGAGAAAGAAACTCCTCCTTGAAGAACCTAGTGTTGTCAGCAAAGTAATTATATATTGACATGTCCTCAAGCTTAATTAGCTTGGCAAGAACAAAATCCTTGATTTCCTTCTCGGAGGTGTGGTCTATTAAGTTTGACCTCATCCTTACAAATACATGGTTCTTGCCATCCTCAGGGCAGTACTTAAAAAATCCTTGTGACTCTAAAAAATCCTTGAAGTAAAGGTGAATAACCTTGATGATGCCCTTGTCTGACTTGCTCCAGAACTTTATAAAGTGCTCATCCTCTGCCTCAATATTATTAATTACAGAGTCAATTGTATCTGATGACAGGTTTAGGTTAGATAACTTATTGCGTATTTCATTTTTAGGTATGCCCTTACGAATATCACGGCGTGTGCTATCAACCCTATCCTTGTCCTCGTAGTACTTTGTCCCGAACTTCTCAGTGCTAGAGTAAGCCGAATCAATAGTAGCATTAGCCTCAGACTCAGTGAAGTCGCTGCCCGTGTAGCCACTCATAATATATACGGCTAACGACTTGTTTATTCCGTACTCATTAAGTGCTGCCGATAAGATGTAGCAGTTGTGATTCCTCTGACCCTCTATCATAGGAAACTTCTTTGTCCACCACTTAACAAGTATCTCAACAATCTTGTTCTCATCCGTTATAGGGATAGTAGGTGTCCCGGATGACTTAATGATCTCCTTGTGCTCAATCTCCTGAAGCTTATCCCACAGGACTGAGTCTTTGTTGATGTACATCATAGGGTCATAACTCTCGTAGCATACCCTTGATATGTTCTTTGATGTCGTGTCAAACCTAGGGCTATTAAAGTGTGCCTCCAGGGCATTGAAGTACCTGATATGATTCTCTATTTCCGCAGGTATCTTGATGATAGCCTTTAGACCATTACCCGATGGGGAGATGAACACACAAAAAACGTGCTTGTCCTTACTGAGTTTTTCCTTATCAGCAATTAAGTCCTTCTTCTTCTCGTACCCATCAAAGTCTAAACAGATGAATCCTGAGTGATCCTCTATTGATTTATCGCTTCTCTTATTGAATGTCCCTGAGAAACAAATTGCAGGTAGCTGAGTCTTTAGAGATTGTCTCGTAGATTTATCCTTTTCAGACCTAATCTTTTTAATTAAATCTTTGCTACTCCCAGCACTAATTCGTTCAAGAATTGTGTCTATTTTTCTGTAGAAGGGAGTTGTTGTGTCCCTCACATTTTTAAAAATTGTTACGTTTTCTGTCATTTGGTAAGTTTTGTGTTGACTTTGTGTCGGCTTTGTGTTGACTTTGTGTTAACTTTTTTGTGTTAAGTGTCTGATAATCAGTTGTAGTGTTAAGAATGTTAACTTTTAACCCTCGTATACAAGAAAAAAGATAAAATAATTATAATTATTAGAGAGAGAAGTAAAGGGAAAAAAACCTTAATAACATTAACAAAATGAGGAGGGAAATAATCCCCCCTCAAAGTGTTAAGGAATGGTCTAAAATACCATCTCATCCTTCTCCTCTTTTTGTGGTTTAGGCTCGAAGGTGTCAAGTTCCATGTAGTAGGTCCCCTTCTTTGATTGTTTAACACTCATGTTAATCCACCCCTTCTTGTCGTTCTCCTTTAAGAACGCTATGGCCTCCTCAACCTTGACACTAATGTTTCCGACAACGAAGTCAGGAGCGTTCTCACTTTTCTTGAAATAGAACCCTTGTGCAAAAACTTTTTCTGCTTTATTCATAATTAATTAATTAAAGTATGTTGTTCCAAAAAATGAATCAGCTGATTAATCATCTCATCACGAGATGCAACTGAATGATAACTGGTCGGAACCTCCAGGATCAATGTCTTATCTTTTCTAAATATATTAAGTATTAAGTTTTTAAATCTCCTCATTGTAGTAGAACTGATTAATGTCATCAATACTTGTTGTGCTGAAGAACTTCTCATAAACCTTAACCGCTGCCTCTACCTTAGCCTTTCCACGCTCATGAGTCTCCTCAGATACCGTGTACATCCCTAACATCCTTGTGGTCTTGTCTATCACTAAGAAGATCATAGGCTTACCGAACAGTGTCTGGTATATATACGCTTGAGAGTCGTAGTTGTACTTCCTGGCGTTCCACCGGAAGTCTTTAATGTTCCCCGATGTCTTTAGGTCAATGATGTAGTCTCTGCCCACAATATCAGCCTTACCCTTCCACATCTCACCGAATATCTCACCGATAGCAGGAACCTCAAACTGATTAGGCTCATCGTATATTAGGTCGAACATACTCACGTTTGATCGTATGGCATCATACCACGTGTGTACGTCATCAACTTCGCGCTTCAATAAGGCAACCTTTAATCCCCTCTCAATCAAAAAATCTTTATATGCCTTCGAGTTTCTTGATGCAGCATCGACGTAGATAGTGTTTTTAGCCTTCTCAGGCTCCAGAATTAACTGATGGAGGTATCTACCTACCATGAACTCTTTTCGGTCCTCCTGAGGCTTCTTAAACTCTTTCGGGTTTGATAGTAATGATCCGATGTCGGAGTTACTTAAATATTTCCGACCCTCTCCGCTATAGTACTCGTTATCATCCCTAAGGATATCTATTATGTTATCTAGTATCTTCATTTCTCTAATTTTAGTAAGTATGTTATAAACCCTTCCTCTGCACCAGCAATACACCTCATGTAATCCTTGTCATTGTACTCAATCATCTCTTCATGCCTCCGTGACCCGTGAAGCACGGTTGCGTGATGCATTTTTACCTTACGGCCTATCCTATCTAAGGTTAGTCTCGTGTATCTTTTTGATAAGTAAAAGTAAAAGAACCTTGGCCACATATAACCCTGTGTCCTATTCCTCTTAGATATGTTGACACCAAACCACTCTGATACAAATTCAGATATCGTATCTATATTTATATTAAGATCCATGATGTGACCATATGCCATATCACCATCAGATGACTTTACAGTATCCTTACTGAAGGTGTTTGCAATATTATTTACTATAGACTCAAGCTTAAAGTGCTTAATCTTCAGAGCATTCAATTCTATTGACAACTCTGTGTATAATTCCTCTTTCATAAGCTTTTAGATATTTCTTTTTCAACTAATTTTGAGATAGTGTACTTCGTGTTAAGGGTCTTGATAATATACTTCAGTCCCTTATCCTTATTTGCACCCACATACTTCATGATCTTTACCCAGTTTTCATCATCTATATTCAAGGGCACGACCTTAACCTCAACAACATCTTCCTCCGGTAAGTCCTCCCCTGCATATATATATAGTCCGAGGCCATGTCTAGCAATAGCCTTTGTCAAGCTACGCTGAATGCTGCTATTAACATTGAATGATGTTAGGTTAGCAATAGGTATACTCTTGTTTCTAAAGTCTAACACAGGTAAGTACTCGATATGCTCGATGTCTTCTATAGTTACACCAGTCTTTACCCACGCAGTCTGCGTGTCGTGGTGATAATTGAAACCATCTGAGTTCTCATAGATAGTATACGTGGCTTGAGGGTAATTATTCTTTACCTCTGCCCATGCCCACGCCCATGATAGGTACGTTAGGCCGTTCTTCTTTTCTATCTTGCTATTCACATTGATAGCAGACAGTGTCTCATAAACGCTTTTAGTTGTCTTCATTTAATTTGTTTTTAGTTAATATATATTTATTTAAAAGTTTTACTCTAAGCTTCTTTAGGTTAATAATAATAGTCTCAGACCTAGCAGTGATTCCTAACCGCTCATCATCTATTATCTCATCAGGATTATTCCTACTGATTATACTCTGAATAGTAATCTCTATCTGATCTAACTTACTTCGGTATGAGTGTAGCCTTAGGTGGTCTGTTCCTACCTTCCACCCCTCAGCAAGGAACCTGTCTTGAATGGTATCAGGTACCTCTACATAATCATACCCACCTATAGCTGTGTTAAGTATACTGATATCTCCCGTCTCAACATCTCTTGAAATCCGACACCCGTAAGCTAACCTAACATCTATATCATCCGAGTCAAGGTTAACACACTGATCATCATTAAGAGCCTGCTGGAATACATCGCCCCAGGTCATGATATCTTATCAATTATATACTGATAGTCATCATCACGCTTTATCTTGTTTGATACTTGAGTTACACCATAAGTAACTGATCGGTTACAGGTATCATAACCCTTATCTGACATGTACTTTAGTATCTCGTGTACTTCCATAGGCCTATTGTGGCATATGTAGTAAAGGAAGTGCCTTGCGTTTGCAAGGTTTCTCTTCTTTGATTTTAAGAATATCTCTTGCTCAGTTATTCCGAACAAGTTACAGACATTCTTCGTGTAGTTATTGAATATGTCCCTTTTCATCTGATTTGATTAAGATTGAGTTTAAATATTTAAAAAAAACGCTAATGTCTACACTAGCAGCCTTTCGCCTCTTTGATTCCTCGTAGTGATACTCCTCGTCAAAGAATAGGTCATCCTTGATGTCCTTGTTGTCGGCTCTCTCCATCTGTTCGATGAAGTACTCTTTAGTTTTTCCCATGATTAAATTTTAGTTTTACAAAAGTAGTTTATTTATTAATGATTTCCTAATTATTTCCAAAGAAATGTCGAAAAAGTTTTGACTCAAGCTCATAGTTTGAGTTGTCAAAAAAATGTTCAGAGACAAGAGGCAGGTACCACATCCCTGTCCGTAGTAGTTCAATCCTAAGGCCACCTACATAGCTCATCACCTCCTTTGTTAAGGTGTGCAACTCAGTGCCAGGATTCTTCTTATTGTAGTACTCCGCACTCATTAACCTCGCTGAGTCGTTGAACATCTTCCTATTCAATGCCTCTGCGTTCTGAAGTTTCTGAATGTAGTCTTTGTCGGGTGATTCACTCATCTTTTCCCGTAATATTTCTTGATTTAATATTATTTTCATGATTAAGGTTTAAAATAAATCTGAATACTTTACATATATGTATCCGTCCTTTACTGTCTTTGATATGTCACCGAACGGTTTCATCTTAGGTAGGTGACCTCCCTCGATGACTATAGGTACGCTCAACTCTAACGCCTCGTCAATCTCCTCTACTGAGTCAATTGCCCACTCAATGTCATCCTGGTCGAAGTATGCATATAGCTCTATCGTGCCCAGGAGCTTCTTTGCAATCGTTGATACGTCAACGAACACAAACTTGTCCTTTGTGATTATTAATTTGCTCATTTCATTTGTTTTTTAAATTCATTAAATAATATATCTATCTGCTCTACGGTGAATGATACACCCTCAGCTCCTCCGCTAATATAAAACTTGTTGAAGACTTCAGAGCCTATGATACTATCAATCTCCTTCTTTGTTGCCTTAGTCAAGTTCTTTAACTTATGCTTATTAAAGTGAGTGCCTTCGTAATCATCTAACCTCTCCTGCAAGTGCTCAAGGATTGCTGAGATCCATATAAACTGAAATTTAGTGTTCATCGTCTGTCCTCTAAATATGATTCTTTTTCTAATTCAAAGTACTCGTCCTCGTCAATTGTTTTACACTCATGACCGCAAGACTCACACTCATTGTCCTCGGAGTATTCTGCTCCGCAACAACTACTCACCATATCTTTCTCATCTGGTGAGGATAATTTCCATCTATCGTAACTCATGATTTGTTTTTTTAAAAGATTATTTTCAATGTTCTTTCGTATTTTTAAATAGTTCTCGTATGTTTCTCTGTCCATTAGTTTGATTTATTAATTATTTCTTCGCACAATTCTTGTGGAATTTTTGACCTCTCGTAATTTCCCTTTAACCCTTGAGTCCCCGTAGAACTTCCTCTCGGAGCCGCGATGTGACAAGGCTCTCCGTTCTTGCACATCTTTCTTGGAATCCACGATAAGTTGTTAGTCCATATATCTGTAGGCTTCATCCTTGAATCTCCGTACTGACAATATGTAACCGTATGCCTTATAGGATAGTAACTCATAAAAGGCATCTTCCTTAACATACCTCTTGGATTCTCAACGTAATAAATAAGATTAGGGTTTAAGCTTAAATAATACTCTAAGATGTCTTTAATCTTAAGCATCATAAGGTCAGATTTCTTAGCAAAATCAGATGTTGCTATGCCATCTTTTCTGTGGTGACTTATAGCAGCTATTGAATAGCTTGTGCAAGGTGGAGATGCCCAGATAACATTAGGAATGAACGCCACTCTTTTTGTGTCAAAGTCAAGTATGTCTGTAACATAATCTATTCCCTCAAAGTCATTAACATCTGAGCTAAAAACTTCATGTCCTAACCGCTCTGCTGCTTTTCCTATACTGCGGCTTCCCGCAAATAATTCTAATATCTTCATAATTTTAGTAAGTTATAAGGTTCTGCATCTAAGCCGTATTCTAAAGTATACCCTATCTTCTCAACCTCTGATTTGTAGTTAGCGCAATCCTCGTAAGTTAATCCTGTTTTTGACTCGTACTTATTGCAAATTACATCAAGATTTTTAGGTCTGTCCTCAAAGTTGATTATTAAGCATTTATTTGCTTTTACCTTTATCATAGTTTTTCGTTTTTAATAAATTCGACTACTGCATTGTATACGGCATCCCTTTTGTAGGAAGCCCCTAGTACTATGATATCCGTGTTCTCAATCTCGACATTACACATATCTATAAAAAATCTGTATGCATCGCCATCTAAGTTACGCATAGATTCAATCTTATCTACTACTGGCATCAGACACTCCCATGAGGTGTTGTATGATAATTCGTTCTCTTCATAAATACCGCTTTTAAACACCTCTGTTGGTAACTCCATAAATTCTGCTATTAATTTGTTTTCGTTTTTCATAATTTGTTTTTTTAAAAATTAATACGAGCATTTTAAACGCTCGCTAACAGTCGATAAATGGCATTGAAACGCCAATTATCTTGTTGTTAGCAAACATTTCTATTCTCTGCTAATATCATTGCAATGAAAGGGTCTGAATATGTAACGTAATTAAAATCCTCTTCAGTAATTACATAACCTTCTTTTTTACCTTTTGGGTATATCCAACATTCAGATTGTACAAATTCAGGTTTAAACCTTTTCTTTTGGTATGGACTCTCTTCATAGAATTTGAATTTAAAATTATTCAAGTCTGCCCCTTTTTCAATCATTCTTTTTTGTATTCTTTTTTTTAAGTTCTCCATTTTAAAACGATTTGCTAACACAACATAGTATTGTGCTAAGATTAAACATTGTGCTACGCTTTACGGTGCATAGCTAAACCGTTAGCAAACATTACTTAAAACATTGCTCTATAAATTCATTTGAGTAGTTGGATTTTATATACATTTCTTTTGCATATTTCATAACTTCATCTTTATCGTAAGGTATATCGCTTTTAGCCACTACATGTTCATTCAGCAATACAAGAAACGCATCTCTTAAAAAACATAAATCACTTATTTCTTCTTCTAATTCTTCTTTTGTGTACTCCATATAACCAAGAGGACATTTGACTTTTATAGTTCCCATAATTAAAACGATTTGCTAACACAACATAGTATTGTGCTAAGATTAAACATTGTGCTACGCTTTACGGTGCATAGCTAAACCGTTAGCATTAATTAAGTAAATCAATTACATCATCTTCGCTAACATACTTACCTAGCCAATGTAATGAGTTTTTAAGCCTTGTTTTTATTGCCTCTTTGTTTTGTATAATTTCTTCATTATTTAGCTCTGTTAATGAGGTCAACGCTTCTTCTACTTCATTCCAAGTAGCGATTAAATCATTCTTTGTTTCTGTATTCATAATATTGTTTTTAATAATTAATAACTAATGCTAACAACGTGTATATTGCATAGCTTATCGGCATACGCACCATATCTTTCTCATCTGGTGAGGATAATTTCCATCTATCGTAATTCATCGTAAAATTTATTGTAAGCTTTCTGCGCTTCGGTTTCTGAATCGTGTTGAGATATGGTAGTGAATATCTTTTTCTCACCTACCCTTACCCTCGCAATATACTTACCACGAGATGTTAAAAAGACACCCTCTTTGTTTGCCCATTCAGTAATATAGGTGTTTCCACCTTTCTGATTCATCGAATGTTTTGAGTATTTCATGTTTTTTTTTCTATAACTAAAATATAACTCTTGATAATAAAACCTTGATTTTATACATTAGCGGTAATATTTAATGATTAACGGTTTTTAACTTGAATAATCCCCTCTTCATACGCTTCTTTTAACATAGTTTCTATCGTATCTATGTATTCAATTATATTTTCAATCGGGTCATACTCAAACTTTTCCCATACTATAACTTCATCGGGTATTGTATCAGAAACACTACTTGCGTTGTCTAATAACTCTAATGCTTCTGTAAGGTTATCATTACATAAAACAAAACCTGCTGCTTTTTCTCTAAAATTCATTTTAATTTATTTTTAAATTCCATGTTCTTAAATATTCCGCATTTAGAATAGTCTGACCCTTATTAATAGCATCGTCAATAATGTCTTGATAGTCTTTTATTACACCATCCTTTGACCATTTCTCAAATGTTTTAGGTATGCTCGTTCTGAATCCATGAATGTTATACGAATGAGGTTTACCCACCATTACACCTTTTTTCTCATCTTTCTTCATCAATGAAATAATCTTTATTTCCTCCATCAATAATTCAAGGCTTGTTGTCCACTTCCACTCGTTATCGAAAAGAGATTTCTTTTCAATAGATTCATAGATCTTTTGAATGCTTTGATTTTCATAATTAGTAATATTTAATTCACCACCATAGGAATCATCCCAGCAGTTGCAAATTTTCTTACCATCAAAGTAAATGTCCCATTCGTACGATGGTGCATCATGTCCTCTAGATTGTTTTATATTCTTCGCGGTCGCTCGTTTTAAAAATTCTTCTTTTTTCATTTTAGTTTAGTTTATCTGTTCCACTTTTGTTTAATTGTTACCCATATAATTGCTTGAAGTTCATAGCCTTTTAGGTTGTTATCCTTTGCGATTTGTGCGGTTATATGCTCAATCCTTCTGTACTGAATTATTGTACAAGACTCAGTACACTTTACTATTCCATCACTCGGTTTAGTAAGGCATGCTCTCAAATGCCACTTGTCTATTGTGATATGCTCAGAGCTTAATAGCCCTACATTCATCGCGAATGCATGAGTCTTAGGTGCTTTTTCACTAATAATTTCACCTTCCATCGCCCGCCAGGCTTTTGCCTTATTGTTGTTGTATGTACATACCTTTAAGTCCTCAAGCTTTCTTCCCTTCAAGAAATATAGAATTAAGTTCTCTGCATCAAGCTTATTTCTTGCCCACTTATTATTAGGGCTTAAACAACTCACAACTGTTGCTGCAACATATACACTTATGTCGTACTTTTCTGACAGATACTTACAGAAATCTTGCGCATCTTTATACCATTCAATGCCCTCTTTGATTTCTTCCTTTGTCGCAAATAATAGCCATGCGCTTAGATGTTTTCTTATGTCTGAATTTGATTCAGATACTACTGATTTGTTCATGATTGTTTTTATTAAGATTCTCGTTCTACAAAATCGTATTCCGAGTATTTTTTAATTAAGTATTCTTTTGCCACAAATTGACAGGCCCTAACTATCTTTATATTTTTACTCTTTATTGTTACTTTTTCCTCTAAGTTATTGTACTTATAAAGTGTGAATACGTAAGTCATAATCAATCGTTTAAGTTTAAGTTTTGAATTTCTATACCTCCCCAAAAGTCATCCATGTCCCAAAAGACATAAAAATCATCTTGAGTATCAATGCAATCGTCGGGTATTTCTAACTCTTTTAGGTTTTGAATTAAGCTTTCTTTTGCTTTGTCAAGTGAATCGTATATTCCTAATGTTTTACTATCCATCGGATTACCTCCCACATAGTAATTTACTACATATAATTTCATGATTGTTCGATTTTTTTAATTAAATTATTAATATCTTCTCTTGATTGCCATCCTATAACATCATCATTATGATTAGGGAAAAATTGTTTAGTTACCCAATTCCCATCTATATCCCGCATTCCTACTTCAAATGAGAAAAAATCATCAGATGATGGTAAATTTTCTCTAGGTGTTGAGTAATTAAATTTACTAGCTTGTACACTAATTGTAACACCGTTATCGAATGTATGGGTTGCTCCTACGCCACCAATTGCCGTTTGATAAAATTCTAAATCTTTGAACACTTTCATAATTTTTCGTTTTTGATTTTGATTATTTTGTTTAATAGTTCTTGATTGAAGTTGTTCCACCATTCAATCCGTTTTTTTGTTGAGTAGTATATTTTCATAATGCTTTGTTTTCAATTAAAAAATTCTCCACCTCTTTTAATGGGCACCTATTATATACATAACACATTTGAAAGATGATGTCATCCTCAAAGTTGCCTAAGGCAAAACCTTGCAAGAAAAGATCTTTTTTCTTAGGTGTTAGTATACATTTACCGTTAATAAAAAGAGCGGTTTTCATAAACTGATGCTTGCTTTTAAGCATTTTTAATCTTTTTTTCATAGTTACATTTATTTAATTAAGTAATAAAAATCTTCCGTTATTAAGAAATGTTCCCAATCCTTTTGCGTGTTGTTATCAAGTTCTTCAAACTCCTCTTTTGTGAGTGTACAAGTTCTGTACTTGCTTGAGTTTTTAAAAATTGTAAAATGCTTTTTCGACTTGTTAGCATTTACCTTAAAATTGTCTTTGATGTTTTTCATTTGTCTATTTTTTTATATAAATTATTAATAAAAGTGATTTCGTCTTCTCGCTCCCATAGATCTTCCCTGTACACATATTTGCCGAATAGCCTGCCTTTCCATGATTCTTTTAACGCAAATTCTAAATCCCCCAGTTGTTCAGCAACTTCCTTTTTGCTTCTTGTTAAGAATGCTTTTTTGCTCGATTTTGTCTTGTACAATTTTATTTCTTCAATGTAAAATTGTTTTGTTTCATTGTCTACCATAATTTAAGTTTTAGCCCCTCCATCAAATTCGATTTTGAACTCCGACTGACTCAATCAATCATACTGAAAGGTATTTTTTTTACCCTATCTTTTCAGATGGTTTTAACTTTGTGCCACAAATAGAAATGGTGTAAGTCCTTGGTATAGATATATCGGTTATTAATCCGCTCTCTTTTCGTCTCCAAGCCGTTAAACATCACGTTAACGTCTACTATTCGCATGAATCTAATCATGCATTTATGTGATGTGGATAAACTGCAAGTTTTTTAATCCTACATAAAGGTTTCAGCCTTTTATTTCAATCAAAAGAAATCAATGAACGAACCTATTCAAGTCATGGGCAGAAGGCTGCCTATTGAATAAGTCGAATTTAAAATGAACTGCGCAAGGCGCATTAATACGGTGAAAATTCAAATTAAATTAATACAATAAAGTTGCATTAAACCGTTTTAAAACGGTTTACTCTGCTATTTTTGCGGACTTGTAACCACTTTATTGATATATTTGTGAATAGCTTGGCGGGTATAAAATACTACATAGTACCCTTTTTTTGTGGTTCTAACGGTCTTAGCAAAAGCGCTCATTAACTCACTATTTTTGCTCATTTTATTAATGAATGTTTTGTGAGATTTCGGGCAGTTGTCACCTTGTTTAATCATACCTAGATTGTGCCCTAGTTTGTAGCTTTGCTCACGGTCAAGTCTATGTGCCGTTAGTACGTCTTGTTTGTAATTTGTCATGGTCTTGTTTTTAAATGGTTAAATAATTTTGATAGCCCAAATGTGATTTTTTAAGTAATGCTAAATCAATAATTTTTATGAACGGTAAAATAAACTGATTAACGGTAAAATAAACTGATTAACGGCAGAACAAAGCCTGGAGATAACGGATATCATATAGGCAATGCATACTATTTAGTATGATACGCATGCGTATAAGAAAAAAACAATACAAAATAAAAATAATACATGAACGGTAAATGTAACTGCTTGATTATCAGTTAATTAGCGCCTAATGAACTTTGTGAGTTTTTATGTATATGGGTATCAAAATGGTATATTAATCCCTTAAAACGTCTTAAAATGAGTCATGTAAAAAAAATGACAAATGCAAGTACTTAAATGTTAAAAAATGTTAAATTATTTAGCCCTATTAAGAGAATCTCTTAACGATTTCGGTAATTGTCTGGAAATGAAGCAATTAAGATAAGAATAGTTCTTAATTGATTACTATAGCTTATTTTGCTGCCTATACTATTGAAAGTCTCTATATCTTTCAATTATATATAGATAAAATTTATACTACTGAATTATAACGCTAAGGTGATGTGTGCATTAACCGATCAGTCACTGATCAGTCTAACGTCTCCCGGGATTGTGCACAACGTAACCGATTAGTTACATGGCTCTATCTAACGGTTCCTGGGATTGTGCAGACAGGTAACCGAATGGCTACAGAAGAGCAGGTACAACGGGAAGCGGGAGTGTGCAGAGGTAGTATGTAGCCGAGCAGTTACGTATCCGAATGGTTACAGCAAAACGGCAAAAAAACGGGGCGGGATTTTTTAAAAGATAACCCCCCCCCTCGAAAAAAAAAGTCGTTTCCGATATCGGTGACTGTCCGTCAGATCACTATATAACCCGATTAGTATATGTATTTAATCATTATATTTGCCTATGCCTTTTGATATAGTCTTAGAGTTTCACTTTCCCCACGACAGATTTACGTTAGGGTGGGAGTGTATGCCTGCTAATGATGAGTACGACTATACCACGGTAAGAATATTTTTATTAATAGTTACTATAACAATAAACAGATGAAAGATTTTAAGATTACACCAGAGACATTAGGGTACGAAATTAAGGGAGGAAGATTAGTGAATGAAGCACCTAGTCCGATCATGGGAATACAGAAGATGGCAATGTTGAAAAAATCATTGAAGCGATCAGAAAAAGTTCAAATGATAGCTGAAGGGAACGAATTAGCTAATGCAAATATTGATTTATTTTCAATAAATACCAGAAAACGGTAGATTAGTGTCGACTTTGTGCTGTCTTATGTTGACTTTGTGCTGACTTTGCTTCTCGTAACTATTTGATTTTTAATATCTTATAAGATTTGTGTTAAGAATGTTAACTTTTAACCCTCGTATACAAGAAAAAAGATAAGAGGGGTGTAAATATAGAGAGAGGAATAAGGGAGTGGTCAGCACAACATACATGGTATAAAGTTTTAGTTTATCTTTGCATAAATTAAATCAAATACAATGCAACAAGGATTCACTCCGAAAGACCTTCATTTTTCAGATGACGGCAGAAGTAAACTTATTAGTGGTATAAAAAAAATATCAAGGGCTGTAAAGAGTACTTTAGGTCCCAGAGGTAATACTGTACTGATAGAGTCACAAGAACACCTTCATGGTATAACTGTCACGAAGGATGGTGTAACTGTAGCGAAGTCTATATCGTTACTTGACCCTACAGAGAACTTAGCGGTTCGTATGATGAAGGAGGCGGCTGACAAGACTGCGACCTTAGCGGGTGACGGAACGACAACTGCGATTGTATTGACCGAGGCACTAGTGAGTGCGGGTACTGATATGATGAGTGACACCACGAACCGTACAGAGGTATTAAAGCACCTTGTTGACGAGACCATGAAGATATCTGAGAAACTAAAGAGTCGTGGGAAGAAGGTAGATGGTAACACACTACGAGACGTTGCTATCATATCTGCTAACAATGACAAGAAGGTGGGGGACATTATTGCTGATGTGTATGAGGGTGTCGGAACGGACGGCGTTGTAACGATAGAGAAGAGTCAGAGTAATGAGACGTACTACGAAATAACTAAGGGAATTAAGATAGCTAGGGGTTACTCATCTCCGTTATTCATCAACAATCAGAAGCGTGATGAGTGTATACTTGAGGACACTCATGTGTTAGTATCGGATGCTGAGATAAGCAATGTTCTACAGATAGAGAGTATCCTTAAGCCGATTATAAACGAGGGTAAGAAATTAATGATAATTGCACCTTGTGCTCCTAATGTGATAAACACGTTAGCGGCAAATGTGGTAAAGAATAACTTAAAGATAGTTAATATACCACCACCTGACTTCGGGTATCGTCAGCATGAGTTAATGCAGGATATCGCAATCAGTGTGGGTGCAACGTACTTCAGTGAGAAGACCGGTGATGACTTGAGCCTAATAAGCTTCAGTGATCTCGGTCATTGCTCAAAGGTGATAGTAGGCAGGAGTTCTGCTGTAATCATCAAGGATGATGTGTCTGTTGTGGATGAGAATATTTCTTCACGTGTCAGTGAGCTTCATGATGCTAATAAGTTATCGAAGACAAAGGCTGAGAAGGATTTTATTCTATCTAGGATAGCATCATTGAACGGTGGCATAGGCGTTGTTTATGTAGGTGGGAACACTGACTTAGAGCAGAAGGAATTGTATGACAGGGTTGATGACGCTGTCTGTGCTGTTAACTCAGCACTAGAGGAGGGTATTATCCCTGGTGCGGGACTTGTGTTAAGGGACATAGCCTTAGATTACGGAAACAAGAATACTGATGATGATTCAAAGGGTATTGCATACAGCATACTATCTATTGCTCTAGTATCACCCTTCTCTCAGATACTTGAGAATGCGGGTATAGATCACAATAAGATTACTCCTAAGCTGAGGGGGTGGAAGTACGGTTATGATGTAAAGAACAATAGGTTCGGTTATCTGTTAGGATTAGGGGTTATTGACCCTGTCAAGGTAACTAGGAGTGCGCTAGAGAATGCGGTTAGTGTTGCGTCAACGATTTTATCTACTAACGCTATAGTTACTATGGCAAGAAGCTACGAAACAACAGATTGAGTATAATAGAGAAATTAATAGTTTTAGTTAAAATGCACCCTAACGACTTAAGGTTAGGGAGCATATTAAGAAAATTTATAATTAATGAATATGAAGGCAATAGGAAAGAACATAGCGATAAGAAAGATTGACGAAGAGGTAAAGACTGATTCCGGTATACTTCTATCTGCTGAGGACAGTAGTGAGTTTAGGTACCAGAAGGGTGAGGTTATGTTACCAGGCTCTGATGTATCGGATATTATTGTGGGGGATGTTATATACTATGACTCTCGTCAGTCTTATACGATGGTGGTAGAGGGTCAGACGATAACCCTTATTCAGGAGCGTGATATTGTTGTTGTCTTATAGACTCGTTCATTTTCTTTATTGCTGTTCTGTACACCTTATCGGTAAACGATACATTCTTTCTGAACATAGGGTTCTTGCTAGGTGATGTGGGCAGCTCTTGTCCGGCAAGTTTCTTATAGATCAGGTTCACGACATTATTCCCTTTGCTTGATAGCATGTACAGGGCCTTTCTTTTTCCTACTCGGTTCCTAAATTTTTCTACCCACCCATCCTTTCGTAGTCTCTCGAACCTAGTCTTGTCCCATGACAGGAGGCTATTGAACTCATCGAAGTTATCCCTGGAGAAGTACCCCTCTGACTTAAGGAACAGGAGTATATCTAGATCGGGCTGTGTAAGCTTGTACTTTGCTTTTATAAACTGACGTATCACTCGCCAGTATTTTAGGTAGTCTTCGTTCAAAATAAATTTGATTAAATTTGTAGCAAATATACAGTATTATGAGCGACGATAAGAAAAAAGTTTACAGTAGCAAGAAGACGGCATCCTTAAAGAAAACGCTAAAAGAGATTGATGATTCTGCATTTAAGAATAAGCAGGCACTTAGGGTAGTTAGGGGAGCACCTGCTAAGACAAGAAAAAGATTGAGGGGTTTGTCGGGCTTAGGCTCACGGCCATCCTTGCCCACCGCTAAAACTACATTATAATGGCAGATAAGGGTAAGATGAAGTGTAACCGAGTGGTTACATCTGACAGATCAGGAAAGAAGAAGATGGTGAAGGCATGTTCGGGTGGCAAGGAGAAGTTAATTCACTTCGGTGCTAAGGGCTACGGCCACAACTACTCTACTGCTGCAAGGAAATCATTTCGTGCTAGACACAGTTGTGACACTGCGACATCTAAGCTTACGGCAAGGTACTGGTCATGTAAGAAGTTGTGGGGTGGTCCAGGAAAAGACACTGCATCATCACCTAAAAATAGGCAAGGAAAATATTAATATATTTGCAACATGAGTAAGTTCAAGGAATTAGTTAGTAAGCTTATGAAGGATGGCAAGTCTGAGACGGCTGCTAAAAAGATTGCTTACACTATCGGTGCAAACAAGTACGGTAAGGGTGGTATGGCTCGCAAGGCTGCTGCCGGAATGAAAAAAGCAAGAAAAAAATAATGGGTTTAGGAGATACTGTAGAGAGGTTAGCTAAGGCTACTGGTATTAAGAAAGTTGTTAATTCTGTAGCTAAGGCTACGGGTAAAGATTGCGGGTGCAGTAAGAGGAAAGACACCCTAAATAAAATGTTTCCTTACGAAAATAAAAAATAAAAAATGGCATATCAAAAACTACAAGGATACAGAGCATTATCTGTTATACCTAGTGACACAATCAACATACCTAACCCTGCGGCAGTAGCAGCTTCAGGTACAGCGGATGCACCTACTGGTAATCAGTTAGTAGACGCTGCCGTTAACTTTATAAATAAGAATGTAAAGGTTGGTGACGTTATTTATACCACTAATCAAACTCCTAATGTAGTAGCAAAAGTTAGTTCTATTGTAGATGCTAATACGTTAGGTACTACAGCAGCATTAGTTACAGGTGCAACATATGTGATCTACTCACAGCTTAATAACTCAAGCGATGGGTGTGTCCTATACGTAGGCACTTCTGGAAACTTAAAGGTTACTACGGCAGCGGGCGATGATGTTGTTTTCACTAACTTACCGGTGGGATTCTTCCCTATACAGGTATTAAAAATATGGGCCACAGGTACAGCGGCAGCAGGAATCATAGCTATCTGGTAGTATGCAGAACATTATAGCAATACTAAACGGTATCTTTGTAGGCGGAAACCCTAGTGGCAGCGGGGTAGTACCTTTCTCACCTGCTAGTATCGCAGGCTTAAAACTGTGGCTTAATTCAGATGCTGCGAATGTAAACACAGAGGCAGCAGCAGAGTTTAATACAGCTAATAACCTATCATCAACGAGTACGGATTTTGATTTCCATAACAGCTCATTCTCAGTTTGTGGGTGGGTATATCTTAGTATATTAGGGAGTATAAAATACCATTTCACAAAATGGGATTCCGCAGGGTCACAAAGAGCAATAAGTATAACAACAAACTCATCGGGTGACATAAGAATGTTTCTTTCTAATACTGGCTCAGGTGCTACTAGTACAGTAATATCTTCAACACAACTATCAACTAATACTTGGTATTTTATTTCTGCTGTTTTTGATTTTGATAATAGTAAAAGTAAAATATCTGTAAATGGCTCGGCATTTGATGAAGTAACAGAAACTAATGTACTATCTTCAACTGCCCCTGTTAGGCTTAATGCTATCAACGCAAGTGTAGGCTCGCAAATTCAGAGAGAAGATTTATTTTGTGTTTACAGTAAGGCATTATCATTATTAGAGGTGCAAGCACTTTACAATAGTAACAACGCAACATCATATGCTGATTTAACAGATGCACAAAAAGTTTCTTTAGTATCTTGGTGGAGTTTATCAGAAAGAAGCGGTATAAGATATGACCAGCACGGAACTAACAACTTAACAGATAATAATAGTGTAGGATGGGCAGCGGGAGTATTAGACGAACCTGTTGTAAATAACTCACCTGTTTCATTGTGGATTGATAAGTCAACAGCAACAAACAACGCAACACAAGGAACAGCAATAAATCAGCCTACTTGGCTGAGTACAACTCCGAGTGTAGACTTTGACTTCACAACAAACAATCAATCGCTAAACATTAATAATGTTCTATCTGACGTATCCGCTACCACAACAGGCACTTGGTGTGGATGGTTTAGGTTACCTGATTCAACCCCTGCGGGAGTGATGGGTTTTATAACTTTTGGTGGTACTAATGTAAATAGCTTTCTTTACTGTGGGTTACTCTCAGATGGTAGGCTTACGTTTAGGAGTAGGATAAATGCAGTAGATAAATGGTTTTTAGAAACTGATGCAGCTATCACATCTGATGACCTTTGGGTACATATTGCTTGTATACAAGATGGAGTATCACCCGTGATTAAGATTAATAATGTAGTTGTAGCACAAGCTTTTTCAGTACCTGATGTTAAGACAACGTGGTTTAATGATGACTCATTACTAGACAATGGGGCTATTGGTATATTAAACTTTGCAAGTATTAATGCAGTCCCTTTAGCTGGAGAATCTCAACAAATACAAATTTATGATACTAACCTATCTGATGCAGATTTAACGAGTATTTACGAATACAATCCACCTCCTCCACCTGTATTTATGATTGCCACAGGTGGTGATGTCCCTGCGGGAACAATTGACGGTGATTACAAAGTACATACATTTAATTCTTCATCTAATTTTACCATTGAATATTTAGGTTCAGACCCTACATATGGCAGTTCAGTTGAGTATTTAATAGTTGGCGGCGGCGGCGGCGGTGGCTATGAAACTGGCGGCGGCGGTGGAGCAGGTGGATTATTGACAGCTACAAGCGCAACCGTTGAAGTAACTTCATATGCAGCGACAGTAGGCGCAGGTGGTTCTGGTGCAGTAAGTTCTTCTTCAGGTGCTAATGGGGGTGATTCGTCAATATTCTCAATAACTGCTGTTGGAGGAGGAGTAGGTGGTCAATCATTGAATCCTTATTATGGTAATGGAAAATTATCCCTAACAGCAGATGATTTATTAGGTTCGATTTCAACGAATCCAACAGATGCCACAAATGGTACATATACAAATGTAACATTATCAGGTGGGTCAGGAACAGGTGGATTAGCAACAGTTGTAGTAAGTGGAAATACTATTACAAGTATAACAGTAACAACAGAAGGGTTAGGATATATAGTAACTGATGTATTAAGCATAGCATCAGCAGTATTAGGTTCGGGTTCATCAGCAGAAATTACATTAGTTTCAGAAGATTTGAAAAATGAGTCAGTCGTAGGTAAAAATGGTGGTTCTGGTGGTGGAGGTAAACGAGGTTTTGCAGCCGGAGGCTTAGGCACAGAAGGTCAAGGTAATGATGGCGGACAAGGTGGAGCAATTTCAGGTACATATGTTGCTTGTGCAGGCGGCGGCGGCGGCGCAGGAGTTGTTGGTCAAGCAGGAGGAACAAGAGGTGCTGGATTTGGTGGTAATGGTGGAGATGGATTACAAAACAATATATCAGGAATAAATACATACTACGCAGGCGGCGGCGGTGGCGCTTCTTATGAAGATACCAATGTGCTATTTGGCTTAGGAGGCAATGGTGGTGGTGGAAGAGCAGCAAGTCGAAATGTTTTAGCAGTAGCAGGCACAGCAAACACAGCAGGCGGCGGCGGAGCAGGATGTCTTCATAATGGAGGTGTTGATGATAAATGGAACGGAGCAGCAGGCGGCTCAGGTATTGTAATAGTAAGATATAAATTTCAATAGTATGGCACACTTCGCAGAGATAGACAGCAACAACGTAGTCACAAGGGTACTTGTGTTTAATAACACTTATACGGACTCAGATTGTTCAGCCTTATTAGGTGGTGACTGGATTCAAACAAGTTATAACAACAATATAAGAAAGAATTTTGCAGGCATAGGATATACATATGACTCAAACTTAGATGCATTTATTACGCCTAAACCTTTTGATAGTTGGTTACTAAATACTGAATCTTGCAGATGGGAATCTCCTATTGAGAAGCCCGAGGGTGATTATTCTTGGAATGAAGAAAATTTAAGCTGGGAGGAGATATGAAGGCAGTAATATATACAACAAAAAAACTAGCGGATGAATTACAGGAACTTCTATTTCAGATGTGCAAAGACTTATTTGTTGCAGGAACTACAAAGTACTGCAACGTAATCAAGCACCCTACAAAATCATTGTGGGCTGTACCTATTATCGAAAGTGGTAAGTACTGGGCTAGAATAGATGCAGACTTATCACCATCAATTAAGAGTGAAATAGTGGAATTACCAAGCGACTGGTTTCCTGAACCACCAACAATATTATGATGAACGAACTAATAATGCAAATAACTATAGGTAGTGGGGCGGCAATCGCTTTAATACCTTATATCAAGCATCAGGTGCTTCAAAATAGCAAGGAGATTGATGATATTAAGGTTAAATTAAATCTTAACGAAAGAGATGATGCTGTAAGAGACACTAAGATTGCGGTGATGGAATCATTAACGAACAATATCCTTAAGAGGCTTGACAAGGTTGATAGCTTACTTGAAAAGATACTAGAGAGGCTAAGTAAATGACAAAGAAGGAAGAGTTAGCTTACTTAGAGGTAGCGAAAGAAACGGCAGTCCCTGCATCTAGAAGGATGATGGATCAGCGGATACTATTACTAAAGCAAGAGCTCGGTATTCTATCCTGTGATATAGATGACGATGAGTGTATATCTTGTAGCGGATAAGATATGTATTACAGAAACAACACGTGGAACATTAAGGTGGTATACCACACAACTAAATGAAGCCTACAACAGAGTTCGATTCAGTATTCAAGATAGTAAGGACGGAGTACTTTGATGACACGACTATAGGTAACCTATACGGACCTAGCTCAGACAAGCTCTGCTGGACCCTAGAGGACGCAGTACGTGCCGATGGGGTAAAGGTACCTAAGAAGACCGCTATACCCTCTACGGGGCTTACACTAGCTTACAGCTTAGATTTAAGGTTCAGTCCTAGGTTCAATAGGAATATGCCGGTAATATATAGTGAGAAGCGTGGTGATGAGTACATCGTTAAGGGTCGAGGCGGGGTAACCTTCAGTTTTGCACAGATACACGGTGGTAATACTCACTCAAACACAGAGGGTTGTCCTCTTGTTGCGTACCGGAGACCTACTTCAAAGACTATACAGGGGACTGCAGAAAAGGAGATTACTATGCTATTAGAGGATGCTTTGTTGAAGGGAAGTGTTGGGTTAGTGGTACTTAACGCTCCACAGGAAAACACTACTTTTGCATGAAACAAATAGGACATGCAGACATTTATAATTATTGCACAGTACGTTATAGCTATTGTGATAGGGACGCTTGTTAAGGAGGCGTGGCACTTCAAGAACAATCAAAAAAAATATTCAGAGGGTGCAATAGGCCCTGATGACCAGGTTATAAACTGGTGGAAGGAGAGATGGGATGACACCTTGTTCTCGTTATTGTTCGGTATTGTTGCCGCATTTATTCTACACGCTATAAACTTAGATATCTTCTTGAAGAAGTACGCATCTGATTTTATGGGTATAACCTCTGAGACTGCCACGATACTTGCTGCTATGTCCTCGGACATTATTATGCGTAAGTTCAATAAAAAAATATCAAAGTGAACATAAGCCCTAGGATTCTTATAGTAGCCTGTGTGTTTCTATTTATTTTAAATGGGGTACAGCGTGGTATATACAATTCTAGGTCACGTAAGTATGAGTCTAGTGAGGATGCTTATTTATTAAAGATTGATAAGATTGAGAGTGACCAGGCGTTATTGTTAGATAGCCTTATGATTAGTGATCATATGCAGAGGGGCTTAGAGCGGACTATCATTACCCTGGATAGTTCTGTTAGCACACATATGGGAAGTATATTAAGATTAAAGAAAGAAAATGAAAAGAATATTAGTGATTTGCGTAGTTTTAGTGGCGTTGAGCTCGGAAGGTTTTTCTCAGAGTATAGACCTTACCCCCAGGGTAACTCCCGTTAAGGGGGACACGTTATTTACGTGGAACAAGGCTCAGGCAAAGGAGATAGGGATACTATTAAGTGAGAGGAACAGTTTCAGTTCGGAGTTAAACTTGAAAGACTCTCTTATGGGGGTTTATAGGTCGCAGGTGGGTGAGCTTACTCACTTAAACCAGATACTTGCTAGCTCAAAGAAGAGTGCGATAGCCTTATATAAGTTAGAGTCTGAGAAGGCTATGTCTTGTAATGCTGACCGGGTAGACCTTATTGATGAGCGTGATAAGATAAGTGGTAAGCTGTCTAGGTCTAGGTTTCGTCAGTTTGTTGCGTACTCTATTGCAGGCATATTATTAGCTGCTCAGGTATTAATTAATTAATTTGTAGATTTGTAAAAAATAAATCAAATGAAATTAACAAAGGAAGAGCTTAGCTCAATGAAAAACTTAAACACGGAGTACGTTAACGTGAGGAATCTTTTAGCGGACATCGAGATTGAGAAGATAGGTATTGCGGATCGGGTAAAGGCATTAAGGTCTATGATTCAGTCTGAAGAGAAAAAAATAATTAAAAAATACGGTGACACATCTGTTATCAATATGGATACGGGTGAGGTGACTAACAAAAAAAAAGAATAGATGGCTAGAATAAATGATACAACCGCATATCCTCCTTCAACTCCTGTTTTGGTTTCTGACATTGTAATCGGATCAGTCGGTTCAGGCGGTGACACTAAGAATTTTTTGATGTCAGACATCAAGACTTTTGTTAATTCCGGAAGCGGTGTTGTTACATCTGTGACTTCAACTAACACAGCTATTACTGTGGCTGGAACTACAACGCCTGCGTTAACATCAACTCAATATGCAGGCGGCGCTACTATCGGTCATGTACCCCCTGGCGGAGATGCAGTAACATACTTAAAAGGTGACGGATCATGGGGAACACCTTTAGTGACATCAACTATACTTTATGCTACAGGAGAATCTCAAGATATAGCTTCTACTACACCAGCAACAGCAGAAATTACTTTTAGCAATGCAAGTAATGGTGACGTTACTATTGGATCTAACGGAAACATAACCTTTGACACTTCAGGATTATATATAGTAGAGTTTTTTGGGAACTTTAATTTGAGTACTGCGTCTCTTAGTGAAGTTATGTTTCAACCCTTTTTAGGTATAACTCCAAAATATAACTCATCATTTATAAGTTTGCCTGCTACACCTGATATTTTTAGACCATTCACTAGAACGGATGTGTTTCAGGTGGAGGCATCCCAAGTTTTAACGTATAAGGCAGGTCACACAAGTGGTGTTTACGCACAATTAAGAGCTCCTGGTTATACTATTGGTAATATAACAGCATCTCCCGCTACTTCAGTAACAGTATCTAAAATTAAAATATAATGAAATGGACATTCGTAAAATATCTGTCGGTCCTGACTACAAGTCAGGGGCGATGCACTACATTGTTGGGCAGAGTGTATTAGGCTCTAGCTACAAGATTCACTTAATTAAACAAGACGAGTTTTCCTCCTCATACAAGATATGGATAGAGGGTGAGGACTCTGTTATTGTGTTGTGGAAGGAGTTTACTTCCACTGTTCCTGTATCTATAGAATACAATATAAACTTTTAATGAGGTCACTACATCAGTTTATTGTAAAGCCTGTCGGTGACAAGCGGTACAATAACACTAAGGAGATAGGCGGCATAGACTTTATTGTCAGCACCTCTGAGGAGGACTTTAAGTCATCTAATAGACACGCTGAGGTTGTAGAGGTTCCTATAAGATATAAGGGAGAAATTTCAAAGGGAGATATACTTTTAGTACACCACAATGTGTTTAAGTTCTACAATGATATGCGAGGCCGAAGGCGTAGTGGAAAGAGTTTTTTTAAGGACAACTTATTTTTTTTAGATGCTGACCAGTTCTTTGCGTACAAGAAGGATGATGTATGGAAGGGCTATGATAGGTACTGTTTTGTTAGGCCTATTGATAAGGAGGAGTCTTATATATATAAGCCATTCACCCACGAGCCCTTGATGGGGGAGGTTGTTATTGCTAACAGCAAGCTAAAGAGTTATGGTATAGATAGCGGTCAGAGGGTATCGTTTAAGCCTGATAGTGAGTATGAGTTTATTGTGGATGATGAGACATTATATCGTATGTATGACCACCAGATAACAATGACTGTATGATGGATTTAAAGTCAATAAAATTAAAGATTATAGATGCCGGACACAGAGCTGTTGAGCAGTTAATAAAGGTTGCTAAGGAGGACATTATAAAGCATGACCCTGAGGACGATTTATCTGCCGACAAACTAAAGAACGCTGCTGCCACGAAGAAGCTTGCTATATTTGATGCCTTTGAGATACTCAATAGAATAGAGTCTGAGAGAGAGGCACTTAATAACACTTCTTCTAATAATCTAGATAATAAACAAGGATTTGCAGAAAGAAGGTCAAGGAAATAGTTTATATAGGGTTATAGATGATTTTATTCCTAAGGGTGTTATTTCTATTAAGAACAGAAAGAAGAGTTGGGTATATGGTTACGATAGTCAGTATGATGTAGTCGTAATATCTAAGAGTGGTGAGATCGGTGATATCGTAGAGATATCTGATTTGAAGATAGCACTACCTAAGGCACCAAAGAAAATTTTCAGCAGGGACAGTAAGCCTAGTAATCAATACTGGGAGAGGAAGGAATTACCTTCTCAGCTAGATAAGATACAATCAATATTTCACTGGAATGAAATGGCCACAGACTTTAAGAGTATGTGGGTAGATTATATTGAGGAGGAGTTTGATTTCCGTGAAGAGGGATTCTGGTTCATGAATAATGGTAAGCCATCTTATATGACTGGCTCTCATTATATGTACCTTCAGTGGGCTAGTATAGATGTGGGTTACCCTGACTTCAGGGAGGCTAACAGGATACTGTTCTTATTCTGGGAGGCTTGTAAGGCTGACAAGCGCAGTTTCGGTATGGTGTACTTAAAGATAAGGCGTTCAGGGTTCTCGTTCATGAGTTCTTCTGAGTGTATCAATACAGCAACCTTAGCTAATGACGCTCGTATCGGCGTACTATCAAAGACAGGTTCTGATGCAAAGAAGATGTTCACTGACAAGGTGGTTCCTATCAATAATAAGTTACCTTTCTTTTTTAAGCCGGTCATGGATGGCATGGACAAGCCTAAGACTGAGTTAGCTTATAGGGTTCCTGCGTCTAAGATCACGAAGAAGAATATGCTTCTTATTGATGACTCTGACATTCAGGGCTTAAACACGACTATTGACTGGAAGAATACTGATGACAACTCATATGATGGTGAGAAGCTACTACTATTAGTACACGATGAAAGTGGCAAGTGGCTTAAGCCTAATAACATATTAAATAACTGGCGGGTAACTAAGACCTGTCTTAGGCTGGGTAGTAAAATTATAGGTAAGTGTTTGATGGGCTCTACATCTAATGCCCTTAATAAGGGTGGCAGTGAGTTCAAGAAACTGTATACTGACTCAAGTCTTTCTAAGCGAAATGCTAACGGACAAACAAAGAGTGGTATGTACTCCTTGTTCATTCCTATGGAGTGGAACATGGAGGGCTTTATTGATATATATGGCATGCCTGTATTCAGGAAGCCTAGTAAGAAGACTATAGGCGTAGACCGTGAGATTATAGAGAACGGTGCTATTGATTACTGGGAGGCAGAGGTTGACTCTATGAAGAGTGACCCTGATGCGTTGAATGAGTTCTATCGACAGTTCCCTAGGACGGAGTCACATGCTTTTAGGGATGAGAGCAAGCAGAGTCTGTTTAATTTAACTAGGATCTATCAGCAGATAGATTATAATGACAGTATGATTACTGAGCATTATGTGACGAAGGGTACATTTAGGTGGACGAACGGTATTAAGGATACATCAGTGGTATGGTCACCTGATAAGCACGGGCGATTTAATATAAGCTGGACACCACCCTCGGCTATGCAGAACAATATAAGCTTAAGGAATGGTGTTAAGTACCCTGGTAATGAGCACTTAGGTGCATTCGGTTGTGACTCCTATGACATTAGTGGAACTGTGGGCGGTGGTGGATCTAACGGTGCGCTGCATGGGCTGACTAAGTTTAATATGGACAATGCCCCTAGTAATGAATTTTTCTTAGAGTATGTTGCCAGGCCGCAGACTGCTGAGATATTTTTTGAGGATGTTTTGATGGCATGTATATTTTATGGTATGCCTATACTAGTTGAGAACAACAAGCCTAGGTTATTGTATCATTTTAAGAACAGGGGCTACAGGGGTTACTCTATGACAAGGCCCGATAAGAGTGCTGCGAAGCTCTCTAAGACCGAGAAAGAACTAGGTGGTATACCTAACACTAGTGAGGACGTTAAACAGGCTCACGCATCAGCTATAGAGTCTTATATAGAGAAGTACATAGGTATTGACTTTGAGGGTAACTTTAGGGAGGAGGGTGATATGGGCAGGATGCCCTTTAATAGAACCTTAGAGGACTGGGCAAGGTTTGATATAAACAACAGAACAAAGTTTGATGCGTCTATTAGTTCAGGTCTTGCTGCCATGGCCTGTCAAAAACACCTCTACCAGCCGGAGAAAAAAGAATCAAAAATAAAGATTACTTTTGCGAAGTATGCTAATAAGGGTACAACAAGTGAAATTATTAGATGAAGGATATTAAAATTAACATCTCATCCGCAGGCTTTCCTAGTCAATTTGTTTCAGACTCTGAGAAAGCGAGCGATGGGTTCGGCTTACAGATAGGACAAGCTATTCAGTATGAGTGGTTTAAGAAGGACGGGAATCAGTGCAGGTTTTACGGTCAGTGGAGAAACTTTCACAGGCTTAGATTATATGCACGAGGCGAGCAATCAATAGCAAAGTATAAGAATGAGTTAGCTGTAGACGGCGATTTATCTTATATGAACCTTGACTGGACACCTATTGCTGTGATTCCTAAGTTCGTAGATATTGTTGTTAACGGTATGTCTGACAGGCTATTTAAGGTTAAGGCATATGCACAGGATGCGCTCTCTCAGTCTAACAGGAGTAAGTACCAGGATATGATACAGGGCCAGATGGTCGCTAAAGATACTCTTGAGATTATACAGAAGAAGACGGGTGTTGACCCGTTTGTTATGCCCCCTGATGAGTTACCTCAGACTGATGATGAGTTATCATTGTACATGCAGCTAAATTATAAGCCTGCACTAGAGATAGCAGAGGAGGAGGCGATCAATACAATGTTCGAGGAGAATCATTACATAGACATAAGGAAGCGTGTAGATTATGATTTAACTACTATAGGTATAGGCGTTGCTAAACACGAGTTCTTACTAGGATCAGGTGTTGAGGTGTCTTATGTGGACCCGGCAAATATAGTTTACAGCTATACCGAGGACCCTAACTTCAAGGACTGTTTTTACTGGGGAGAGATTAAGACTATTCCTATTATTGAATTAAGAAAGATTAAGCCTGACTTGACTAATGAGGACCTAGAGGAAATCTCAAAGCACGGTCAAAGCTGGTATGATTACTATAACGTAGCTCAGTACTACGAGAATGATATTTTTTATCGTGACACTGTCACGGTAATGTACTTTAATTATAAGACCACAAAGAAGATGGTCTATAAGAAAAAGATACTTGAGACAGGGGGCAGTAAGGTTATTGAGAAGGATGATACCTTCAATCCACCTGTTGACATGATGGACGAGGGTAACTTCGAGAAGATAGAGAAGACTATTGATGTATGGTATGACGGAGTGATGGTTATGGGCACAAACTTCTTATTGAAGTGGGAGCTTGCTAGTAATATGGTAAGACCTAAGTCATCATCTCAGCATGCACTACCTAACTATGTTGCTGTTGCCCCTCGTATGTACAAGGGGAATATTGAGTCCTTAGTAGGCAGGATGATACCATTCGCTGATCTGATACAGATAACACACTTAAAGCTACAGCAAGTTATATCTAAGGTTGTTCCTGACGGTGTGTATATAGACGCTGACGGATTGAATGAGGTTGACCTGGGAACGGGTGCTGCATACAATCCTGAGGATGCGTTAAGGTTATACTTTCAGACGGGATCTGTTATAGGTAGGTCGTTCACACAGGACGGGGACTTTAATAACGCAAGGATTCCTATTCAGCAATTGACATCAAACTCAGGTGCATCAAAGACACAGATGCTACTCACTAATTATAATCACTACCTGAATATGATTAGGACGGTAACGGGATTAAATGAGGCAAGAGATGCGTCTACACCTAGTCCTGATTCTTTAGTAGGTCTACAAAAATTAGCGGCATTAAACTCAAACACTGCAACCAGGCACATACTTGACGGGAGTCTATATATGTACAGGTCTTTAGCTGAGGCTTTAACTTATAGGGTTGCTGATATATTAGAGTACTCTGACTTCAAGGATGACTTTGTAAACAAGATAGGTAAGTATAATGTAAGTATACTTAATGATATATCTGATTTATATATATATGACTTCGGTATTTTTATTGAGGTTGCTCCTGATGAGGAACAGAAGGCACAGCTAGAGCAAAATATAAATATGGCATTATCTAAGGGGGATATAAACCTTGAGGATGCTATAGACATAAGAGAGTTAAGGAACATAAAATTAGCTAATCAGCTACTTAAGTTGAAGCGTACTCAGAAGCAGGACAGGGAAGAGAGAATGATGATGCAGAAGCAGGCGATGACTGCTCAACAGCAATTGAAGTCTCAGGAAATGTCTGCTCAGGTAGCTATGCAGAAGCAGCAGGCTGAGATTCAGGGCAAGATGCAACTGAAGCAAGCGGAGATAGCTTTTGAGATAGAGAAGCAGAAGGCAGAGGCGCAGCTTAAGAGTCAGTTGATGGCAGAGGAGTTTAATTACAGTATGCAGATACAGGGTATGACTCAGGCTCAGTTAGACTCTAGGGAGGTTTCACGAGATGAGTCTAAATCAAAAAGAATTAGTCAGCAGAACAGCGAGCAGTCTAAGTTAATTAATCAGAGAAAGAATAATCTACCTCCCGTTAAGTTTGAGTCTAACGAGGATAGTTTAGATGGTTTCGACTTAGCTGAGTTTAGTCCTAGATAAATATAAAAAAGAAAAACAATAATTATGATTGAAAAGAAAAAACCATCAACGAAAAAAGTAGCCAAGAAAATGGTTAAGCGAGGAGCTACTACAGCAAGTAAGGTTCCAACTAGACCTACTCCAAAATCAACCTCTATAAAAAGTAAGGTAAGTCAGAAGAAAGTACCATCATACGGCGGTCGGACGTGGACTAAGTATACTGATTACAATACATCTTCTGATAAATCTAAAGCCCCGAAGAAGCCTACCTTGCAAGGAACATCTAGAGCAACAGCTAAAAAAGTGCCTACAAAAATAGCTACAGGAGTAAAGCGTTCTATGACATTTGGCGATGCATACGGATTAAGAAAAGCAATTAACACTGGTAAGATGTCTAATGTAAATAAGGAAGTTAATTCAATGAAATCAAGAAGAGTTAATAAGGCTACCACTAGATATAAAAAATAATAATTAATTTTGTAAAAATCAAATCAAATGGAAATCAAGGTAAGAGCAGTAGGAGAAGTTGAACAAAAGTCAATGCAAGAGATAGAGGGTGACCTTTTAGAGAAGCATGAGGAATCACTAAATGA
>Ga0307986_10000349_pt1 | contig 34419 bp, 36 predicted proteins | sample EllFjometageno82_FD_203170 | JGI IMG/M metagenome (GOLD analysis project Ga0307986, IMG submission 203170) | Marine microbial communities from Ellis Fjord, Antarctic Ocean - #82 | ecosystem: Environmental > Aquatic > Marine > Unclassified | place: Southern Ocean | collected 2014-10-09 | reverse complement strand
GCTGGTAGAGCAATTGATTTGTAATCAATAGGTCCGCGGTTCGACTCCGTGCGGGGGCACCACACAATCCTTTACTTATTTCACTTTTTGAATCTTTAGAAAAAAAACCATAAGAAAAAACAGTAGAACAAAGACTATACAAAGGAAGAAAGTAGAACTTGGTGTAGTGATATTGTAGTGAAAATTATATTTTTATTAATCCTTAAACTAATATTTTATTTACAATCCTAGAAATATGATCAATTTCGATATTTTTTAACTTGTAGTAGGAAGGTAAGTATAAGCCATATCGAGCCAAATATGAAGAATTTGGAAACTTAGATTTTTTAAATATTTTCATCTTTTTAAAAATATCCTGTTCATGCATTGGCCAAAAAAAAGGTCTTGTCATAATTCCTAGTGTATTGAGTTTTTTTGCAAGATCTGATGCTAAAATTTTTTTATTTTTTATAACAATACCCACCACCCAATATATATTCTTTGAATGAACGCTACTAGGCGGTAACATTTTAATATTTTTATTTTTAAAAAGATTAAAATAATACCTTTTGCCTATTGTCATTTTCTTTTTTATGACCTTATCTATATTTTTAATTTGGCTTAAACCTAACGATGCTTGAATATTAGTCATTCTATAATTCCAGCCAATATCATCATGATTAAATCTATTAACTTTACCAAAACATAAATTTCTTAAAGATTTACATTTTTCATATAATTTTTTGTTGTTAACTGAAATCATTCCACCTTCACCAGTTGTTATCTGTTTATTTGAATAAAAGCTAAATGTGCTTATATCTCCAAATGAACCACATTTTTTATTCTTATAATCAAGACCTATAACTTCAGCAGCATCTTCAATAACCAAAATTTTTTTCTTTTTACAAAGCTTTAATATTTCATCCATGTCATTACTAAATGAATAGATATGAGTAACTATTATCGCTTTAGTTTTTTTTGTAATTTTTTTTTTAATTTCATTAATATCCATATTCCAATTTTCTAGATCACAATCAACAAGGATGGGTTTAGCCTGTTGTCTAATAACTGCTAAAGCATTAGATATTATTGTAAAATTAGGAATTATAACTTCATCATTTTTTTTAATTCCAAGTGCTTTAACTGCAACTTCCAGTGCAGCAGTACCATTTGAAACTGCTATTGAAAATTTTCTTTCAACATATTTTGAAAACAATTCTTCAAATTTTTTAACATTTGGACCATTTGAAGATATCCATCCACTTCTTAAAGATTCGTTAACACTTAAAATATCTTTTTTTGTTATTAAAGGAATACTAACAGGAAAAAAATTATCTTTATTTAATTTTGATTTTTTTTTCATGAATTTCATTGAATTTTTTCTTATCCTTGCTTTCATTGTAGGGTCCCTGTTTTACTTCTAGCATCTCAACATCCTTCAAAACTTTAAAACCATGCCCACCATTTACAAGTGTAATTACATCATTGGCATAAATTTTTTTACTAAATAAGTATTTCTCTTTACTGTCATAAAAATCGACTCTCAATATGCCCTTAAATACAATAATTACCTCTGACATAGTTGAAATTTTAGCGGAACGTTTATTGTGTAAATGTGGTTTTATAAGATAATCTTTTTTATGCTTCATGTAGCCAAGTTGTTGAGAGGCCTGATTATCAGTAAAAAAATTGATACCCTTTTTTTTTCTAAACTGAGATCTGATTATAACAGCATATAATTTTTTTTTATGTAAAATTTTATGAATCATTAATTTTCTAATTATGTTTATTTAATTCAGCATCCATCATGATTTTTATCAAATCTTGAATATTAGTTTTAACTTTATATTTCAAAACTTTTTTTGATTTGTTTAAGTTTGCTTTTAAATTTTTAGTTTTATTTGATCTTATAAGTTTTTTATCTACTTTTAAATATTTTTTATAATCAAGGCCTACAACTTTAAAACATTCACTAGTAAATTTTTCAACAGAAGTATTTATTCCTGTTCCAATAACAAAAAAATCAGGTTTTTTTTGTTGCATTATTTTCCAAGCAATTTCGACATAGTCTGGAGCATAACCCCAATCAATTTTGGGTGAAATATCCCCAAGATAAAGATATTTTTGCTTACCATGATAAATATTACAAACAGCTTTAATAATTTTAGTAGTCACATATTCTTGAGATCTTCTTGGTGATTCATGATTAAAGAAAATTGCCCCACATATAAATAAATTATTAACATTTGAATACATTTTGGATGCAAGATATGTGGATGATTTTGCTAGTGCATAGACACTTCTTGGAGATAAATTTGAATTTTCACTTAAGGAATTTTCCTGCGTTCCACCAAACATATTTGATGATACTGGTTGAAAAAACTTAATTTTTTTATCTTGCATTTTTAAGAATTCAAAAATTTGAATTACAGCTAATGTTGTTGTGCTATAAGAATATAAGGGAATCTCTCTACTCCAAGCTACATGGTCTTGATCTGCAAAGTTATAAATTTCATCCGGTTTAATTTTGTTTATAATATTATTTATAGAAATCATATCTAACAAATCTCCCTTATGTAAAAAAAATGATTTATTAAATATTTTTGGGTCATTAATTATATGATTAATATTTTTCGTATTACCTGTAGCTGATTTACGTATAACTCCATGGACAGATATTTTTTTCTTTAAAAGAAAATCGGCCATATAAGAACCATCTTGTCCAGTAATACCTAAAATCAAAATTTTTTTCATTTAATTACTTTTAGTTTGGGGTAAGGAAGTAAAAATTTTCCACCCTTATGAAGCCATTTTTTTTCTCGAATTACAAATTCATTTATAAATCCATACGGCATTACAAAAAAATAATCAGGATTTAGTTTTCTAGCTTTTTCTTCAGATATTATTTTTATACCAGATCCAATTGTATACTTACCCCATTTTGTTTTACTTCTCTCTGCTGCAAAAGGAATTTCTTTATTTGTTAAACCGTAATACTGTAAAAGAGTGTTACCTTTGGTTGATGCTCCGTAAAGAAATATTTTTTTACCTTGTTTAATATTTTTTTTAATAAACTCTACAGTTGTTTTTTTATTTTGCTTAACTCTTTTGATAAATTTAATTATCTCACTATAACCAGCGTTTTCTTTGAATTTTACAGATTGTTTAATATTTTTTTTGCAATAAATTCTATATGAACCACCATTAATTTTGTTTTCAGTTATTTTAAATATCTTTAATCCATTTTTTTCAAATAAATACTTAAGTGAATTATACGAATAATATTCTAGATGCTCATGACAAATATTACCTAAATCATTCGTCCTAAACATGGAATGAGAACACATTAATTGAGCAACAAATATACCTTCATCATCGAGTGCATCTGCAGCATGCTTAATAAATTCAGATGGATCTTCTAAGTCATAAAACATACCTATAGCAGAAATAACTTTCAATTTTTGATATTTACTAGGAATTTTTTTCATATGTCTTGTGTGCCAAAAATCATTAATCATGTAATGACAGTTTTTTTTAAGTTCTTTTTTCAAATTATTTGCAGGCTCACATCCAATTGTAATTATTTTATCTTTCTTAAAATATTTTAATAAAGTGCCGTCATTGGCCCCAATATCTAAAATAACATCACCAGATTTAATTTTACAATTTTTCTTAATATCAGTGTAAAGTTCTTTTAAGCCATCTCTCATTGTTTTGGTAATCCCTGACTTATACCAATAAAACTTTTTATACATTATTTCTTGTGGAGCTGAATGTTCTAATTGAAGTAGTTCGCACTTTTTACAATAAACAAGATTAAGTGGTGCTTTTATTCCTTTCTTAATATCTTTTTGATTAACAAAATTACTAACAAAAACATTTCCAAAGTTATGTATCTGATCAAGTTTAGGATTATGACACAGCCTACATGTTTTGATTTTAAATGTTTTGGGAATTTTCATATGATATTGTTAAATCACTATAAACGTTATTTATAATATTAAAGTATATTAAAGCCCTATGTAAATGTTTTTGATCAAGTTTACAATCTTTATAAACACATCTCAGAATTTTTAAGTATCTCACTGCTTGTGGTATAAAAAAAACTAATTTTTTAGATATATTAATTTCTTATTAAGTTCGTCATAACCATTCTTGTTTTGTTGTTCAATTAACTTAAGTTGAGAAATACCATTTGTAATAAATTTATCTTTATATCTTTTATTTATTATATCTATTATAGCATTACTTACAGAGTTTGGATTTTTTGGATCAATAAGTATTGCTGTATCTTTTGGGCAGTCAGATAATTTTCTATTGTAAATTAATGGTTTCTTATATCTCCAAGTTTCTAAGGAAACTAAAGTATTTGGACCAAAAAAACTTGTGAATATTATTGCTTTAGAGTTTTTATAAACATAATCCATTTCATCATTTGGTAAAAAACCAGTAAAGATAATATTATCTATAGAATGTTGCTCTATATACTTTTCTAATATTTTTTTATGCCCCCTATCCTTACCTGAAAAAATAAATTTGATATCATAACCTTTATGCTGAAGAATTTTGGCTGCCTTTAAAATAACTAAATGATTTTTGTGACCCCATATTTGTGCTGGATAAAAAAAATAATCTTTTAATTTCTTATATTTTTTGTTAAAAAATTTTTGTTTATTTATATTCTTTTTGAAAAAGTTTTTTTGAGTAGCGTAAGGTATTACATTAATTTTTTGAGCATCAGTTTGATAGTGATCAATTATTTGTTTTTTAATAAGTTTATGATTGGTAATATTCAGTAAGGATTTTTTTAATGAATAAAAATAAAGTTTTTCTCTATATTTAAATTCTTTTTTAGTTATTTCTGGATAAATTGAATGTTTCCAATGTTCTAGGTCCAATAAATGAAATATAAAATTAATCTTATTTAATGCATAAATAGTATTAGAACTAGAAGGGAAAAAAATTACATCAGTTTTATTATTTAATAAAATTTTTTCTATATTTATTTGACAATTTAAAAGTTTTAAAATTATTCTAAAAAATTTATGTACAGACAATTTTATTAAAATTTTGTCATAAATTTTATTTTTAAATAGAATTGTTGGTATTTGTAAATTACGTAGAATTTTTAAATTACCTGGTAAATGAGTATAAATAGTAATTTCATTACTTTTACCTAAGTATTTAATCATCTCTGACGCAGTTGTGACTTGGTGGGTAAAACTTCCACCTCCTGAGTAATTAGATTCTAATAAAATTGCAATTTTCATTATTCTTTAAAAAACTTTATTATAATAAATAATTATTAATTACTATAAATTTTTATTAAAATTAATTAAAATAAATACTCAGGTAAAATTACCATTTTAAAATATTCTTATTTATATCAATTAATTTTCCATTAAATTTAAAACTATTTTCTGAAATTATATAACCAATTTTTTTTTGAATATTTATAAAGATCTAACATTAATTATTTGATGTCTCTTTTCTAACTTGTTCAATTTTAATCTTTTTATAAAGGGTATTATTTTTATCATATAATAAATCAAAGATAATTTTTCTATTTATGTGAATTTCAATTGTTTTTGCATTTCGAACTTCAAAATTATCTGCAACTGCACTAATGGGTCTTTTGTTTATATCCAAATTTTTAATAAAAATCTTAACTTTATCGTTAACAATTGTACCTTTCCACCTTCTCGGCCTGAAGGGACTAATAGGTGTAATTGTTAATTTATTAGAGTCTAAGTTTAAAATTGGACCATGAGCGGATAAATTATATGCAGTACTGCCAGCAGGTGTTGAAACTAAAACTCCATCTGAGATTAAATTTTTAATTATATTTTTCTTGTTTTTGTTTATTTCAATTGATGATGCTTGCTTACTTTGCCTTAATATTGAAACCTCATTAACAGCTATTGATCTTTTTATTTGATTATTTTTAGTTCTTACAACCATTTGTAAAGGATGTATTCTGATGTTGTTTGAAAATTTTAAATTTTTGAGAAAATTTTTATTTGAAAATTTATTCATTAAAAAACCATAATTTCCTGAATTTATTCCATAAAAAGGCTTGTTAAATCTATAGTATTTTTTTAATGTTTTAAGCATAAAGCCATCACCTCCCAAAACAATTATGATATTGGATTTTTTTAAAGAAGTTGTTTTAATCTTTTTATCTAAAAAAGACTTAATCTTTAAAGAATTTTTTGTTTTATCAAAAACTAAATAGATTTTATCTTTCATTTAATATTATCTAACAATTTTATATTTTACGTTTTTATTTTAGATTAGTGTTAGTCTGATAAGTTAATTTCTTTAGTGTAATTTGTAAATTGTTAAATATTAATTTTTTTAATCAAGTTTTATTAATTTCACCTTATTTTTAAAGAAGATTGAAAATATTCTAATATACTTAAGCTAATATCGGTAAATATAAATAAGAATACTAGAATTATATCTATTTTTAATGGTGCCCTCGGCCAGACTCGAACTGGCACTCCAAAAAGGCACGGATTTTAAGTCCGTTGTGTCTACCAATTTCACCACGAGGGCACATATAACTATTTTAGGTTTTACTTGTGTTTGCTTATATTGCAATAGAAATTCTAAAACAACTACTATTACAATCAGGACTATTACAATTATTTTTACTATTTTCTAATTAAAATTAAAAGAAAAATTAGTAGATTAACTTTTCAATTAAATCAAAAAACTACAACTGATTTAAATTTATAAATTTATTTAATCTCAATGAAGCTTGTTAGTGGATAACTGACGCTCTGCTTGATAAAGTTTATACAATAATATAACAATTTATTATGATTTTTACTGATAAATACAAATATAAAAATATATTTACAATCACATTAATTACATTTCATATATTTTTTTTATTAAGTATTGTATTAGTTGAGGGATACCCTCAAAATAACGACATTCTTCACATATTTAAAGTTGTATCTCTAGAGGGTAATTTAAAGTTTATAAATGGGCTATATGGGCCTGGTTATGCTTACTATACTATGATCTTTTCTAACTCCGTAACTTTACTAACTATTTTTATTTATTGTTTGGGTATTTTAAGCAGTTATTTAATTCAAAATTTATTATCTGATTACTCAAAAGATATATCTAAAAATGAAGAATTCACTCTTTATTTATTTACACTTCTTTTTCACTTAATAATAATTATGTCATTAGGCTTTAATCATTCAGAAAGTATTTTTTTACTTTTATTTTATAACGGCGCTTTATTTTTCATTCTTGGTTATTATTTAAGAAATGAAAATTATACACATGTAATAGGATTGTTTTTATTAGGTATTTCAATACTGTTTCGTCAGCATGGTGTTATAGCTTTATCTTTTTTATTTATTTTTTTTTTATTTTTTGAATTTTTCCACCTTAAAAAAAATATTTTTATATTTGCAAAAAAATACTTAATAATTTTGATGGTTTTATTTTCTCCTTATTTGCTATCACTAATTCATCTATATTCAATTGACGCAATCAGAATGTGGCAAACAAGTTTTAGATTGCATATGATTATCAACGTTGATAGTTGGGGAGACTGGAGGGATTTAAAATATTTAATAAAAACTGATGATTATAAAAATTTTAATATTTTTCAGGTTGATTCAAATATTTTATTAAAAACCTTCTTAGACTTTACAGGTAATGCATTAAAAGTATTATATCCATTTGTTTTATGTTTTTTGATTGCATTTAATTTATCAAAAAAAAAAATTATTCTCATTTCATTAAGCTTATTTATAATTTTTATATTAGTAATATTACCAGGATTCCATAAAGGTTATTTTCCTGTCATACTTTTTTGTTTTATTTCAACTATTATATCTTTCAAAGAAATATCACAAAAAAAGATTGTAGGTTTCTTTATTTTTATACTTCTTTTTGGACACTTATTTTACTTAACTGAAAGATATAGTGAAAATACAATTCAAAGATATAAAGTTAACAAGGACATTAAAAATAAAATTGTTCCCTTTCTTAAAGATAAAGAAATAAAATATCAAAACATTTTTGCAGATAGCTTAAATTTTTATTCATCTAAAATTGATGGAGATCAGCATAGACTTTGTAACTGGGGTGGATGGTTTTTGCTTCACCCATATTTAGAGGATTATTATCCAAGAGAAGTAATACTTGGTACAAAAAATAAATATTGTGATGTAAAAGTATTAATTACATTAGATGAAAATATTATGAAAGAATATGTATCTAAAAAAAATATTAATTTGGCATTTAAAACTGATTTGCATTATGTATTAATTGTTAATTAATGTTCTTTAAATAAAATTTTTTTTAAATTTTTATTATCAATTTTACAATCCCTATAACCTTGTAAAATTATATTTAGATATTTTTCTCTTGGGTACATAAATTTAGTTTTAATCTGCATCTTATAAGTCATGATTTTTTTTCCATAATATGTAAAATAATATTTTTTATATAGAATTGGAAAATCTTCATATAAGTCAAGTTTTTTTTCATCACTTTTTGAAATTTTAAATAATGCTCCAAATACAATTGAGTTTTTTTTTGGCTCAATATCGGCTGCTCTATATTTACTTCTAAATGTTAATCTGAAATTTTTTAAATTAATTTTTTTAAGAAAAATACTATCTTTACACCTTCTTTTCATTTGAAAATGATTAAGATTACTTCCGTAGGCAAAATAAAACATATTGCTTATCTATTTACTAATTCAATTTTTTTTTCATTAATAAAATCTAAAATTTGTAAAGTACATTTTTCAATCTTAAATTTATCTTCTGAACGAATTACAATCGATACACCTAATTTACCTGCTTGAAAAAAAGGATAACTTCCAATTTCTACATCTATATTATTATTTTGAACATTCGTTAATGATTTTGCAATTTCACTTTCTAGTGTTCTCAAACTAATTGTGTGACTTAAAATGGTTGCTCCTCCAACTATCTTATTTTTCAAACCACCCAACATTGATTTTAATATTGATGGCACACCCGGTAAACAAAAAACATTTTTAACATTAAAACCTGGAGCGCCACTTGTAGGATTTAAAATTAATTCTGCATTATGGGGCATCCAAACCATTTTCTGTCTACCTTCATTAAATTCACCTGGTTTATAATATGCCTTTAAAATTTTGAAGGCGTCTTTATGAATTTCATAATTCAAAGCAAATGCTTTTGAGATAGACTTTGCTGTTATATCATCATGTGTTGGGCCAATACCACCTGTTGTAAAAACATAATCGTAAACTTTTCTTAAATGATTAACTGTTTCTACAATTGTTTTTTCAATATCAGGAATAATTCTCACTTCCTGCACAGCAACACCAATAGAATTGAGCCATAGAGAAATTGTACCGGTATTAGTATCTTGGGTTCTACCAGATAAAACCTCATTACCTATAATTATTATAGAAGCATTAAATTTTTTTTTATTAACCATATATATTTATTTATATTTGATAAATTAAATTTACCATGTTTTTAACTGATTTAATTCTAACCACTGATATGCATATTTAGAAGATGTCATTATTGCACTCGGTATAAATTTTAATTTTATCAATTTCTTTTTATATAACTCGATATGGTGAGCTCTACCCCATCTTTCAGGGCATACAAGACAGGACTTATATTTTTTGATCATATTAATATTATTTATAGTTATTGGTAATTTAGTAACTGTATCTATCCATAACCACTTAAATCTATTTACCATTATTTTAGCAGTCTCTATACTTTCTTTTTCCGAAAACCTTATAGATATATTTTTTTGTTTTTTTTTAATACTTTTATAGATATATGGAAATTCTACATCTAATAAAAAAAAAGACTTTATTTTAGCTTTTTTAACTTTGCTTAAAACCTCATCTTCAATACCATCTTCTTTAATGTTAAGAATTAATGTGCCATGATTATATTCAGATAGAAAATCTTCAAAATTTTCTCCTTTTTTATAAGGGTCGTGATTTAAAATAATTTTTGATCCTTGTGTTCTAATATCAATTTCAGTTCCAAAATAGTTTGGAATATTGATTAACTTTTTAACAGTATTAACTCTGTGAATTATTACTTCCATAATTTATGACTAAAATTAAATTTTAATAAACAGATAAATTTTAAAGTAGCAATAGTTAATTTCACTTTTCCAATAAAAGTACCCCCACCTTTAGCCTTATCATTTAATCTATTTTTAAATTTCAAAGGAAATTCTTTAATCATATAGTTATTTTTTTTTACTAATAATAAAAGGAATAAATCTATCGTAAAATCATTTGGTCCATATTTTAGAATTTTGTCTACAAAGACTTTACTAAATATTTTAGGTTGTCCATTAATATCATTAATTTTAACATTAAAAATCAGATAAACTATAAAAGACATGCTGTCTGTAAAAAATGTATTAAAAATAGATCTATTTATTCTTCTACCTTTTATTAATATTTTTTTTTTTTTTATTTTTGGAAAATATTTTTTAAAGTGATTAACAACATCATTAATATCAATTTGCAGATCTGCATGTGTCCAGGAAATAATATCACTAGTTGTAAATTTCAACCCGTATTTTATTCCATGTCCATATCCAATATTTTTTTTAACAGTAACAAATTTAATCTTTGGAAAAATATGTTTATTAATTTTTAGATATTCTTTAGTTCCATCTATCGACCCATTATTAACTATTATAAACTCAATATTGTTATTTTTAATTAAGATATTATTAACTTGATTGAGTAATTTCTTTAAATTACCAATTTCATTATAAGAAGGTATTACAATGCTAAGATCTTTTTTTATAGATAATGACATTTATTTTCTTAAATCACCCGGTGTACCAAAACTTTTAAAATTATTTACAGTTATATATTTAACTTTGTAATTTAATTTTTTTGCGTACTTGATTATTGTGTCCATATAATACTCATTATTAATTTTATCTTTTCTATTTACCATTGCTTTGAGGGAATTAATAAATATCTTTTTATTTTTAAATGTAAAAGATCCAATTATCACAAGATCATTTTTTGGATTATTACTTACTTTATTTTTGCATTTAATTTTTTGTATTGAATTATTTTTACTTTTTTTAATCCAGCCATATTCTTTATAATTAATAATATTATCTTTATTTGGTTTGTGAACAAAAACTACTAAATCATTTTTATTTAATAATGTATCAAATTTTTTATAATCAAATTTATAAGAATAGTCACATGCACCATAGGTAATGATATCATCTTCATTAATAAATTTTGATGCAAGATTGCAGGTAAAAGCTTGACCTTTAGTTTTCCTTTTAATTGTTATAATTTTATTTTCACCAAAATTTTTATTAATAAAAGGTTTTAGTTTAAATTCTAGTAATAATTTTTTGTTACAAATAAAATAATTTATATCAGATTTGGGTAAACTTTTAGCTGCATAATAAAACATGGGTTTATTTTTGATCAATATTAACGGTTTAGGGATAGTATAATTTTTTTTTAAAAATCGTTTACCCAATCCTGCCATAGCAACAATATTAATTTTTTTCATTTAAGGTGATATTCGAATATCTTTTTATGTGTGTTACTAGTGATAAGCCATATCGAAATAAATTTAACTTCGAATGATTTATATAAAATTTTGTCTATTAAAAATTTTTTAATGAATTTTTCTTTATTTTCAGTATTTGATTTTATAGATGCTATTGTAAAATGTGGTATCCAGTCTTTGCCGACAAATGGGAAACCATATTTTTTATAGTTTTTATTAAATTTACTGTTATCATAAACTTGATCTTTCAATATATTTTTTTCAATTTTCTTGAATAAATTTAGAATAATCATCTGTAAGTTTATTAATTTTTTATTTGTTTTAATGGAATAGTGCAAAGTATCACCTTTACTTATAGGATCATTATAAAAAATATTAGGTTTAGATATTATTATATTGAATTTTTTTAATAGAGAGATTTTATTTTTAAATTTTTCAAAAAAAGATTTATCAATTTTTTTTTTTAGATTGAATAAAGCTAATGTTGAATGAGCTGGATGATCTAGGTATGTTTGATCTCCAAAATTTTCTTTTATTAAATTTTTCCATTTAGATATTGATTTTAGATCTTTTGAAGAAGGTTCTATAAATATTGCAATTTTCATTTTCAAATTATTAAATCTTTAAAGAAATTTTTTCTATCAAAATTAGGTAAAATCATATTATTCTTTAAAATAAAATTTATTGGTTCACAATGATCAATATTAATTTTAACCCACATGTCTTTAGGAATGGCAAGGGATTCTCCAATGAGACATCTCAATAATGCATTGTGAGATATTACAACAATAAATCCAACATTTTTATCTTTATTAACTGAACTAATTAATTTTTTTTTAAAAAGATTTATTCTTCTTAAAACATCAGTATCATTCTCACCAGAAGGAAATCTTGGATCCTTTTTATTAAACCATTTTTTAATAATGTTTGGATATTTTTTTTTAAATTGTTGATAATTTAATCCCTCAGCCTTACCATAATTTTTTTCATTTAAATGTTTGCTAATTTGATAGTTGTAATCATTCGAAATTAACTTTGCTGTTTCCAATGATCGTCTTAGATTGCTAGAAAATAATATTTTTATTTTATCTTTTTTAATAAATTTTAAATCATTTATAATTTTTTTATTTTTTATAATTCCTGGATTGCGTGCGATACCTAAAAATGTTCCATCATTTAGCATTGTTTTACCATGTCGTAAAAATATTATTTTTTGAATCTTGTATGTGTTTAAATAATTTTCAAAATTATTAATAAATTTTTGAATAAAGTATAAAGAAAAATATTTATAATTGATAATTTTTCTGTTCTTTATCTTTTTTAGAAGTAGAAAATTTTTTAAATAATAAATATAGTCTTTGTCAAATATCTTTTTAAACAATACTTTAATTTCACGATCATTAGGTATTATATTTTTTTGGTTCTCAAATTTATGCAAATTAATGATTAAAAACTTAAATAGATGATATGTAAATTCTACTTTGTGTCTTTCATCAATTTTATATTTTTTCTTTTTTAAAATTAATAAATTATTTTTAAGTTCATATTTTTGATAAAAAATATAATTATTTTTAATGTTTGCAATATAATCCTTAACACCTCTTCTTGATAAAAAAAAATCATCTAATTGAATTTTTCCAACAGGAAATATTTTTTTTAGTGGTAATCCTTTAAAGTCTAGACTTCTCTCCCAATCATAACATGTGAATGGACTTTTTATTACATGCTCTATATGACTTTTTATATCATATATCATTGTGTGGAAGACAATATTATCTTTATTATCAAATTTTAATGGTCCAAAAGTGGGATTTAATAATAACTTAAGATGACCTAGGTTATATTTGCTTAAATCTATTTTATTTATTTTGTTTAAGCATTCTTGGAATTTTTCTTTATTAATATTTTTTAAAATTATAACAATATCTATATCACTAAAATCTTTTAGGTTATCTTTTTTCCAAAATGAACCAACTAAAGTTACTGAAATAACGTTTTTGACAACGATTAAGGTTTTGAATAAATCTTTTTTAAATTTATCTTTATCTTTATTATTAAAAGACATTTTTATTAAATATATCGACCAAATGTTTTTAAACGCATAATTTGCTCTCTTGGGTCTATGTTGTTTAGAACGTCTGATCCTGAAATAATATTTTCTGCATTAATATTTGTAATATTGTCTTTATTAATTCCACCATCAACGAATAAGTTAATTTTTTTCTTTTTTTGAATTGTGTTAATTTTATCTATTAATGTGTAGCTTTTTTCATTAAATATCTGTCCAGAGTGACCAGCTTTAGGAATGCATAAAACCATTATATTTGAAAAGTTATCTGTAATATTCTCCAATTCATTGTCATAGTTATTCACAGAGTGCAAAACTAAACCAATTTTACAATTATTTTTTTTAATTAACTCAGATATGTCTTCTAAATTTTCATTTATTTCTTTGTGCACAAAAATGATATCTGAAAACTTTGCAACATCTTTGATTAATTTATTTGGATATTTTGTCATTAAATGAGTATGGATTTCTTTTTTTTTCCAATATTTTTTAATTAGCTCATATTTAGTAAAATTTATTGGCTTTGCATCGTCAACAAAGGTTTTATCTACTATATCAACGTGAATAAAATCAGGGTAAATACCAATTTTTTGAAAAATATTATGCACATCTGAATCATTTGATGCATAGATAGCAACTCCCAGTTTTGCAGAATTTCTAAAAGAAAATTTCCTATGAAGTAAATAAGCAAATATAAATACAATGCCTGAAATTATTAGTCTTTCAATTTCATAGTTATAAGAATTGTTGAATTTTAAAATTGTAAATTCATTAATAAAAAATTGTATTGTGATTGATAAAAATGATATCAAAAAATAATATAAAAGCGCCCTTGATAATAAATTTTTTTTAATAAAAAAATTAAATTTAATGTTTAAAAAAAAAGCTATAAAAATACCAATTATAATGCTTGTTATTGAACTTAAGATTAAATTAAAGTTTATTTCTATTAAAAAATTTCTAATAACAAGTTCACACAAAATTGCAAATAAACCTATTACTGTATAGATAATCGCATGCCTAAACCTATAAAATACAAAACTAAATTCCTTAGATATATATGAACTAATCATTATTGGCCGTAATATTTTTTTATCCCATGTTTTCTAAAAAAATGTTTATTTATTAAAGTTTTACTTATTCTATTCTTGTTTCCAATTATTATTGTGTAAAAAGCAAGTTTAGCTATAAACTCCATCGCCTCTAAGTTTTTAACCGCTTCATCAGACGAAGCTCCCCAAGCAAAGGCTCCGTGGTGTTTTGATAATACTCCAGGACAGGTTTCAACACTTAGTTTTTTTTTTTTTAATAAATCGATTATTAATTTTCCTGTATTAAGTTCATAATTTTTATAAATTTCTTTTTTTTTCAAATCATTTGTAATGGGTATTTCAGATTTCCAATAATCTGAATGAGTTGTTCCTAAGTTGGGGATAGGTTTCCCAGCTTGTGCCCATGATGTAAGAAATGTAGAGTGAGAATGAGCAATACCTTTAATTTTTGGAAATTTTTTATATAAAATTCTATGTGTCTCAGTATCGGATGAAGGTTTCAGTTTACTATTTATTTTCTTACCTGTTAAAATATTAACAATGACCAAATCACTACTTTTAATTTTTTTTAGATTAACACCTGACGGTTTAATTATAAATTTATCTAAGTTAATTCTTTGACTTGCGTTACCAAAAGTTTGTATGGCTAAATTTTTTAATAAAATTTCTTTATTAGAGTTTAGACATTTTTGCTTTAATTTTTTAATTAATATGTTCATTGTCAATAAAGTTAACTAGTCAATAGATTATTTTTTGTCTTTTGTCTTTTGTCTTTTTTAATTATACTGTTTAATCATGAAATTTATCAAACCTTTAATAAAAGGCAAACTTATCAGGAGATATAAAAGATTTTTTACTGACATTAAACTGGGTAAAAATACTATAATTGCACATTGTCCTAATACAGGATCTATGATGGGATTATTGAATGAGGGTAATGAAGTATTTATTTCTAAGAATGATAATCCCAAGAGAAAGCTTAAATACACGTTAGAAATCATTAAAGTTAAGAAGAATTTAGTGGGTGTTAATACCCATTTTGCAAACAAAATTGCCTATCATGGTTTAACAAATAATTTGGTTAAAGAAATTTCAAATAATGATAGTATTAAACCAGAAGTTTTTTTTGATAAAGAAACACGTTTTGATTTTTTAATCGAAAAAAATAGAAAAAAAATTTTTGTTGAGGTTAAAAATGTCACATTAGTCAGGGATAAAAATGTTGCAGAATTTCCAGACTCAATAACTTCCAGAGGGTCTAAACATTTAAAAACTCTTATTGCAGCTATTAAAAAGGGTAATAAATCTTATTTATTGTTCTTAGTTCAGGTAGAGGGTATTAAAAGTTTTAAAATAGCTAAAGATATTGATAAAGAATATTATAAAAATTATTTACTTGCAAAAAAAGCTGGAGTTATTTTTTTAGCTTATCGTTGCAAAATTAATATAAAAGAAATTAGAATAGAAAAAAAAATTAATATCATTGATGTCTGATTATCTAGAAAAATTTGAAAAAATGAGAGTAGCAGGAAAGATTGCTGCACAAACTCTTGATATGCTTACAAATAATATTAAACCAGGTGTGACCACAGAATTTATAGATAAATTGGGTTATGAATTCATAAGAGATAATGGTGCCTACTCCGCTCCACTATTTTATAGGGGTTTTAAAAAATCATTATGCACTTCTTTAAATCACGTTGTTTGCCATGGAATACCATCTGATAGAATTTTAGATGAAGGTGATGCTCTTAACGTAGATGTTACTGCAATAATTGATAAACATTATGGTGATACCAGTAGAATGTTTTGTCTTGGCAAAACTCCTGTCAAAGTTAATAATCTAATTGATGTTACATATGAATCTATGATGAGAGCTATTAAATTATTAAAACCAGGATTAAAACTTGGAGACATTGGTCATGAAATACAATCCTTTGTGGAAAAAAAGGGTTATTCTGTTGTAAGAGATTTTTGTGGTCATGGAATAAGCACTACATTTCACGAACCTCCAAATATTTTACATTATGGTAGAAAAAATACTGGCTTGGAATTAAGGCCTGGGATGACTTTTACTATAGAACCTATGATTAATTCAGGTGATTGGGATGTTAAAATGCTTAAAGATGGTTGGACTGCTGTTACAAAAGATAAATCATTATCTGCACAATTTGAGCATACGCTAGGCATTACTGAAAATGGTTATGAAATCTTTACAGAATCTGTTAAAGGTTATTTAAAGCCCCCTTACTTATAATTAATGATTGAAAGATATTCTAGAAAACAACTAACTGACATATGGTCAGAAGAAAATAAATACCAAATTTGGCTCGATGTAGAGATTGCTGCTGCTGAAGCTATGGAAAAACTGGGCCATATACCAAGAGGTGTTGCTTCAGTTGTTAGAAAAAAAGCTAAAATTAACGTTAAAAGAATTCATCAAATTGAATCTAAAGTTAAACATGACGTTATAGCCTTTTTAACCTCTGTTACAGAAAAAGCTGGAATTAAAGCGAGATACCTTCATCAAGGAATGACTTCTTCAGATGTGCTGGATACAAGTTTAAGTATTCAATTAGTTCAATCAGGTAAGATTCTATTAAGTGACATTGATCAGATTTTAAAGGTTTTAAAAAAACAAGCTAAAAAATATAAATATACACCGTGCATCGGCAGAAGTCATGGAATACACGCAGAACCTATTACTTTTGGTTTAAAGCTAGCCTCATTTTATGAGGAGTTCAAAAGAAATAGAAAAAGATTAGTAGATGCAGTCGAAGAAATTTCAACATGTGCAATTTCAGGTGCAGTTGGAACTTTTGCAAATATTAATCCTAAAGTTGAAAAACATGTTGCTAAAAAACTTGGTTTAAAAGTTGAACCCATATCAACTCAGGTTATACCAAGAGACCGTCATGCCTTTTATTTTTCTATTCTTGCAATTATCGCTGGGTCAGTTGAAAGAGTTGCAATTGAGATTAGACATTTACAAAGAACAGAAGTTTATGAAGTACAAGAATTTTTTTCAAAAGACCAAAAAGGCTCATCAGCAATGCCCCATAAAAAAAACCCAATTTTAAGTGAAAACTTAACTGGTCTTGCAAGAATGGTACGGAGCGCTGTCGTCCCTGCTTTAGAAAATATTGCTCTATGGCATGAAAGAGATATTTCCCATTCAAGTGTTGAGAGAAATATTGGTCCTGATGTAAACATAACTTTAGACTTTGCTTTAGCTAGACTTGGTAATATTTTAGACAAGATGATTGTATATCCAAAAAAAATGATTGAAAATTTAAACTTAACTAAAGGTCTAATTTTTTCACAAGAAGTAATGCTGGAGTTAACAAAATCTGGTTTAAGTAGAGAACAATCTTATAAGATGATTCAAAATTATGCTAAGAAGTGTTTTGCTGAAAATTTAGATTTATTTGATGTTATAAATAAAGACAAATTTATTATGACTAAAATTTCCCCCAAAAAACTTAAAGCAATATTCAATTATTCGTCTCATTTTAAAAATGTAGATTTAATTTTTAGAAGAGTTTTTAAATAATGAAAAAAGGTAAAAAGTTATACGAAGGGAAAGCAAAGATTATATATGCAACAACTGACAAAAATATAGTTATTCAATATTTTAAAGATGATGCTACTGCTTTTAATAATTTAAAAAAATCAAAAATTGAAGGTAAGGGTGTTTTAAACAATAGAATATCTGAACACATTCTTACAAACTTAGGTCAGATAGGAATTAAAAATCATTTAGTAAAAAGATTAAACATGCGAGAACAAATTATAAAATTTGTTGAAATTATTCCAATCGAATTCATTATAAGAAATGTTGCAACAGGCTCTATAACAAAAAGACTTGGTATTGAAGACGGAACAGTTTTAAAAGAACCATTGTTAGAGTATTGCCTAAAAGATGATAAATTAGGTGATCCCTTGATTGCTGAAGAGCATATATTAGCTTTTGATTGGGCAACAAAGCAAGAATTGGAAAAAGTTAAAAAAATGATTTTAAGAATTAATGACTTTATGATTGGCATGTTTAGAGGTGTTGGAATTAAATTAATAGATTTTAAATTAGAATTTGGAAGACTAAAAACAAATGGGAAATCTGAAGTAATTTTGGCTGATGAAATAAGTCCTGATACCTGTAGGTTGTGGGACTCAATCACTGATAAAAAACTTGATAAAGACAGATTTAGAAAAGATTTAGGAGATCTGATACCAGCTTACACAGAAGTAGCAAGACGATTGGGAATTCTTCATGAAAATTCCAATGTGAGTGCTGTCAATATTACAAAACTAAGATCCATTAAAAAAAGAAAATAAATATGAAAGTGTCAGTAATTATTACCCTTAAAAAAGATGTACTAGACCCTCAAGGTAAAGTTATACATCAAACTTTAGATGGTATCGGATTTGAAGGCATCAATGAAGTGAGGCAAGGAAAATATTTTGAAATTAATATTATAGAAGATGATAAAAAGAAAGCTGAAACAAAGGTAGAAGAAATGTGCAAAAAACTTTTAGCTAATCTTGTAATAGAAAATTATAAAATTATTGGATCACAATAATAAATAATGAACTCTTCAGTAATAACTTTTCCTGGATCTAATTGTGATCGAGATATGGATGTTGCCTTAAAAAAATTTGGTTTTAAAAATAAAATGGTTTGGCATGATGATATTGAGCTGCCAAAAAGTGATTTAGTAGTATTACCAGGTGGTTTTTCATATGGAGATTATCTAAGATGTGGAAGTATGGCATCAAAATCTAAAATTATGAAATCAGTAATAAACTTTGCTAAAGGTGGTGGTAAAGTTATGGGTATTTGTAATGGTTTTCAAATTCTAGTAGAAGCAGGTTTATTACCTGGTGTATTGCTTAGAAATAAATACTTAGAATTTATTTGTAAAAATATCTTTGTAAAAATTAATGATAAGAATAATTCTTATTTTAAGAATATTAAAAAAGATACATTAGAGCTTCATATTGCACATAATGAGGGAAATTACTTTTGCACTAAAGAGCAATTTAAAGAAATTAATGACAGCAATCAAATAGCCTTATTTTATTCAGATGAAGTTGGAAATATTAATGACATAAATAATCCAAATGGTTCTATAGAAAATATTGCAGGGATATTCAATAAAAAAAAAAATATTTTAGGGATGATGCCTCACCCTGAGAGAATGATCGACACTGCTCTATCTGGTGAGGATGGATCAATTTTTTTTGAAAACTTAATTAATAATTTAAAGTAATGATAGTTAACGAGCAAATTGCTGTAGATCATGGATTAAAAAAAGATGAGTATAAAAAAATATGTAATTTACTTAAAAGAGTTCCAAATATTACTGAGCTTGGAATTTTTTCTGCAATGTGGAATGAACACTGTTCTTACAAATCTTCAAGATTCCATCTTAAAAAATTACCTACTAAAGGAAAAAATGTAATTCAAGGTCCAGGTGAAAATGCTGGTGTAATTGATATAGGTGATGATGATGCAATAGTTTTTAAAATAGAAAGCCATAATCATCCATCTTTTATTGAACCTTATCAAGGTGCTGCAACAGGTGTTGGTGGAATTATGCGAGATATTTTCACAATGGGTGCACGACCCATAGCTAATTTAAATTCTATTCACTTTGGTTCTCCTCAACATAAAAAGACGAAAAATTTACTTCGTGGTGTTGTTCGTGGAATTGGTGGATATGGTAATTGTATGGGAGTACCAACTATCGCTGGACAAACAAACTTTGATGAATCTTATAATGGTAATATTTTAGTTAATGCAATGACATTAGGGTTGGTTAAAAAAGACAAAATTTTTTACTCAAAAGCTGCTGGTTTAGGTAAGCCAGTAATTTATGTGGGTTCAAAAACAGGAAGAGATGGTATTCATGGCGCAAGCATGGCTTCAGCTATATTTGACGAAAATATTGAGGAAAAAAAACCTACTGTTCAAGTTGGTGACCCTTTTACTGAAAAACTTTTACTAGAGGCATGCTTAGAATTAATGGCTGGAGACTCAATTATTGCTATTCAAGATATGGGTGCAGCAGGTCTAACTTCTTCTAGTATAGAGATGGCTTCTAAAGGGAATTTGGGTATTGAAATAAACCTTAATAAAGTTCCATGTAGAGAGTTAAAAATGACTCCTTATGAAATTATGCTTTCTGAAAGTCAAGAACGAATGCTTATTGTTTTGGAGAATGGCAAAGAAGAAATGGCAAAAAAAATATTTGATAAATGGAACTTAGATTTTGCCGTGATTGGTAAAACAAATAAGACCAAGAGAATTGAGCTTTATTTTAATGAAGAAAAAGTTGCTAACATTCCTGTTAATACATTAGTTGAAAACTCACCTATGTACGAACGTAAATGGAAAAAAACAAAACTACCAAAAAAAATTAAGATAAAAAAAGAACAGTTTAAAAATTTAAAAATAATAAATGTTTTAAATAAAATTTTATCTAGTCCCAATATATGTAGTAAGGAATGGATTTGGCAACAATATGATCATACAGTTATGGGTGACACTATTCAAAAGCCTGGTGGTGATTCGGGTGTGGTTAGGGTTCATGGAACAAAAAAAGCAGTTGCTGCATCTGTAGATTCTTCTGCAGTATACTGTTGGGCTCACCCCTTAAGTGGTGGAAAACAAATTGTTTGTGAAAGTTGGAGAAATTTAATTTCAGTTGGTGCAAAACCGATTGCTATAACTAACTGTTTAAATTTTGGTAGCCCTGAAAATGAGGAAAATATGGGTGAGTTTGTAGAATGTGTTCAAGGCTTAGGGGAGGCTAGTTCATATTTGCACTTTCCTGTAGTTTCTGGAAATGTTTCTTTTTACAATCAAACAAAAAATATTGGAATAAAACCTACGCCAACAATTGGTGGTGTTGGTTTAATTAAAGATTATAAAAATATGATTACAATGGATCTTAAAGAAAAAGATAATATACTCTTAGTTATAGGAAAAACTGAAGGACATTTAGATCAAAGTCTTTTTGCTAGAGATATATTAAATGAAAAAAATGGTCCCCCACCAGAAATTAATCTTTTTAATGAAAAAAATAATGGTGAAACAGTTTTAAAACTTATTGACAAGAAATACATAAGGTCTGCTCATGATGTTTCATTAGGTGGTATTATTACCGCTCTATCAAAAATGTGTATTAGTGGAAAAAAGGGAGCAACTCTTAAAAAGTCCATTGGTTTAATAAACCAGTTTGAATTTTTATTTGGTGAAGATCAGGGTAGATACATATTAGAAGTTGAAAATAATGATCTTCAAAATGTGACAGCTGTTCTTAAAGAAAATTCTGTACATTTTGAAGAACTTGGAATTGTTAGTAATGACGATTTGATTATTGACGATAAGACAAAAATATCAATTGACGATTTAGTAAAATCACATACTACTTGGTTAACTAACTTTATGAGTAATTAATGGCAATGGATTTAAAAGAAATTGAAACACTTATTATGGAAGCTCTACCTGATTCAAAAGTCGAAATTCAGGATTTGGCGGGAGATGGCAATCATTATTCTGCAACAGTTACTTCAAGTAAGTTTGTTGGAAAAAGTAAAATTGAGCAACATAAAATAGTATATAATTCACTCAAAGGAAAAATGGGCAATGAACTTCACGCTTTAGCAATTAAAACAAAGGAGCAATAATGGAACAACAAATTAAAGATTTAATTAATAATGAAATTTCAAATAATGAGGTTTGTTTGTTTATGAAAGGTACGCCAGATGCTCCTCAATGTGGATTTTCTATGGCTGTATCTAATATGCTTAAAATTTTGGAAGTAAACTACAAAGGAATTAATGTTCTTGAAAACCAATCGCTTAGAGAGGGTATTAAAGAGTTCAGCGACTGGCCTACTGTACCTCAGCTTTATATCAAAAATGAATTTGTAGGTGGTTGCGATATTGTAAAAGAAATGTACGAAAATGGTGAACTTAAAAAAATTCTTGAGGATAAAAAAATTAATTTTAAAAAATAACCTATTACTTATAGATATAATCTCTCGTAGTTGGTGTAGATATAAAATTCTTTGTTAACTGAAATTGATAAACAACTTGGTCACCCCATTTAAATGCACTTTCACAACTTGCTAAGTAAAATTCCCACATTCTAAAAAATTTTTCATCAAACATTTTAACAATTTGTTCTTTATTATTTATACAATTTTCCTTCCAATATCTTAATGTGTGTGAGTAGTGCAACTTAAGTACTTCAATATCAGATACCATTAAATTTGCTTTCTCTATAGGAACTACTACCTCACTCAAACTAGGCGTATAACCACCTGGAAAAACATACTTTGTTATCCATGGATGAGGGTCTCTAGGTGGATTAACCGACCCAATTGTATGGATTAAAGAAATGCCATCAGTATTGAGTAATTTTTCAATTTGGTTAAAAAATTTTCTATAAAACTTTCTACCTACATGTTCAAACATTCCAACGCATACAATTCTATCAAATTTTTCATCTAACTGACGATAGTCTGCAAGTTTAAATTTAACTTGATTGCTTAAATTAAGTTCTTTGACTTTTTTTATACAATAATTAAACTGATTTTCAGACAAAGTTATTCCTGTAACTTCACAATTTGTGCTTTTGGCAATATCTATAGCTAAAGATCCCCACCCACATCCAATATCAAGAATCTTTTGATTTGGCTGTATATTTAATTTTTTTATTATATGTTGAATCTTATTATTTTGAGCAGTTTCCAATGTATCATTTTCATTTTTAAAATAAGCACAGGAATACTGTTTTTTTGGATCTAAAAATAAATCATACAAAGCATCTGAAATATCATAATGGTGCGCAACATTCATTTTAGATCTTTTTATAAAATTAAAATTTGTCAAATATCTGTAAGAACCATTTAATTTATTCATTAAATTACTAAAAAAATTAAAATCACCTCTTCCAAGATTCATAAGTGTAATATCTAAAAAATCTGTCAATGTTCCATTCTCAATCAGTATCCTTCCATCTGAATAAGCTTCTCCAAAATACAAATCTGGACGAAACAATAATTTATAATGAAGTTTTTTATCTAAAATCTTAACTAAGATTGGATTTTTTTTTTTGGTAAGCCTATAATATATTTATTTGAATAAGCATCAATTAGTATAAAGCCATCTTTTTGAAACAATTTATTTAAAAATCTTGCAAGTTGCATTTAAACTTTCTTAGATATTTTTTTAATAAGCAAGCATACAGTTAATTTATATAAAATTCATAGACGAATATCTTGCAATTTTGTTGCAATTTTTTGCTTAAAACTGGTGAATGAATTTAAAAATGAATATTTATTATCTAGAGTAATATTCAATTACTAGATTCGGCTCCATAATAACTGGATAAGGAACTTCCTCGAATTTAGGTGTTCTTACAAAGGTAACCTTTTTGTTTTTTTCATCTAAATGAATATATTCTGGGGTTTCTCTTTCTTTATTAGCTAAAGCAATATCTATAAATGCTAGCTGTTTAGATTTATCTCTAATTTCAATAATATCTTCTTCTTTAACTAAATAACTAGCAATGTTAACTTTTTTTCCATTAACTTTTACATGTCCATGATTAATAAGTTGTCTAGCTGAAAATACTGTTGTTGAAAATCTAGCTCTGTATACAACTGAATCTAGTCTTCTTTCAAGTAATCCTACTAAATTCTCACCTGTATCACCTTTTTGCATCGCAGCTTTTTGATAAATATTTCTGAATTGTCTTTCGTTAATATTACCATAGTAACCTTTTAATTTTTGTTTAGCTTGTAACTGAATTCCATAATCAGAAGGTTTACCTTTTCTACCTTGGCCATGTTGTCCAGGTCCATAATCTCTTTTATTGAAAGGACTCTTAGGTCTACCCCATAGGTTGATTTTTAACCTTCTATCTATTTTGTGTTTAGAACTTATTCTTTTTGTCATTTAATAGTTGGGGTTATAAACTTACTCATTATTTTGTCAATCAACCTTTTTTGCTAAACCAGCAAATACACTTGATAAAATACGTGTTTCTTTCTCAGATAGCTCCATTTTAGAAAAAATACTTCTTAGGTTTTCTAACATAATAGGTCTTTTCTCCAAAGGTTTAAAAAAGCTCTTTTCTTCTAATTTCTTTATACATAAATTGGTCATTGCCTGAACATATCTTTTACTAGCAAGGGATACTTTTTTTGACTTTGAATATTTGGCTCCTTTTAAACTAATAATATTTGCTACTGTGTGTGCAATAATAATGACACTATGAGATAGGTTTAAAGACTTAAAATTAGGATTAGTTGGTATTTGCATTGTATAATTTGCATAACTTATCTCGTTATTAGATAATCCAGATGCCTCAGATCCAAATAAAAAAGCAACTTTCTTATTAAAGTCAATTTTCTTTAAATCATTTAATTTTATATGTTTAATATTTTTATTTCTGAATCTTGCTGATGTAGCAATAACATAATCTACTTTTTTTAAGGCAGATTCTAAAGTTTCATAAACTTTTGTATTTATAATCAGATCTTTAGCACCAACAGCTGTTGCTAAAATTTTATCATTAGGAAAAATTGGTTTTGGTTTTACAATTATTAATTTTTTAAATTTAAAATTCTTTATTGCTCTAGCACAAGCACCTATATTTTCAGATAACTGAGGTTGATGTAAAATAAATGAAATATTATTAAATAACATTAAAGACTAGCTGGAGCTTTATCTTTGAATAATTTATAATCCAAACTATCGACTAGGGCTTTAAAGGAAGCATCTATAATGTTTGGAGAAACGCCTATAGTAAACCAATTCTTTCCCTTTGAGTCAGTGCTTTCAATTGAAACTCTTGTCACAGCTTCAGTTCCAGTATCTAGAATTCTAACTTTATAATCCACTAGCTTTAGATCTTTTAAATATTTTGAATATTTATTTAATCGATCTACATTTTGTCTAATCGCATTATCTAAAGCATTTACTGGTCCATTACCCTGACCTTCACACATAATTTTTTCACCATCAACTTCAAGTTGGGCTTTTGCTAATGAAATAATTTCGCCTGTTGAGTTTTTTCTAACAGAAACATCATATTCTTTAATCAATATATACCTTGGTATTTCACCTATAATTCTTCTAGCTAATAACTCAAAAGAAGCGTCTGCACCGTCATAGCTATAACCTATGAATTCTCGATCTTTTACTTCCTCTAGGAGTTTTTTAATTTTTGGATCATTCTCTTCTATTTCAATTCCAATAGTTTTTAACCTTGAAATAATATTTGATTTACCTGATTGATCCGAAACAATGATATTTCTAGAATTACCAACATCTTCAGGATTTATGTGCTCATATGTTTTTGGATCTTTTTGAACTGCAGAGACGTGCAGTCCTCCTTTATGAGAAAACGCTGCAGCACCGACATAGGGTAAATGCTTATTTGGTTTTTTATTTAAAATTTCATCTAAAAGTCTAGAGCATTGAGTTAAATTTTTAATATTTTCACGTTTAATTTGTATATCAAATTTTGATGAAAAATCTTTTTTTAAAAAAAAAGTAGGTATTAAAGACATTAAATTAGCATTACCACATCTTTCACCAAGGCCATTAATGGTTCCTTGAACTTGTCTCACACCAGCCCACACAGCGGCTAATGAATTTGCTACAGCATTACCAGTATCGTTATGAGCATGAATACCCAAATTGTTTCCAGGAATAGTTTTAGACACTTCTGTAACTATCCTAGTGATCTCATAAGGTAAAGTTCCACCATTGGTATCACACAAAATAATCCATCGAGCACCTTGATCAAAAGCTGCTTTAAGACAAGAAATTGCATATTTTGGATTAGCTTTATATCCATCAAAGAAATGTTCAGCATCAAACATAAATTCTTTTTTTTCTTTAATAAAATGTTTTGCACTTTCGCTAATATTTTCTAAATTTTCTTCATTAGAAATACCTAGTGCAATATCGACATGAAAGTCCCATGATTTACCCACTAAACAAACTGCTGGTGTATTTGAATTTAAAAGAGCAGATAAACCTGGGTCATTATCAGCACTACGCCCAGTTTTTTTAGTCATACCAAAAGAAGTTAGTTTAGCATTAATAAACTTATGTTTCTTTTGAAAAAACTCAGTGTCTGTTGGATTTGCCCCTGGCCATCCACCTTCAATATAATCAACACCCAAATTGTCTAAAGAAGATGCAATTTTCAATTTATCATCTACTGAAAAATCAACTCCTTGTGTTTGCGCTCCATCTCTTAGAGTTGTGTCAAATATATATAACTTTTCTTTGTTCATTTTAATCTCCATGTGGTTTTACCATCTTTATTTTCAATTTCTATACCATTATCAAAAAGTTCTTTTCTAATCTTATCTGACTCTCCGTAGTCTTTATTTTCTCTTGCTTTATCCATTAATTTAATTCTTTCTTCTATTGCTTTGCCTTCTAAAGTCATTGATTTAAACCTTGCATATAGCCAATCTTCTTTAGATTCCAAAAGTAGACCTATAAAATTACAAGCAGAAATAAAAATTTTAGTATCATTTTCATTTCCACTTGATGTTTTTTCAAAAAGTTTGTGGAGATTCGCTATATAGCCTGGAGTGTTTAAATCATCGTATAGCGGTTCTAAAACATTTTCAGGAATTTTAACTGACTTATCTAAGAGCTTTTTTTGTATTGATTTAGGAGGAAAATAATTTTTTTTATCCACCCCATCATACCATTTTTGAATTGTATTTTTTGATGACTGGTAAAGATCTTCATTCCAATCTAGTGGCTGCCTATAATGAGAACTCATCAAAGCTAACCTTAAAACTTGTCCTGCACCCCAATCTTTAATTTGATTTATTGATAAAATATTACCTTGCGACTTAGCCATTTTTTCATTTGATAGCGTAATAAATCCATTATGAACCCAATAATTTGCAAACATTTTAGTATCATTTGCACATCTCGATTGTGCTATTTCATTTTCATGATGAGGAAAGATTAAATCTATACCACCTCCATGAATATCAAATTGATCACCTAAATATTTTTTTGACATTGCTGAACATTCTAAATGCCAACCTGGTCTGCCTTTTCCCCATGGTGATTCCCAAAATGGTTCATCTTTAATAGATGGTTTCCATAAAACAAAATCCTCAGCATTTCTTTTATTTTCAGAAACTTCTATTCTTGACCCAGCAATTAAATCTTCTAGATTTTTGTTTGATAGTTTTCCATAATCTTTGAACTTTTTTACCTCAAAATATACATGATTACTTTTTTCATAGGCAAAATCTTTTCTTATTAAATCAGAGATCATTTTTATCATTTCATCTATATGATCAGTGGCTTTAGGCTCTTTGCTTGGTAACTCTAAGTTTAAAAAATTACAATCATCTTTAAAATTTTTAATGACTTTATTTGTTAACTCTTGAATAGAAATCTTACTATCATTGGCTGATTTTATTATCTTATCATCAATGTCAGTAATATTTCTTACATATTTAACTGAGCCATTACCGTACTTATTTTTTAAAACTTTGAATAAAACATCAAAAATAACTAATGGTCTTGCATTACCAATATGTGGATTGTCATAAACTGTAGGGCCACATACATACATTCCAATTTTTTTCTCATTTAAAGGAACAAATTTTTCTTTTTTGTTACTTAGATTGTTTGTTAAGAAAATATCTTTACTCATTACTTAAGGATTATACTTTAATTATAGATTTGTGAATCTATAAGATTAGTTAGGAATCTTGCAAACTGGGATTGGCTCCATCTTATGTAGGTTCATTTTTCTTATTTTTTCATATTTTTCTCTATTTGTTGAATTTGAGTTATTCATTGCTTCTTCTAGCTCTTTATATTTGAGTCCTAGTTGACCTTCATCTGTTCTTCCATCGTCCCATAATCCATCTGTTGGTGTTGCATTAATTATTTCTTTTAATATATTAAGCTCTCTACCCATGTCCCAAACTTCTGTTTTATTACAATCTGCAATTGGAGAAATGTCAACTCCACCATCTCCATATTTTGTATAGAATCCAATTCCAAAATCTTCTACTTTATTTCCAGTTCCAACAACGATTCCTTTATTGGCAGCAGCTACTTGGTAAAGTGTTGTCATTCTAAGTCTTGCTCTTGAGTTCGCCATTCCTAGATCACTATCAAATTTAGACAAACTATTTTGGAATGTTTCAAATAGATTATCTAAATTCACTGTATGTGCTTCAACATTATCAAATTTTTTAACCAACCACTCTTGATGTTTAATACTTAAATCGTGCTGTGTAGATTTTTGTTTAATTGGCATTGATAAAACAATTGTTCTTATGCCTGTCATAGCACTTAATGTGCTAGAAACTGATGAATCTATACCGCCAGAAATTCCTATAACTAATGATAGTGCCTTACTTGGCATCATTTCAGTATAATTTTTAATCCAATTACTTATGAATTTTGCTTTTTCTAATGGTTTCATTTTTTAAAATTTAAACAAAATTGTGTTCAATACAATCTATTATGATGCCGCTTTAATATTATTTTTCGAATATTTGGCATTCTTTTTAATCTCGTCAGAAATTAAAAATGCTAATTCTAATGCTTGATTTGCATTAAGTCTCGGATCACAATGTGTGTGATATCTGCTAGATAAATCTTGATCAGATATTTTTTGAGCTCCACCTGTACATTCGGTTACATCTTGGCCAGTCATTTCTATATGTAGGCCACCCACATAACTTCCTTCGCTCTGATGGCACTCAAAAACATTTTTAACCTCACTAACAACATTATTAAATGGACGAGTTTTGTATCCAGAGGTAGCTTTTATTGTGTTACCATGCATTGGGTCACATGACCAAATTACATTTAGACCTTCTTTTTTAATTGCTCTAATTAGTTTTGGTAAAAACTTACCAACGTTATCGTGACCAAATCTAGAAATTAATGTAATCTTACCTTTTTCATTACTAGGGTTAATTCTGTTACATAGATTTATTAAGTCTTCACTTTTTAATGTGGGGCCACACTTAATCCCAATTGGATTTTCAATGCCTCTACAAAACTCAACATGTCCACCATCCAATTGTCTTGTTCTATCTCCTATCCAAACAAAGTGAGCAGAGGTAGCGTGATGTTCACCTGTTGTAGAGTCTACTCTTGTCATTGCTTGTTCAAATGGGAGTAATAAAGCTTCATGAGAGGTCCAAAAGTTTACAGTTTTTAATCTTCTATTAAAATCTGAATTAATTCCACATGCATCCATAAATGCTAACGCATCTGCAATTTTATCTTCTAATTCTTTAAATCTTTTTCCTGCTGGTGTTTTTTTGATAAAACCTAAATTCCAAGTATGAACTTTTTTAAGGTCAGCAAATCCTCCATGAGAAAAGGCTCTTATAAGGTTAAGAGTTGACGCTGATTGAGAGTATGCTTTGAATAATCTTTTTGGATCTGGAATTCTTGATTTTTTATTAAAATCTATACCATTTATATTATCTCCTAGGTAACTAGGTAATTCAATGCCATCTATTTTTTCAATTGGTGAACTTCTAGGCTTAGAAAATTGTCCAGCAATTCTTCCTAATTTAATTACAGGTAAAGATGCTGAATAAGTTAGAACTAATGACATTTGTAGTACTAATTTAAATGTATCTCTAATGTTGTCTGGGTGAAATTCTGCAAAACTTTCCGCACAATCTCCACCTTGCAGTAAGAATGCTTTACCATCCACTACTTGAGCGAGCTGTTCTTTTAAATGTCTTGTTTCGCCCGCAAAAACTAATGGTGGAAAATCTTTAATCTTACCAAGAACACCATCCAATTCTTTTTTATCTGGATACTCTGGGATATGCTTTACAGGATAATTTCTCCAACTATTTATTTTCCAATTTTTCATTTTCAACCAAGAAGTGTTCTAACAGAGTTTAATATTTATTCAACTGTAACAGATTTTGCTAAATTTCTTGGCTTATCAATATCATAACCTTTATTAAGAGCAGAATAATATGCTAATTTTTGTAATGGAATTGTCAATAAAAATGGAAGTAAGTCGTCATTAGTACTCTCAACTTCAATAGTTTTCCAGATATTCTCTGACACAACTTCATCCTTACTTTTATTGGTAATTAATAAAACTTTTGCACCTCTTGCTATTACTTCCTGCATATTTGAAATTGTTTTTGGATAATAACTATCTCTTGGAGCTAAAACTACTACTGGCATTCCATCTTCTATTAAGGCTAATGGTCCATGTTTCATTTCACCTGCTGGATACCCTTCTGCATGAACATACGCTAATTCTTTTAATTTAAGAGCACCCTCTAAAGCTATAGGGTAAGAAAATCCTCTACCAAGAAACATTGATCCTTTAGCATCAGTAAACGTGCTTGAAATTTTTTGAATCTTATTTTCAGTCAACAAAGTTTTTTCAACTAACATTGGTAATAACTTTAAATCTTTAATCTTATTTACATACTTATCTTCATTTAAATCTTTTCTTAAAGAGGCTAATTTTAATATCAAAATATACAGAACAAGCATTTGTCCCAAAAAGGCTTTTGTTGAAGCTACCCCAATTTCTGGACCACAATGAATTGGCAATACAAAATTAGAATCTCTTGCTATTGAACTTTCAATAACATTAACCACACTGCATGTTTTCATTCCATTTTTATTACATAGGTCTAAGGCAGCATATGTATCTGCTGTTTCACCAGATTGAGAAACAAAAATATATAAATTATCTTTTTTAAATCTATTATTTCGATATCGAAACTCTGAAGCAATATCAATTGTAACATCTAATTTTGTTAATTCTTCAAACCAATATTTCGCCATTAAACAAGAGTGGTATGCAGTTCCACATCCTATTAGAGTTATGGAAGAAATTTCTTTTAAATCCCAAGGAAAATTATAAATATTGATGTCGTTATTAATAGTATCAATATATTCCTTGATGCAATTTTTTAAAGTTGTTGGTTGTTCTTCAATTTCTTTTGCCATAAAATACTTAAAATCACCTTTTTCATAATTTTGCTCATCTGTGGATAGTTCTAAAACTTTCTTATTAACCTTTAAGCCCTCTCCATCAAAAAATTCAACTTGATCTTTTTTAATAATACAATACTCACCGTCATTTAAGTATGAGATTTTATTTGTCATAGATTTTAAAGCATATGAATCTGAGCCTAAATAATTTTCATTAGGTCCATACCCCACTGCCAGTGGAGAGCCTCTTCTAGCACCAACAATTAGATCTGGTTGATCCTTAAAGATTATACCTAAAGCAAAGCTTCCATGAAGTTTATTAAGCATTTTTAATATTGAATCTTTTAAATCATTTTCTTTCAAATATTCAGTAATTAAATGAACTATTACTTCTGTATCTGTTTGTGATTTAAATTTATGTCCCTTGCTAATTAAATATTTTTTTAAAATTGTAGAATTCTCTATAATTCCATTATGTACAACAGAAACTGTTTCTGATGAATGAGGGTGTGCATTAACAGTATTGGGAATTCCATGAGTTGCCCACCTAACATGGCCTATGCCAACAGAACCTAACATGGTCTCTATAGCTAAATTTTTTTCTAAATTTTCAACTCTACCTTTAGATTTAACTTCATTAATTACTCCATCTGATAAAGTTGCAATTCCAGCAGAGTCATAACCCCTATACTCTAATTTTCTAAGTGAATTTATAATTGAAGACGAAACTGGCTTACTACTAGTGATGCCTATAATTCCACACATTATTTTTTTTTCTTTCTTTTGTAATGTTTAATTTCTGTTTGCAAGGATCTGGTTAATGCTAAACTACCTTGCTTGACATTTTTTGTTATTACAGATCCAGCTCCAACAATACTATTTTTATTTATTGTTACAGGAGCAACTATTGATGAGTTAGAGCCAATAAAAGCATTATCTTTAATTTTAGTTTTACTTTTTTTAATTCCATCGTAATTACAAGTTATAGTTCCAGCTCCAATGTTAACTCCATTACCTATTTCACTATCTCCGATATAAGATAAATGGTTAACCTTAGTTTTTTTCCCAATAATACTTTTTTTAATTTCAACAAAATTACCAATTTTTGAATTTTCTTTTAATATAACATTAGGTCGTATTCTTGCATAAGGTCCAACGTCCACTTTATTTTCTATTTTACAACCTTCTAAGTGTGAAAAAGAATTTATTGTTACATTATTCCCAATTTTTACTTTCTTCCCTATAACTACATAAGGATTAATCACAACATTATTACCTATTTTGGTATCTTCTGAAAAAAAAATTGTTTCTGGTCCAATCATTTTAACTCCAGATATAATAAATTTTTTGCGCAATTTTATTTGAATTTTATGTGAATCTATTTGTTTCATTTGTAAAAATCTTTATAGTAAGAACATAGATAATTTAATTCACAAATTATTTCTTAAAAATACTTTATAAATGACTCATAAATATACAATTTTATTTGATTTAGATGGAACTTTAGTTGATACAGCCCCTGATTTAATGGGTGCGCACAATTATGTAATGAAAAAATATGGTTTTCCTACTAAATCAACAGAAGAAATCAGAAACTTAGTAGGTCAAGGTGCCGGTGCATTAATTGGTAGATCTATATGGGGTCAAGCAAAAAAAGAATATCAAAGTGTAAATGATCAAGAAATTAAAGATAAAATGTCAAAGGACTTTGTTGAATATTATGGAAAGAATATTATTAACGAAAGCACTCTTATTAATGGTGTCAAAGAATTTTTAGAATGGTGTAAAAAAAAAAAAATTTCTATGGCTGTGTGCACTAACAAACAAGAACACTTGGCAATTGACCTTTTAAAAAAGATAGGTATCTATGATTACTTTGAGTATGTCGCTGGCTCTAATACATTTGATTATTGTAAGCCAGACCCAAGACACATAACAAATATTATAGAAATCTTGGGTGGAGATATTAAAAAATCTTTGATGATTGGGGATAGTGAGACTGACGCAAATGCTGCTAAAGCAGCTTCAGTTCCTGTGATTCTGCTAGAAAATGGCTATACAGAAAAAAATACTAATGAAATTTATCACAATCATCTAATAAAAGACTTTATTGGTGTAGAAAAAATCATTTCTATCTACTTAAAAGATTGATTTAGTTTTTTTTCTTATTATTAATACCCCCATATAAAAATAAGGAGAAGTTCTGATTTCACATAAAGTTAAAGTTTATCCATCTAAAATTCATTTACCAAAAAAAAACCAATTAGCTTGGAAAATTGCTGAGATTGCATCGGACAATGCTAAATTGGATAAAAATTCAATTGAGATGGTTATCAATAGAATAATTGATAACGCATCTGTAGCAATTGCATCTTTAAATAGAAAGGCTGTTGTCTCATCTAGAGAAATGGCACTAAAACATCCTAGAAAAAATGGTGCAACATTATTTGGTATTGATTCAAAATTAAAATTTGATTGTGAGTGGGCTGCTTGGTCTAATGGGACTGCGGTTAGAGAACTTGATTTTCATGATACTTTTTTAGCAGCAGACTACAGTCACCCAGGGGATAATATTCCACCCTTACTAAGTGTTGCTCAGCAAACTAAAAAAAGTGGCTTAGATCTTTTAAGAGGAATTATTACAGCATACGAAGTTCAAGTGAATTTAGTAAAAGGCATTTGTCTTCATGAACATAGAATTGACCATATTGCTCACTTAGGACCTAGTGTTGCTGCTGGCTTAGGC
>Ga0307986_10000348_pt1 | contig 34443 bp, 38 predicted proteins | sample EllFjometageno82_FD_203170 | JGI IMG/M metagenome (GOLD analysis project Ga0307986, IMG submission 203170) | Marine microbial communities from Ellis Fjord, Antarctic Ocean - #82 | ecosystem: Environmental > Aquatic > Marine > Unclassified | place: Southern Ocean | collected 2014-10-09 | reverse complement strand
CCTACGACCTTCAGGTTATGAGCCTGACGAGCTACCAGACTGCTCCACCCCGCGATAAAAACTTAAATTTTTTTTAAGTTTATTGCTTGAAGTTTATTGTTTTCTTCTTTTATTTCAAATTCAAGTTTTTGTTCTTCTTTTAAAGCTTTTAATTTAGATTCTTCCAATGCCGAAACATGTAAAAAAATATCTCTTTCTGTTTTGTCTTCTGTAATAAAACCGTACCCTTTTTTAGAATTAAACCATTTGACCTTACCTGTCGGCATATAAAACCCTTTAATTTTTTGAATTAAGCTAAATTCTGTTTTTAAGCTTTTGAAGTTTTTTTACTCTTTTTATATTTTCTTCAGTAAGTCTTTTCTTTCTTTCAGAGGGTTTTTCGTAAGTACTTTTCATTTTTACTACTTTAAAAAAACCTTCTTTTTGAAGTTTTCTTTTCAAAACCCTTAAAGCTTGTTCAATATTGTTGTCTTTTACTTCTATTTTAATAAAATACTCCTGTTAAATTAAGATCGGTACGTAGCATCTTAGTTGTAGATTGTCTAGTTTGAAATGTGTTTACTTTGCAGGGTTTTATTAAGACTGTTCTTCAGTCCGTGCTTGAGAAGCTTTTAATTTTTCTTCCTTAGTTTTAGTTTTTTTCTCTCTCTCCACTCTTTTTTTTGCTTTTTCTAAAGATTTTTCAAAGACATCTTGTGAGCACAATCCTAAAATTACAGGATCTTTTGCTTTTAGACTCGAAAAGTTCCAATAGCTTCTTTTTCTAATTAAGGAAACAGTTCCTTTTGTACTACCTACAAGTTTTGAAATTTGACCATCTGTAAATTCTGGGTAATTTTTTAAGAGCCATAACGCTGCGTCAGGCCTATCTTGTCTTTTAGAAAGTGGAGTGTATTTTGGCTTTTTTCTTTCTTTTACCTGAACCTCTTCTGCTCGTTCAATTAAATTTAAACCTTTATCTGGATTCTTAGAGCAGGTATCAATTTCTTCTCTTGTTAGTTGACCGGCAAGAATTGGATTGTAAGCTTTAATTCCTTTTGCCACATCACCATCTGCTATCCCCTTAACCTCAAGTTCGTGCAAGCTACAAAAAATAGCTATTTGTTTAAATGTTAATGTTGTGTTTTCTACAAGCCAAACAGCTGTAGCTTTTGGCATAAAAGGTGTTTCAGGCATAAATTATTTTTTACTTCTAAGATCCGCGAATTTTTTATTATATTTACTCACTCTACCTTTATCTAAAATTTTTTGAGTGCCACCTGTCCAAGCCGAATGAGATTTTGGATCAATATCAAGTTTTAAAACATCGTTTTCCTTACCCCAAGTTGATCTAGTTTCAAACTCTGTGCCATCAGTCATTATAACTTTAATTTTATGGTATTTTGGGTGAATTTCTTTTTTCATAAAAAGTCTTTTATCGCATAAGTCTAACTTACTCAATATTTTTTTTTGTCAAAACTGCCTTAAGTTCTTCGTGAACACTAGAGTTTGAGCTAATAACATTCCTTTTAAGTGAGGTTGGAGATCCTGGTTCCATAAATTCTATAAATCCCCCCGCTTCTTTTAAAATTACAATTCCTGCAGCAATATCCCAAAGATTAAGTTCCCACTCCCAGTAAGCATCAAATCTTCCAGCAGCTACATAGCTAAGATTGAGAGCGGCACTTCCAAATTTTCTTATATTTGCCTCAGTTAAGTTAGAGACATTTATATATTCTTGAAAAATATCATTTTTTCTAGGACTGTTAAATTTAGGCCCACCAGTTACGAGAATACAGTTTCTTAGCCTATTTTTTTTTGTAACTCTTATTCTAGAGTTGTTAAAAAAAGCACCTGAACCTTTTTCAGCAAAAAATATTTCATTTTTAATCGGGTCAAATATTAAACCACATACTATTTCACCTTTTTCTTCGTACCCAATCGAAATAGCAAAATGTGGGATGCCGTTTAAAAAGTTAAGCGTTCCATCTATAGGATCAACAATCCATCTATGATCTTTGTTTTCTTTATTAATTTCACCAATCTCCTCACTTAGTATGCCATAATCTGAGTGTGCTTTTAACAATTCTTCTATAATTATTTTTTCTGTTCTTTTATCAGCTGCTGTTACAAAGTCAGCAGGTCCTTTACTTGAAACCTGTAATTTTTCAATTTCTCCAAAATCTCTAATTAAAGATTTTGATGCCTTCATACAGGCATTATACATCACTGTCATACGAGGAGAATTAAGTCTCATTAATTTACTTTTTTGACGTACTCAAAAGTTCTTGTATCAAGAATAATTTTATCACCTGATTCAACAAAAGGGGGAACGTTAATTTTCAAACCATTATCCAAAGTTGCCGGCTTGTAAGAGGAAGCTGCTGTCTGACCTTTTATAGCGGCATCTGTAATGTCTATAAGGCACTCAACATTATTAGGAAGTTCGATAGACAAAGGTTTTTCATCCATAAAAGAAATACTTACTTCTAAATTTTCTTTTAAAAGTTTATATTTATTGTCCGTTAAAGATTTTAGAATTGAAATTTGTTCAAATGTTTTATTGTCCATAAAGTGACAGCTTTCTTCATCTGAATATAAAAAGTTAAATTTTTTTTCTTCTATTTCTGCTTTTTCAACAGTTTCGCTTGAACGAAATCTTTCATTTAATTTTGTGCCTTTAGTTATGCTTTTAAGCTCAACCTGATTAAACGCACCTCCTTTACCTGGCTTTACATGCTGTGCTTTTAAAACATTCCAATAATCATTTTTATGCTCAATAATCATTCCAGGTTTGACTTCTACTGCTGATATTTTCATTTATTTAAATTTTTTAATTGCAATTTCTGGCTTTAAAAATGGGTTATTCCAAATAAAAGTTGATATTGCAATATAATTCGCTCCAGCTTTAATTAGCTTTTTATAATTTTTATCAGTAATCCCACCTATTACAACAATTGGTTTTTTTATATTTTTTTTAGCCCAAAATAATATTTTTAAGTCAGCTTTCTTAGCATTTGGCTTAAGACTTGATTTAAAAAAAGAACCAAAAGCAAGATAATCAGCTTTGTCTTTAGACGCTTTTAAAGCAAGTTTTCTAGAATTGTGACAAGTAACTCCTATAATATTTTTTTTAACATCTTTTCTCGCTGACACTACTGTATTATCAAGCTGACCTATATGGCAACCGTCAGCTCCAACTTTTTTTGCTAATTTTGAGTCATCATTAATGATAAGTTTAACTTTATGTTTTTTGGTGATTTTTAAAATTTTTTTTGCAATTTTTATAATTAAGTTTTTAGGTTTACTTTTTAGTCTTAGCTGAAAAAAAGAAACTTGTTTTGATGACAAAACTTTTTCTAAATCTGTATAAAAATTTAAATAAATTTTATTAGGAGAAATTAAGTAAATTAATTGTTTCAAATTTCTAGTGCTTGAGACCATTCACCTTTAGAAGCGAGCCCATTCATTCTTGCTCTGTGGTTAAAAACATCATGAATAGCTTTTATATTACTCATTTCTTTTGACCAAGTTTTCAAAGCACTTTGTTGCAAAGCTCTCCCGTAAGAGTAGGTGATAAGAAAATTAGTATCATTTATTTTGTTTATTGCATCTAAGTTATTTGTTGCTTGTTGTTCCGATTGGCCACCAGATAAAAATGCTATTCCTGGCACTTCACTTGGAACATTTTTCTTTAGGCAGTCTAATGTTTTTTTAGCTATCTCTTCTGGCGTTGCTTTTTTAGAACTTTTAAATCCCGGCAAAACCATATTTGGTTTCAATATAATGCCATTTAACAAAACTTTATGAGTAGTTAGTTCATTGAAGCATTCGTTTAAAACATCAGTTGTTACTTTATAGCATGTTTCAATGTCATGATCTCCTTCCATCAAAACTTCTGGCTCAACAATTGGAACCATATTAGCTTCTTGAACTAGCGCAGAATATCTCGCCAATGCTTGTGCATTAGACTTTATGCTTTGAGCCGATGGGAAATTTTTCCCAACATTATACACAGCACGCCATTTTGTAAATCTTGCACCAAGTTTGTAATACTCACTTAATCTTTCTCTTAGTCCATCTAATCCTTCAGTGACTGTTTCCTCAAGTGAACCAGCTAATTTTTTTGCTCCTTTGTCTACTTTAATTCCCACAATAGAATTATTTCTTTTAAGTAATTCAGGAATAGGTAAACCTGTACTTGTCTTCTCCCTGATTGTAGCGTCAAAGAGAATAACACCCCCGATATAACTTTTCATCGCATCTGAAGTAAAAAGCATTTCTCTAAAATTTAGTCTATTTTTATCCGTGCATTCAACATCAACACTAGTTAGTCTTTTATTCATTGTACCAGTACTTTCATCAGCAGCTAATATGCCTTTCCCTTTGGCACACATTTTTTTTGCTATTTCTTCTAAAGTCATTAAATAAGATTTATTTTAAAACACTTAGGCCAGGCAAGTCTTTTCCTTCAAGATATTCTAAAAATGCACCACCTGCTGTTGATAAGTGAGTAAAAGATAGATCAAGGCCACTTTTATTTATTGCAGCTACCGTATCACCACCCCCAAGCACAGAAGTTAAAGATTTATTTTTTGTGTTTTCAGAAATTTTTTGGGCAATAGCATTAGTTCCTAAGGCAAAGTTTCTACTCTCAAAGTAGCCAGCGGGTCCATTCCACATAATTGTACTTGAATTATCTATAATTTCTTCAATAATTTTTACAGTTTTGGGTCCAATATCTAAAATAATCTCGTCTTTCTCAACTGATTTTATGTCTTTTGAAATAGCATCACCTTCAAAACTTTTTGATACCAAACAATCTTCAGGAATTAAAATTTTACATTTGTTTGTTTCTGCTTCTCCTAAAATTTTACCAACTATTTCTTCCGAGTTTTCTTCTTTTAATGATTTACCGATTTCATATTTTTTATATGTTAAAAAATTGTTAGCCATCGCACCGACAATAATAATGTTACTTGCAATTTTCATCAGACTAGAAATAACACCTATTTTAGTTGAAACTTTTGATCCACCAATAATGCAAGTAACTGGATCTTTTTTATTTCTAATCACAGAGTCGATGGCAGTAATTTCTTTTTTCACAAGAGGACCTGCATAAATTTCTTTTACAAACTTCGTAATACTATAAATAGATGATTGTTTGCGATGAGAACAAGAAAAAGCATTATTGACATATATTTCACCAAGCTCTCCTAATTGTTTTGAAAAGTTTTCATCGTCTTCAATTTCTTCTTTAAAAAATCTTATGTTTTCTATTAAGAGGACCTCACTTTCTTTTAAGTAGGAACATTTTGTTTTAACTTCATTGTTAATCTCTCCCGTATAAAAATACATATTTGTTTTTAGTTTTTCTTTTAAATATTTGTAGATAGGCAACAAAGATAAATCACTGTTTCTGATACCTTTAGGTCTTCCCAAGTGAGAAATTAAAATAATTTTAGATTTTTTTTTTATTAAGTCTTGCAAGAAAGGGAGTACTTGTAAAATTCTAGTAGGATCTTGTATCTTTTTATCTTTTAAAGGAACGTTAAGGTCCACCCTGACAATTATTTTTTTGCCCTCAACATTAATTTTTTGAGGAAAGTATTTTATTTCCAACATATTAATCTTAAGACTATTTTTTAATTACTTTCTTAGCAATTTCAACTATCTTAGCACTAGTTAAGTTAAAATGTTGATAAACTTCTTTGAAAGGAGCACTTTCACCAAAGGTCTCTATGCCCATATTATTTTTTGAATATTTTTCCCAACTATTTACGTTACTTGCTTCAATTGTAATTACAGGAATATCTTTATCAATAATTTCATTTTTGTAACTAATACTTTGCTGGTCAAATAATTCTTGGCAAGGCATAGACACCACTTTTGAATCTATATTTATTTTTTTTAATTCTTTTTGTGCTTGAAGCGCTAACTCTACTTCAGAACCTGATGCAATTAATGTCACTGAGTAATTTTGTGCAGTAGAATTTACTACATAAGCACCAAGCTCACTCTTATTTTCTGTTGTGTGAGAAGGGTTGATATAAGGTAATTTTTGCCTTGATAAAGCTATGGCACTTGGTGTGTTTTTGCTTTTTAAAGCCACCTGCCAACACTCTAAAGTTTCATTTATGTCTGCAGGCCTAAAGACGTTTAAATTTGGAATAGCTCTTAAACCTGCTAGTTGTTCAATAGGCTGGTGCGTTGGGCCATCTTCTCCCAAACCGATAGAATCATGAGAGAATATATAGATAACTTTTAATCCCATTAATGCCGATAGTCTTATTGAAGGTTTACAATAATCAGAAAAAATTAAAAAAGTTCCCCCATAAGGAATCAGTCCACCATATAAAGCTAAGCCATTCATTGCTGCTGCCATTCCGTGTTCTCTTATTCCGTAGTGAATATAATTACCGTTAAAATCTTTTGAGGAAATAACTTTTGAATTTTTTGTTTTAGTATTGTTAGACCCACTTAAATCTGCAGAGCCACCTATTATTTCCGGGAGTATTTTTGTTACTGCTTCTATTGTCATTGACGAACATTCTCTTGTAGCTTTAATAGGTTTTTCTTTAAAGAATTTTTTCTTTTCACTATTTATCAAAACATCAAGATTTTTTAAATTTAAATTATTTTGAATTGAATCTAGTTCTTTTTTAATTCTAGAATTTTTTTTATTTAAGGACAAAAGCCATTTTTTTTCTAAAGCAATTCCTTGTTCTCCAATTTTTCTCCAACTTTTTAGAATATCTCTAGGTATATCAAAAGGAGCATGAGGCCATTTTAATTTTTTTCTGACAAGTGCTATTTCTTCTGCACCTAAAGGTGAGCCGTGTGAAGAAGATTTTCCGGATTTATTAGGCGATCCAAAGCCAATAACTGTTTTGCAGGAAATAATATTTGGTTTTTTTGATTTAGAAGCTTTTTTTATTGCATTAGAAATTTGTCTATGGTTATGTCCGTTTACTTCTAAATAATTCCAACCATAAGACTCAAATCTTTTTTTATAGTCATCAGAAACACTTAAAGATGTAGGCCCGTCTATAGAAATTTTATTATTATCAAAAAAAATAATTAAATTTTTTAATTTTAGATGTCCGGCTAAACTCATCGCTTCATGACTGATACCTTCCATTAAATCTCCATCACTAGCGATAGCATATGTTTTATGATCAACAATGCTTGGGCTAAATTTTTTTCTATATATTTCTTCTCCCACCGCCAAACCAACAGCATTACCCAAGCCTTGACCAAGAGGTCCCGTCGTTGTTTCGATACCGGAATTTTTTTTGTACTCCGGGTGGCCAGCACAAATAGAGTTCATTTGCCTAAAATTCTTAAGCTCATCAATTGAAAAATCTTTATAACCAGTTAGATAAAGCAAAGAATAAAGCAGCATAGAGCCATGACCTGCCGATAAAATAAATCGATCTCGATTAATCCAACTTGGATTTTGTGGATTAAATTTCAAGTGTTCCTTAAACAAAACAGCTGCGACATCAGCCATGCCCATAGGCATTCCGGGGTGGCCAGAGTTGGCCTTTTGCACCGCGTCTATAGATAAAAATCTAACGGCATTTGCTAATTGATCTAAATTTGCACTCATTATTTTAAATTCCTTGTAGAATTATTTTTACGAGATATTAATATGCTTTAAATGAGTAATTTAGAAAATAAAGAAAAAAATTTAAATATCTTAATCCAAAAGTTAAGCAATTTGTCCAATAGTTATTCACATGGCGAACAAAAAAGCGAGGAATTAAAGAAAGAAAGAGATTATTTCATAAATGAAAAAAATAAGATAGAAAAAAAACATACAGAGCTCTTGAGAGAACAAAAATATTTAAAAAATAAGCTTGCAAATCTAGAGGAAGAGCTAGGCAAAAAATCTGAGTTACAGGAAAAATTCAGCAAAGAAATTGACGACCTTAGTCAAGAAACAGAGGAATTAGTTGAGGAAATAGATAAATGGCAAATGTAAATATAAAATTCAACAACAAGGATTACTTGTTATCTTGTGATGATGGGAAAGAAGAATCTTTAAAAAGACTTACTAGTTTTTTAGATAAAAAATACAACGAATTAAAAGATCAATTAGGTAATATAGGTGAAAATAAATTACTACTTATAACCACGATCAAACTTATCGATGATTATTTTAACTTAAAGCAAAAGATTACTTTGCAAAAAAATAAACTAGATGATTTGTCTAAAAAATTTCTAGAAATGAAATCTTTAACAGTTCAATATAAAGATACAAAAGACATTGAAATAAATAGCTTAAACCACGAATTAGACAAATTTAAAGTCATGATTGACGAGACTAACAAGCAATATGAGCTGACACTAGACAAAACTACAGAATCTCTGCAGAAAATAATTAAAAATACTGAGTCGAAGTCTGAACTTCAGTAATGCAAGCAAAAATTGCTATTAGAAAAAAAGCATTTATTAACAGAAAAAATAAATATTTTGATGTTGATGACAATTTTTTTAAACCTTTGGTTAAACTACTAAGTACAAAAATAAAAAATAAAAAAATTTTTCTTTCTCTTTATTATCCCACAAATTATGAGGTTAATGTTTTAAAATTATTTAAGTTGATTGAAATAAAAAAAATAAAGACTCTTCTACCGGTTATTAAAAGCAAAAATAAAATGAATTTTGTAGCTTGGCAATATTTAGATATTTTAAAAATAAATAATTTTGGAATGTTAGACCCTTATTTGCAAACAAAGCCTCTAGTACCCGATGTTATGCTAGTTCCTCTTTTAGCATTTGATTTACAAAATAATAGAATAGGTTATGGCAGAGGTTTTTATGACAAGTATTTAACCAAATTTTTAAGAAATAGAAAAAAAATAACGACTATAGGTGTTGCGTTTTCATTTCAAAAATACAATAAACTTCCAGTATCAAAACTAGATATAAAATTAGACTACATTCTAACCGAGGAAGGCATAAGTAAATGAAAATATTAATAGTTGGAGGAACTGGTTTTATTGGCTACCATTTAGCAAAACAATGTTTAAAAAAAAATTGGAATGTATCTAGCATATCTACAAAAAAACCAATTCGAAATAAATTTTTAAAAAAAGTAAAGTACTTAATATGTGATATTACAAAAAAACAAAAGTTAAAAAAAATATCTAAAAGTAATTACGACTATGTTGTTAATCTAGGAGGCCATGTAAATCACACTCATAAAAAAAAAGTTTTTGATAGTCATTTTAAAGGTTGTAAAAATTTAGCCGATATTTTTTTAAAAAAAAAAATCTTAGCGTTTGTCCAAATTGGTAGCGGTGCCGAATACGGAAAAAAAAAGTCACCTCAAAAAGAAAATTCTATTTGCAAACCTGATTCTATTTATGGAAAATCAAAGTTGTTAGCAACGATGTATTTGATAAAATTATTTAAAGAAGAAAAATTTCCAGTTACCGTGTTACGAGTATATCAAGCATATGGACCACAGCAGGATTTTAATAGATTTATCCCAATAGTAATTAAATCCTGCCTGAAAGACAGTAAATTTCCATGTTCTAAAGGAGCTCAATTTAGAGATTTCACTTATATCACAGATGTAGTTGAGGGGATAATTGCCGCCCTAGAATCTAAAGATAGTAAAGGCAAAATTATTAACATTGGATCTGGTAAACCAAAAAAAATAAAAACCATAATTGAAAATATAAAAGAAAAATTAAGTGGAGGTAAGCCTCAGTATGGTCTAATTAAGTTAAGGAAAGATGAAATTTTAAATGTATTTCCAGATTTATATAATTCAAAGAAAGTATTAAAATGGAAATCTAAAATAAGTTTTAAAAAAGGATTAAATATTACGATTAATTCTTTAAAAAAAGGTTTACAAAAATGAAAATACTTATTCTCGGCGATGTCTTGGGAAAATCTGCTGTCGAGCTCTTAAAAAAAAATTTAAATAAGATTATTCAAGACCAAAAAATTGATTTTACTATTGTAAATGGCGAGAATGCGGCCGAAGACGGCAAAGGCATTACTAAAGATATTGCGGAAAAATTATTTAGTTTTGGTGTGGACGTAATAACCTCAGGGAACCATATTTGGGACAAAAGCGGCACTACAGACTTTATATCTGTAGAGCCACGTTTATTAAGACCTCAAAATTTAGCTGAAGGTTCACCTGGAAATGGTTTTGGTATTTTTTTATCTAAGGACAAAAAATACAAGGTAGCTGTGATTAACCTAATGGGAAATATTTTTATGAAAAAAACAGAAGACTTATTTGCTGCTGCAAAAAATTTACAAAATAAAATTAAATTAAAAAAAGATGCAGATTTCATTATTATTGATCTTCACGCTGAGATAACTAGTGAAAAAATGGCTATGGGACATTATTATGACGGCAAGGCTACAGCTGTTGTTGGCACACACACCCATGTCCCTACAGCAGATACAAGAATTTTAGATAATGGAACTGGCTATCAAACAGACATAGGTATGTGTGGTGATTACAACTCAGTTATAGGATTCAATAAAGAAAATTCAATTATGAAATTTTTAAAACATGACAAAGCTCAAAGACATTTTCCTGCAACAGGACAGCCAACATTATCAGGAATAATAGTTGAGGGAAACACTGAAACTGGATTAGCTAAAAAAATTGAACGCTTTATTTACGGAGGCGTATTAAACAATTAACATGGCAGGACACTCACATTGGGCTGGCATCAAGCACAAAAAAGGAAAACAAGATAAAGTGAGATCTAAAATTTTTGCTAAATTATCACGTGAGATTACTGTCGCTGCAAAACTTGGCGCAAAAGACCCCGCTAACAACCCAAGACTTAGAGCGGCCATACAAGCTTCAAGAGAGTCAAATATGCCAAAAGAAAATATTGCTCGAGCAATTAGTAAATCTGAAATTGATGCAGATAAAAATTATGAAAATTTAAGATACGAAGGATTTGGCCCACACAACATTGCTTTAATTATTGAAGCTTTAACAGATAATAAAAACAGAACAGCCTCGAACATAAGAACAATTTTACAAAAAAGCGGAGGTAGACTAGGTGAAACAGGTTCCACCGCACATTATTTTTTTTTATGTGGTGTATTACACGTGTCAAAAAATAAAATTTCTGATGAAAAAATTCTTGAACTGTCAATAAATGCAGGAGCTAAAGATTGCTCAAGTAGATCTGAATATCATGAAATTTTAACAGAAAGAGAAGATTTTTATAAAATTAAAAGTGAAATAGAGAAAAACATAGATAGTTTTGATTATTCTGGCATAGAGTGGAAGCCCCAAACATACTTAGACACAACTAAAGAAGAAAGTGATAATATTATTAAAATGCTAGAAACCTTAGAAGAAGATGATGATGTACAGAATACATTTGTAAACTGCAACATTCACATAAATTAATTTATGAGAATAATAGGTATAGACCCAGGTCTTAGCGGAGCCATTGCTATATTAGAGGAAAAAAAAATTAAAGAATTATTTGATATGCCCGTCATGGCTGATGGGAAAAAAAATAAAAGACAATTAAATAACGCCCTTTTAGTTAGGTTAATTAAAGATAACATTAAAGATTTAGAGAACACAGTAATGGTAGTCGAACAAGTTAATGCTATGCCAGGTCAAGGTGTAACCAGTATGTTTAATTTTGGCCAGACTTTTGGAGCTATTAAAGGTATTTGTGCAGCCTTGGGATTGCCCATTTTTTTTGTTAGACCCGCTAAGTGGAAAAAACATTTTGAGTTAATTAACTCTTCTAAGGATGCAAGTAGAACAAAAGCTATTGAAATGTACCCCTCTATTTCTGAAAAGTTATCAAGAAAAAAAGATGTAAATAAGTCAGATGCTATACTAATTGCAAGATATTATAGCGAAACGAGTTTTAAAGAAGGGGAATAGCTACTTCCAACTAATAATTAACAATAAAGATCAGTAAAAATGTCAAATTCATGACACATTCTACAAGTACTTCAGTAGCATGGAACAACAAATAGCAGCTCAAGTAGTAGGACTAGGTGGAGTAAATGATTTTTCACTTTGGCAACTTTTTATACGTGCAGACTTTGTAGTTAAATCTGTGATTATACTTTTACTAGCGAGCTCAATATATTCTTGGGCACTAATATTTAATAAGTACAAGCTGTTTAAAAAAGTTAATTTATCTACTTCTGATTTTGAAGATAAATTTTGGAAAGCAAGATCCGCAGAAAGTGTAAATAATAATCTACCCTCAAAAACTGAAGATCCTTTAACCCAAGTATTCAAAGACGCAATGGGAGAGCTAAATAAAACAAAAACAAAATCAAGCGCTATTCAAAGTGCAAGAGTTGAAAGAATATTAGAAATTTCTGCATACAATCAAATAAAAAATATTGAAAAAAATTTCACATTTCTAGCAACAGTTGGATCTACAGCTCCTTTCATAGGTTTATTTGGAACTGTTTGGGGCATCATGAATTCATTTCAGTCAATTGCCATATCAAGAAATACAAGTTTGGCTATCGTAGCACCCGGGATTGCAGAAGCTTTGTTTGCAACAGCTCTAGGATTACTCGCAGCAATACCTGCGGTGGTAGCTTATAATAAATTTAACAGTGATTCTAAAAGATATAGTGCAAGAATTGAAAATTTTTGCAAAAGGTTTTTATCAATAATTTAAATTATGGCTTTTAAATTTAATCGCTCAACGAAGGAACCAATGAGCGAAATAAATGTTACACCTTTCGTCGACGTTATGCTCGTTCTATTAATAATTTTTATGGTTACAGCACCTTTATTGACAGTCGGTGTTCAAGTTGATCTACCCGAGTCTGCTGCAGACTCTCTGCCCGATGACCAAGAACCTCTGACAGTAAGCATTAATTCAAAAGGAGAAATTTTTATTCAGGAAAATAAAGTATCAGCTGAAACAGTTATTCCCAAGCTGCTAGCTATTGCAAAAAATAGAACCGATACCAGAATTTATGTTAGGGGAGATAAGAACATAAATTACGGGAGAGTTTTAGAAATTATGGGAACTTTATCAGGTGCTGGATTCTCAAAAGTAGCGCTTATTTCGGAACCATATAAAAGTTAAATGAAAAATGACAAAAAGTTTAATTTATTCTTTATCCTTTCACGCAATAATGATTTTGTTAACTGTATTAAGCTTGCCTTTTATGAATAGACAGCCAGTTGATCTACCTCCGATTATTTCAGTAGAGTTAATTCAAATTTCAGACAAAACAAATATTCCTTTTGCTCCAAAAGCTAGAAAAGTAATTGAAAAAGTAAAAGAAGAAGAAAAAAGAGTAGTATCAGAACAAGCACCACCGGCAGCTAAAGCTAAAGAAAAGCCAGACAGAATACCTCTACCCAAGAAACAAGATGAAAAAAAAGAACTAGTTAAAAAAAAACAAAACCCAAAAGAAGTTAAACCTGAAATAAGACAAGCTTCTCAATTTGAAAAAAAAGAAATTATAGACACCAACCAAATAGCAGCTTTGATTGATAAAGCCAAAGAAAACAGCGCTAAAGTTGAAAAAAAAGAAAATAAACTTACGCAAAGTAGTGTAAAAAATTCTTTTGCAAAAGGATTAACTTTATCTGAAGAAGATGCTTTGAGAGCTCAAATATTTGGGTGCTGGACAGTGCCTTTGGGTCTACCTTATAATGATGATAATTTTTTAGTTAGAATTAAATTAGATTTAAAGCAAGATGGTACTATCAGTAAATCAGAAATTTTAGACCACGAAAGAATGAATAGACCGGGACAAAAATTTTATAAAGTTTTGGCAGAAAGTGCATTAAGAGCAGTTAGAATATGCCAACCTCTTAGAGTGCCACAAACAGGTTATGATAAATGGAAAACTATTCAATTAAATTTTAATCCTATGGAGATGTTAAAAGGTTAATAAATGAAAAAACTGATTTATATTTTTATATTTTTATTTTTTAAATTTAATATAGCCCATAGCTTAATTGAAGTAGATATTACTCGAGGAAATTTAGATCCGTTACCAATTGCAATTTCTCCTTTGCATGTAGACGTACAATCCGAAAACTATGAAGATTTAAAAATAAAAGAGTTAGGCAGTCTTATATCTTCAGTTATAGAAAATAATTTTAAATCCACAGGTTTATTTAATCCTCTTAACAAAGATGCATTTGTTCAAAAACCCGATATTGCGCACTTGAAACCAAGATTTGAAGATTGGAGATTAATAACAGCACAAGCTTTGGTTACTGGAAAACTTCTAGTAAAAGATGACAAACTTAAAGTAGAATTTAGACTTTGGGATCTTGCAGCTTCGCAAGAAATGGTAGCTCTTGCATTCACAACAACACCATCAAATTGGAGGAGAGTAGCACATATTATCTCTGATAAAATTTATGAAAGATTAACAGGTGAAACTGGTTATTTTGATACTAGAATAATTTATGTTAGCGAAACAGGACTAAAAACACAAAGAGTAAAAAAATTAGCTATCATGGATCAAGATGGCGCAAACACTAAATATTTAACACTAGGTAATGAACTGGTTTTAACGCCAAGATTTAATCCAGCAAATCAATTAGTAACTTATATGTCTTACTTCAGAAATCTTCCTAGAGTTTATTTGTTAGATATAGAAACCGGCATTCAAGAAGTGGTTGGAAATTTTCCGGGTATGACTTTTGCCCCAAGATTTTCACCTGACGGAAAAAAAATAATAATGAGCTTTGCTCAAGATGGTAACTCAGACATTTATACAATGGACCTGGAGAGTAGGTTGGTAGAAAGAATTACTGAAGATTCTTCAATTGATACTTCACCCTCTTTTTCACCAGATGGAAAATATATTTGTTTTAATTCTGACAGAAGTGGCCTTCAGCAAATTTATACTATGAAGAGCGATGGAACAGAGGTTAAGAGAATTAGTTTTGGCAACGGCATCTATGGCACGCCAGTCTGGTCGCCAAGAGGAGATCTTATTGCTTTTACCAAAATGAGAGCAGGAAAATTTTATATAGGGGTGATGAGATCTGACGGCACAGGAGAAAGGCTATTAACAGAAAATTATTACCAGGAGGCCCCTTCATGGTCACCCAATGGTAGAATTTTAGTTTTTTACAGAGAGACTAAATCAGGTAAAGATGGAGCTGGCTTCACTGCTAAGTTGTGGTCAATTGATATAACAGGTTACAACGAAAGAGAACTTAAAACAGAAACAGATGCCTCGGACCCATCTTGGTCATCATTGTTGTCTAAATAAAGGATTTATAATGTAATTAAAGCTTGAATAATTCAATAAAATTTGAAATAAAACAATTAATCACACTTGAGGAGAAAATATGAAATTTAATAAGAAAATCACCAATTTACTAATAATAGCTATATCAACACTTGCGTTAGGTGCTTGTTCAACTGCAAAAAAATCTGCTGGATCAGGAGATGTTTATACTGGAAATGCGACAGTAGAGTATTTAGCTAGCGGGGTTAAAGATAGAGTATTTTTTGCAACCAACAGTTCAGCTTTAACAACTGCTTCTAGAGACACTCTAAGAAAGCAAGCAAACTATTTAAGAAAAAACAAAGGTCTTAACGTAGTTCTTGAAGGGCACGCGGATGAAAGAGGTACTAGAGAATACAATTTAGCTCTAGGCGAAAAAAGAGCTAACTCTGCAAAAGATTATTTAATGACTTACGGAATTTCAGGAAAAAGAGTTTCTGTAATTAGTTATGGTAAGGAGAAGCCTGTAAATTCTGCTTCAACACCATTGGCTTGGTCTCAAAACAGAAGATCAGTAACAATAAAAGCTAAATAATTTAAAAATTTTAAAAATTCTGACCCCATGACGAGAGTCCTGGGGTCTTTTTTTTGCCACGTTATATAAATAATAAATAGATATGATGAATCAATATAATATTAATTTAAAAAAAACTTATATATTTTTTATTTTATTTTTTTTCTTAAATAATAGTATTTTGAGCGCGGAAGAAAAAATAGACGCGGTGATAGATCAAATACAAATTATAACTCAAGATTTAAAAACATTAGAAAAAGCAGTTTACAAAACTGCCGAAGTCACTAGTTCTTCGGGCATTGATACTTTAAATGGACTAAATGAAGAAATTTTAACTAGACATTTATTGAAACTTAATGAAATTGAACAAGAGTTTAGAAGTTTAACTAATCGATTTGAGGAAGTAAATTTTAAATTAGACAAACTGTCTACCCGTATAACTAAAATTCAGGCAGAATCACAATTACGTTTTTCAGATTTAGAGTCCACAGATGTTACTGGTGTGACAAAAAAAAATAAAAAAATAAAAGCTAAGTTGCCGGGCACTGAAAAAGCTCAAGATTTTGGATCTGCAAAAGCATATGATTTAGATCCGGAAAAAAAAATACAAGACACACAATCAATCGAAGCTAAAGCCTCAGTTTTTTCAGAAGAAAGAATACCGGAAACATCATTGTTGCCAAATAAAGAACCAAAAGAACAATATGATTTTGCTGTAAGTTTTATGAAAGTTGGAGACTATGATACAGCTGAATCAGCATTGAGAGAATTTATAGACAAGAATAAAACTCACGAATTAGCAGGTAATGCTCAATATTGGTATGGTGAAACCTTTAGAATTAGACAACTTTACTCTGATGCAGCTACTGCATACCTAGACGGCTATCAAAATTATCCTAAAAGTTCTAAAGCACCAGAAAATCTTTTAAAACTAGGCTCAACAATGGTCGAGTTAGGTGAGAAAGATCAAGGTTGTAAAATGATTAAAGGTCTAAAAAAACAATATCCAAAAGCATCACAGTCTGTGTTACAAAAAGCTCAATATGAGCAAAAAAGATTTAAGTGTTCCTAAACTTAAAGAATTTAACTTAATTAAAAAAAACTCTTTAATTTATTCTAATTTTAAATCCAGCTTAAAAAAATCTATTAAGAATGAAAGCTTTCTTGTTGCTGTTTCGGGAGGCCCAGATAGCCTAGCACTAACAGCATTAAGTAAAATTTACTCAAATGAAAAAAAAAATAAAATTTTTTTTGTTTTGATTGACCATGGAATAAGAGCCAATTCATTTGATGAAGCAAAAAATGTTAAGTCTCTCTTAAAAAAGAAACAAATTGATTTAATAATTCTGAGGAATAACGAAAAAATAGAAAAAAATATTCAAAGTCAAGCAAGAGAAATACGTTATAAATTGATGCAAAACTTTTGTACAAAAAAAAAAATAAAATTTATTTTAACGGGCCATCATAGTGATGATCAAATTGAAACATTTTTAATAAGACTTTCTAGAGGTAGCGGAGTACAAGGCCTGTCTTCTATGAAAAAAGTAAGCAGCCTAAGCAGGAAAATAAAACTTATCAGACCATTATTAGATGAAAAAAAAAAAAATCTAACTGTTCTTGCGAAAAAATACTTTGGTAAAATTTTTAAAGACCCAAGTAATAATAATCAGAATTTTTTAAGAACTAAAGTCAGAGGTTTGATTAAACAATTAGAGAAAAGTGGGATTAAACATAAGAGTATTATTAGTTCTATTAATAATTTAGGAGTGACAAGAGACACATTAAATGCATATATAATTAGGGTCGAAAAAAATTGTATTACCAAAAAAAAAAAAAATGTAGTCATCGACTTAAATAACTTCTTAACTGAAAATAAAGAAATTCAATTAAAAGTGTTTAGCAACTGTATTAGAAATTTCTCAAAGAGTTATTACCCACCAAGAGCTAAAAAAATTATTAACTTACTTAATAGGATAAAATCTGCTGAGAAATTAAAGGCTACATTGGGAGGTTGTGTAATTCAAAAAATCAAAGATAATTTAGTTATTTCCAGAGAGAAATTAAAAAAAGGCTTAAAAATTTAAATTTTAATAAATTTGTCACATTTACAAGCTCGATATTTTCGTATTATACTTGCTAATTAATTATTAATACCTACTTATATAATATATGAATTTTAAAAACTTAGCCATGTGGGGAATTATAGTCCTTCTTTCAGTTGGGCTGTTTAACATGTTTCAAAACCCAAACCAAACAAGTGCGTCTAAATCTAAAGTAGCTTTTTCAGAATTTTTATCTGAAGTAGAGAACGGTAGAGTTATAAAAGTTGAAATTCAAGGTAACAATATTAAGGGTTTATTAAGTGATGGCTCAACGTTTACGACTTACTCACCCAACTACCCAAACCTAGTAGAACAATTATCCAAAAAAGGAGTAAACATTATAGCTTCTCCGCTTGAAGATAAAATGCCTTCCCTTTTAGGTATTCTACTATCATGGTTTCCAATGTTACTTCTTATTGCTGTTTGGATTTTCTTTATGCGTCAAATGCAAGGTGGAAAAGGTGGTGCTATGGGATTTGGAAAATCAAAAGCAAAACTTTTAACAGAAGCGCAGGGTAAAGTTACTTTTAACGATGTTGCTGGTGTTGAAGAAGCTAAAGAGGAAGTAGAAGAAATAGTAGAATTTTTAAAAGACCCTAAAAAATTTAGTAGACTCGGAGGAAAAATTCCTAAAGGAGCATTGTTAATTGGACCTCCCGGAACAGGTAAAACGTTATTAGCGAAAGCAATTGCAGGAGAAGCAAACGTACCTTTCTTTTCTATATCAGGATCTGACTTTGTAGAAATGTTTGTAGGCGTAGGAGCTTCACGTGTTCGAGATATGTTTGAACAGGGTAAAAAACATTCTCCTTGTATTATATTTATTGATGAGATTGACGCTGTTGGTAGAAGTAGAGGTGCAGGTCTTGGCGGAGGAAACGATGAGAGAGAACAAACTCTTAACCAGCTATTAGTTGAAATGGATGGCTTTGAAACTAATGAAGGAATTATATTAATTGCTGCCACGAACAGACCTGACGTATTAGACCCTGCTTTATTAAGACCAGGTAGATTTGACAGACAAGTTGTTGTTGGAAATCCTGATATTCTTGGAAGAGAAGCAATATTAAAGGTTCACATTAAAAAAATTACCGTAGGTCCTGACGTGAAACTAAGAACGATAGCTAGAGGTACACCAGGTTTTTCAGGAGCTGATTTAGCTAATCTTGTTAACGAGTCTGCTTTATTGGCAGCACGTAAAAATAAAAGGGTAGTTACAATGGTCGATGTTGAAGAAGCTAAAGATAAAGTAATGATGGGTGCTGAGAGAAGATCTATGGTGATGAGTGAAGATGAAAAAAAATTAACAGCTTATCATGAAGGTGGCCACGCAATCGTAGCTTTGAACGAAAAAGTTTCAGACCCTATACATAAAGCAACAATTATACCAAGAGGAAGAGCTTTAGGTATGGTTATGAGACTACCAGAAAGAGACCAGCTTTCAGTAACTAGAGAAAAAATGTACTCAGATATCGCCGTAGCTATGGGTGGAAGAATTGCAGAAGAACTAATTTTTGGCCACGACAAAGTAACTTCTGGGGCATCTTCTGATATTGATATGGCGACTAGAATGGCAAAAAACATGGTTACACGTTATGGTATGAGCAAAGAATTAGGCCCTTTAGCTTACGGAGAAAATGAAGAAGAAGTTTTTTTAGGCAGATCAGTTACAAGACAGCAAAATATGTCTGAAGAAACAGCAAAGAAAGTTGACTCAGAAGTTAAAAAAATTGTTGAGGCTGGTTACGATAGAGCAAAAAAAGTATTAACGGAAAAAATTGATGATCTACATAAATTAGCAAAAGCCTTATTAGTTTATGAAACCTTAACTGGTGATGAAATTAGAGATTTAATGTTAAAAAATATACAGCCAAAGAAATTGAATGAATCTGCAGACAACCAAGACAACGAAGCATCTTCAGCTTTAGATTCTCTAGGACTTAAACCCAAGCCAATTCATTAAAAAAACATATGAGAAAATATTACACACGTGCGTGTAATTTCTATTATGGTGCAAAAGCTAAAAATCTTATCACAAGAAAATTAGCACTATCACTTTGTGGCAACATAAATATGGCTTTTGATAATATTGAAATTTTATCAAGAGATAAAAAAACAAGATTAATTAATATCAAAAATGTAAAAAATCTACCTAGTAAAATAAGAAAAATTATTTTAATAGATTTAAAAAAAATTACCTCTAAGAGAAAAAACTTAAATAAGCACACAAATATTTTAGAACCATTAATTATGGGCGTGCTAAATTTAACACCTGATAGTTTTTCTGATGGAGGTTTATATTACCAGCCTAAAAAAGCTTTTAGTCATATAACCAAGATGATTTCTAGTGGTGCAGATATTATTGATATTGGAGGTGAGTCAACCAGACCAGGTTCCAGTGACCTAGCAGACGAAACAGAATGGAAGAGATTAGAAAAAGTTATAAGCAACTTTAAAAAAAAATTCCCTAAAATATTCCTTTCCATTGACACCAGAAAGTCTCAAGTAATGTTAAAAGCAATTAAACATAAATCTGATTTAATCAATGATGTTTCTGGATTTAATTATGATAAAAAATCTATAGAAAAAATTAAAAATTATAATATTTGGAAAGTTTTACACCACATGCAAGGGACCCCTAATACTATGCAAATTAACCCTAGTTATAAAAATGTATTACTTGATATTTATGATTTTTTTGAAAGAAAAATAAATATTGATTTTAAAAAATTTAAATATAAAAAATTTATTATTGACCCTGGAATTGGCTTTGGAAAAAATTTGAAACATAATTTGATTCTTATGCACAATATTTCATTATTTCACTCATTAGGATTTCCTTTATTAATAGGCACTTCTAGAAAAAGGTTCATTAGTCAAATTTCTGGTGAGTTTGACAGCAAAGAAAGAATTGGCGGAACTGTAGCATCTATCCTATATACTCTACAACAAGGCGTACAAATATTTAGAGTACACAACGTCAACGAAGTTAAACAAGCTATATTAGTTTTTAAAAAAATAATTTCAATTAAATGAAAAAAAAATATTTTGGCACCGATGGTATACGAGGCACTGTAAACCAAGGTAATATAAATGGAGAAAAATTTTTTAAGTTTGGTCTAGCAGCCGGCACACATTTTATTAATCAGAAAAAAACTAAACAAACTGCTGTTATTGCAAAAGATACAAGATTATCAGGCTACACACTTGAGCCTGCATTAGTATCTGGCCTTACTTCAGCGGGCATGAATGTGTTTACACTTGGCCCATTACCTACTAACGGATTAGCCATGTTAACTAAAAAGATGAAAGCTAATATGGGCATTATGATTACAGCCTCGCATAACCCTTACTATGATAATGGCCTGAAGTTGTTTGGTCCTGATGGACTTAAACTCTCTGACAAAATTGAAAAGAAAATAGAAGAATTAATAGATTCAAGCACATCAAAACATCTTTTAAATCCGAAAATTTTAGGACGTGTAAAGCGTTTAGAGACAGCAAATAATGAATATATTAAAATTCTAAAAAATAATTTTCCTAAAAGTTTTAACTTAAAAAAAATGAAAATTGTAATTGATTGTGCGAATGGGGCTGGATACAAAGCAGGAGCAAATCTTTTAACTTCTTTGGGTGCAAAAGTATTTAGCATAGGCGTTGAACCCAATGGTCTAAATATTAATGAAAAATGTGGATCTACTTATCCAAATAAAATTCAAACAGCCGTCAGGAAACACAAAGCTGATTTAGGCATAGCACTTGATGGAGATGCCGATAGAATTATTTTATGCGATGAAAAAAGTAAAATTATAGATGGCGATCAAATTCTAGCGATGCTAGCTAAAAGATGGAAATCAAAAAAGCTTTTAAAAGGAGGTGTGGTCGGGACTCTTATGTCCAATTATGGATTAGAACAATTTTTTAAATCTGAAAAAATAAAATTTATCAGAGCTAATGTTGGTGACCGTTACGTCAAAGAAAAAATGAAAAAATATCAATACAATCTTGGCGGAGAACAATCTGGACATATTATTTTAGGAAAATTTGCCACAACCGGAGACGGCCTATTAGTCGCTCTAGAAATCTTATTTTCTTTAAGAAAAGGTAAAAAAGCAAGTGAGCTTTTTAATATGTTTGAACCAGTTCCTCAAATTTTAGAAAATATTACTGTAAAGAACAAAAATATTATTGGTCAAAAAAAAACTAGAGTAGCTATTAATGTCGCTAATAAACTTATTAAAAATCAAGGACGACTTTTAGTGAGGAAATCAGGTACCGAGCCTAAAATTAGAATAATGGGTGAGTCATATAATAAAAATTTATTAAAAAAATGTATTTTAATAATTAAAAAAACTATTCATTAAATTGAAACCTAGATCTAAAATATTAGTTATCGCAGGATCAGACTCTTCCGGTGGAGCAGGTATACAAGCAGATATAAAAACTATTACATCTTTAGGCTCTTATGCAATGACAGCTATAACGGCTGTAACTGCTCAAAACACTACAGGTATTAAATCAATAGTAGGAATTGAACCAAAAGAAATATCTAAACAAATATTATTTAGTTGCAAGGATATAAGGCCCGATGCAATTAAAATTGGCATGCTCCACTCTGAAAGAGTTATTGATTCGGTAATTGATTCATTAAGATCAATTAAGGTGATTAAGATTGTTTTAGACCCTGTAATGGTTGCAAAAAGTGGGGCCCAACTAATCAGTGATAATGCAATAAATATTTTAAAAAATCATTTAATAAAAAGAGTATCTTTAATTACTCCCAATATCCCAGAAGCTGAAGTCTTAACTGATTTAAAAATTAAAAATATACATGACATGACTCAGGCAGGCCAAGTTTTACTATCAATGGGTGCCAAAAATGTACTTATAAAAGGAGGACATCTTAAATCTAAAGTAGTGAAAGATATTTTTATGAATAAAAAAGAAATTAAGGTTTTTCTAAACAAAAAGCTCAAAACTAAGAATACACATGGTACTGGGTGTACGTTATCTAGTGCTATCACTACATTTTTTTCATGTGGAAAACTATTAAACAAATCCTGTGAGCTTGGAATTAAATATGTTAACCAGTCAATAAGATCTAACCCTAACTTCGGTAAAGGCCATGGTCCTATTAATCATTTAAATTCGATAACTATTAATAAAAAGTTTAGATAATGAAAAATATTGTTGTAGTAGGTTCGCAGTGGGGAGACGAAGGCAAAGGTAAGATTGTCGATTGGTTATCTGACCAAGCAGATGTTGTTGTGAGATTTCAAGGTGGACATAATGCCGGACACACTTTAGTTATTGATGGAAAAGTTTTTAAATTAAGACTATTGCCATCAGGAATAGTGAGAAAAGAAAAAATTTCTATTTTAGGTAATGGTGTCGTTATTGATCCTTGGGCTTTATTGAATGAAATCAAAGATATAAAAAAACAAGGAGTAGAAGTCACACCAGAAAATTTTATGATTTCTGAATCTGCCTCTCTCATTCTACCTTTCCATAGAGAGATGGATGAAATCAGGGAAGATGCTGCAGGAAAAGGAAAAATTGGCACAACACGAAGAGGCATTGGCCCATGTTATGAAGATAAAGTTGGAAGGCGTTCAATTCGTGTAATGGACTTAAGATCTGAAACTAATCTTGACGCACGTTTAGAAAATGTTTTACTTCATCACAATGCAATAAGAAAAGGGCTTAATAAAAAAGTTTATAAAAAAAAAGATTTAAAAGAAGAGTTATTAAAAATAGCACCAAAAATATTAAAATTTGCACAGCCAGTGTGGCTTAGAATAGATGAATACAAAAAAAAAAACAAAAAAATATTATTTGAAGGTGCGCAAGGTATTTTATTAGATGTTGATCATGGAACTTATCCATTTGTGACATCGTCAAATACAGTTCCAGCAATGGCAGCAACAGGTACAGGTTGCGGGCCAAATACCATTAATTACGTTTTAGGGATTACAAAAGCATACACGACAAGAGTTGGAAGTGGCCCTTTTCCAACAGAACTGGAAGATGAAATTGGTGAGAGTTTAGGGGTAAGAGGAAAAGAGTTTGGAACTGTTACAGCTAGAAAAAGAAGATGCGGTTGGTTCGACGGCGTGCTAGTAAGGCAAACTATTAAAGTTGCTGGTATTACTGGAATAGCTCTAACAAAACTAGATGTTTTAGATGAACTAGATGAAATCAAAGTATGTGTCGAGTATGAACTTAACGGTAAAAAAATGAATTATTTACCAGCTGCATCTGAAGACCAGTTTAACATCAAGCCCATTTACAAAACCTTTCCAGGATGGAAAACATCTACCCAAGGTGTGAGGAATATGGAAGAACTTCCGGAAAATGCAAAAAATTATATTCATGCTTTAGAGGACTTTATAGGCGCAAAAATTTCAAGTATTTCAACAAGTCCAGAACGAGAAGATACAATTCTAATTGAAGATCCTTTTAACGCCTAGTTATTTGGAAATAAGGTTTAATTTACTGAAAGCAAATTTTTAGATTTAGAAGAGTTGATCATAGATTTTTGAAGTTTTTCAAAAGCTTTTGTTTCAATTTGCCTTATTCTTTCACGACTAATTTTATATTTCTTACTCAGTTCTTCTAAAGTTTTTGGATTCTCTGAAAGTCTTCTTTCTTCTAAAATTTTTTTTTCTCTATCATTCAAAATTGTCATTGCCTGATTGAGTAATTCTTTTTTATCATCATACTCTTGTTTTTGTGAAACAATTAACTCTTGATCTAAACGGTCATCAACCAGCCAGTCCTGCCATTCGTCTGTCTCTCCGGCTTTAATCGGGTCATTAAGTGATTTTTCGTGACCCATTAGTCTACGATTCATATTAACAACTTCATATGAACTTACATCCAGTCTTTTTGATATTTCTGCAACGTGTTCGTTTCTCAAATCACCTTCTTGATTAGGTGCTATTTGATTTTTAAGCTTTTTTAAATTAAAAAAAAGTTTTTTTTGTGCAGTTGTCGTTCCCATTTTAACTAAGCTCCAAGATTTTAATACATATTCTTGTATGGATGCTTTTATCCACCACATGGCGTAGGTTGCTAGTCTAAAACCTTTTTCAGGGTCAAATTTTTTAACCGCTTGCATTAAACCAATATTACCTTCTGATATTAACTCATTTACAGGTAATCCATATCCACGATAGCCCATAGCAATTTTAGCAACTAATCTTAAGTGACTTGTTACTAATTTGTGAGCTGCTTTTAGGTTTCCTCTCTCTCTCCAGTTTTTAGCTAGCATGTACTCTTCTTCAGCATCAAGCATAGGAAATTTTTTAATTTGCGATAAATAAATCGACAAACCTCCAATAGAGGGAGAAGGAAGATTAGTTATTTTCTTTTTTTTTTTCATTATTCAGTATTTATAAACTAAAATTTTGTTCTTTACTGGCTCAATTTATTCAGTAAATCTAGTATTTTTTTGAAATCTTTAGGTAGCTTTGATTGAAAGTTTTTTAATTTATTACTAGTAGGATGAATAAAACCTAAACTCATTGCGTGCAAAGCCTGTCTATCTAATACTTTTAATTTATCTTCAAAGTCTTCATTAATTTTTTTAAATCTAAGATTTTTTTTTCCGTACTGTTTATCACCAAGTAAAGAGTTTCCCTTATAAGCCATGTGTACTCTGATTTGATGAGTTCTTCCAGTTTCTAGTTTACATTCTAGGAGGCTTATTTTAGGAATATCTTTAATGTTAAAAACTTTTAAAGTTTTGTAATTTGTTATAGATTTTTTTCCAGTTATTTCAGTTACTGACATCAATTGTCGATTCTTTCGACTTCTTCCAATTAAGGTTTCAATTCTGCCACTCAAAGGTCTTAAAACACCCCAGGTCAATGCTTGGTATGTTCTTTCAATTGTATGATCGTTAAATTGTTTACCTAAATTAGAGTGAGCTTTATTATTTTTAGCTACCACTAAAAGTCCACTCGTTTCCTTGTCAATTCTATGAACTATACCGGGTCTAGTGTTTCCATTAATATCTGAAAGTTTTTTTTTATATTTATAGATTAAAGCATTAACTAGCGTATTTTTATAATTTCCAGCACCGGGATGAACAACCATGCCAGCAGGCTTATTGATAATCAAAATATCTTTATCTTCATAAACAATATCTAGTTTAATTTTTGTGGGTAAAATTTTTATATCTTCAGCAGGTATAAAATTAACTTCTACAGTGTCGTCAGTTTTCAATTTTTTTGACGGAGATTTCTCAACAAAATTATTAATTTTAACTTGTTTAAGTTCGATAATTTTTTTTAAATTAGATCTAGTCAAATCAGGTATTAATTTTGCAAGAGTCACGTCCAGCCGGGATCCAATATCTTCTTCTTTAATTAAGAATTTTGTTGAGTTATTTGACATTTGAATTTAGACTATCATTACAAGCGCCGCTAGTTCAACTGGATAGAATACTTGATTTCGAATCAAGGGGTTGTAGGTTCGAATCCTACGTGGCGCACCAGTTTCAAGCTATCCAATCTGATAATTTATCTTTATTTTTTAAAATAAAATTAGGAAATCTTGAGTCTATTTCTATTTTATTTAACTTATGCCCTCTATCAAATATATCTATACCTTGAGTAATTTTTTCCTTAATTTTCTCTTCATCTACTAAGCTATCAATATTAAACTCTCCATGTGAAAAAGACTGAATTTTTTTTTTTATATTTTGAGGAGTTTGTAAAAAAGAAAAATGCCAACCACCTTGAATTATTTGAAGATTTTTTTTATCAATTCTCCAAAAAGGGTACTTTTTAAACTTTAGATCTCTTAGAGCTTGCATAGTTGTAATATTTTTTTTTAAAGTAATTTTGGACCCAATCCAATTCTTCTCGCCTAAATTTTCTAAGTTTAATTTGTACATAAACATCATTTGTGAAAATGCTGTGAATTTTGATTCAGCCTTAATTTGATTTAATTTAGTTAGGTCAGGTATTTCGTCGGAATCTGATAAAATGATGAGATCATTTAAACGAGCATCTTTAATGCCCTCTATTAAAGAATTTCTTTGATGTTGTTCTATCAAAGACTCACCTCCAGCATGATTTTTAAAATTAATATTCTCTTTGTAATCAGCAACTATATATTTAATTTTATTTTTGAATTTTGAAAAGTTATTTATCTTAAAATTAAGCTTTTTATTATTACCTTGATGAGTTTTAGTTGACTCAGATATTACAAAAAAATCCACGTATTCATTAAGAATATTTAAACGTAGATCCACCATATGGTCTTCATTAAAATATTGAAAACAATCGTATATTGCCATAGCATTATTTTTTAGTAAAAGTAGTTAAGCCAATTTTTTTATTTTGAATATTAGAAGATGAGCAATGTAAATTGGTTCTATCAAAGATTAAAAGGTCTCCCTGATTCCACTTATAGACAAACTCTATTTCCATTCCTTTTAAATTTTCAACATTTTCATGTTTTAAATATTTTTCATGATCAGATTTATTAAACGGTTTATCTGAAAAAATTTTTAAATGTTCGTTTGATCTTGCATTTTTTCCCTTCTTAAAATTTTCTGAATTATTTTCAGCTAACTCATTTTCGTCCTTTGTAAAATTTGTTGAAACTCCGTAATATCTATTCTTAAAAATTACCGTTTCGCCATATTCTGATAATGGTATTAGAGTCTGTTTATAAATTAAATCTTTCAAATTAAATCCAGCATCTACATGCAATTTTAAAGGATTACGACTTTCTTGAAAAAGACCAAAACATTCCTTGCCATCTTCGGTTATTAAGTTATCCATTCTAAAATCACCTATTACAGACTTAAGTTTTGATCTAAATAATGTCTCTAGCTCTTTTCCAAATCCATCTAACCATCTTTTTTTAATTACTTTTTGTTTTAAATTGTTAACAGCAACTGGAAGTTCCTCATATAATTTTAAAAACTGATTAACTTCTTCGCTGGTAATAAAGTTTTTTATTACTTTGGGAGAGCTTTCTAAATTCTTTATTTTGTCTAATTCGTTGTGCATGATCATTCTCCAATATTTATTAATGTCCCTCTTATTTTTGCGCCATAATAAGATAGGTAAAAAATGAATACACTAAGAGAGAAATAAATGGAAGAGATCACGATACTTTTTACGACTTGAAAATTATTTATGGTATTATTTATCAATATATTTCTCATTTCTTCAAAAATGTGAACAAGAGGTAGAGCTTTAGCTATTAATTGTAGTGAATTTGGCAGTATTTCTATTGGGTAATAAATACACCCTAAAGGAGCTAAAAAAAATAGACTAGCCCAAGCAATATTCTCAAAAGATGGACCAAATCTTAATAAACCCGCAGTAACAAGTAATCCTAAGCTAATACCAAAAACATAAAGAGCAATAAGAAGAAAAACTAAAGGGATACCTAATTTAAATATAGAAACACCAAATAGGGGAATTGCCAATAAAACAGCAGGTACTAGACCAATCAATGTTCTTATAATGGCCGTCATTGTTAAGGCTGCGATAATTTCACTAATTTTGATCGGAGCAATAAATAAATTTGTAAAATTTCTACTCCAAATCTCCTCTAAAAACATCATATTATAACTGATACTTGATCTAAATAAAAAATCGTAAAGAATGGCAGCTGTAAGTATAATTCCTACAGTATTACTGTAGTAAGTTGAGCTTACAGTAAAAAATTCAGAAATGAATCCCCATAAAAAAACTTGTACAGATGGCCAATAAATTAAATCTAAAATTCTTGGAAAAGAACTTTTTATTAAATAAATATGTCTTAAGCTTAAGCCATAAATCTTATGCCACCTCATTGCGACTCCTTGCTATTTTCAAGAAAGTATCTTCAAGACTATCTCTGCCATGTTTATTTATTAGTTCTTTACACGTTCCTCTGTCTACAATTTCACCTTCCTTCATCATAATTACTGTATCGCAGAGTCTCTCGACCTCTTTCATATTATGGGAGGCTAATAAAATAGTTATATTATTTTTTGACTTATAAGCTTCTATATAATTTCTCACGAAGTCACCGATATCAGGATCTAAACTAGCTGTAGGTTCATCTAGAAACAAAATTTCAGGTTTATTTATTAATGATTTAGCTAAAGAAACTCTATTTTTTTGACCAGAAGATAACTCTCCTGTTTTTTTATCTAAAAAATTATTTAAGCCTAAATCTTCTGATATCTCAGAAATCCTATTTCTTAATTTTTTAACACCGTAAAGCCTACCATAAACTTCTAAATTTTGTCTCACTGTTAACTTTTTTGGCAGTTCAATATAAGGAGACGCAAAATTCATTTTACTTAAAAGATCATCACGATTAACATTGTTAACATTTTGACCATTGATCAAGACTTCTCCGCTTGATGGAGTGATCAAACCAAGCATCATACCTATAGACGTAGTTTTACCACAGCCATTGGGCCCTAAGAGACCCAAGGTCTTATTTTTACCTAGAGTAAAATTAATATTATTAACCGCAACGTAGTTATTAAATTTTTTACTTAAACTTTTTACATTAATATCCATGAGTTCACTTAGCTGCTCGACTTAGCCTATCATTTATTGCTAAACCAATTCCAGTTTTAGGGATTGAAGATACACAAATCATTTTATAGTTTTTCTTTTTTATTAATCTTAATATTCTATATAGGTTTCTAGCCGCTTCGTTAAGATTTGATTTACTACTTAAGTTAAAAGTATTTTTAGTTTTTTTATATTTTTTACCAAAAACAATAAAGGCTTCATTGTCTTTTGCTTTTTTTTGATTAAGCTTTATGTGGATGCCTGGCGAATAATGCCTTTTTAACATGCCAGGTGCTTTTATAATTTTATTACCTTTATATATGTTGGTTTTTTTATTTAGAACTTTTGAAATATCTGAAGGATTAATTAATCCAGGTCTTAATATTTTCGCTTTAGAAGTTAAATCAACAACTGTAGATTCCAGTCCAATTATACAACTTCCACCGTTTAAGATAAATTTTAAAGAAACACCAAATTCATTCACAACATCGGCAGCCGAAACAGGACTTATTTGAGATGATTTATTTGCACTTGGTATTGCCAAAGGAAAATTTAAAGACTTTAATATTTTTCTTATAGTCTTATTTGCAGGCACTCTAACAGCAACAGTTTTTAGGTTTGCCGTAGCTATACCGGGTAATAAAGAATTTTTCTTTTTTTTAAGAACAAATGTAATAGGTCCAGGACAAAATTTTTTATATAATTTGTAAAAATCACTATTTAATTCTACATCATTCTTTAATTGTTCTAGATTTAAATAGTGAATAATCAGTGGATTCCTAGGGGGTCTTTTTTTTAAAAGATAAATTTTTTTTATAGCTTTTTTAGAGTAGGCATTTCCAGCTAAACCATAGACAGTTTCTGTCGGAATACCAATTAATTGTTTTTTTTTGAGATAGTTCACAGCTTTAGATAAGTTTTTATTGTTAACATTAAATATATTTGAATAGATATTTCTCATAATGTAATTATTATACTTTTAATGAAGGTTGAAATTATTCCAGACGAAGCTAAAAGTAAATCAATAAAAGAGATTAAAGAAGAAATTAATCAAATTCTTGAAAAACTAGAAAGTAAAGATACCGACTTGTCTGAGTCAATGAATGAGTATGCACGTCTTTTAAGTCTAAATAAAAAAATAGAATTATTGTTTAAAAAACGTAATAAAGAAATTTCTACCATAGGAAAGGAAGACGAGAAAAATAACCCATGATAAAAAAAATATTAAACGCAAATGCAAAAAGAACAGATATTTTTCTTAAAGAATACTTAGATAAACAGGTGTTCTCAGATTTGATTTTACCAATGAAATATGGTTCTTTATCAGGAGGAAAAAAAATTAGATCCTCTGTAGTTACGGGTGCTGGGAAACTTTTTAATATAAATGAAGTTAAGCTTTTAAACGTATGCGCAGCAGTTGAATGTATTCATTCCTACTCTTTAATTCACGATGATCTTCCGTGTATGGATGACGATAAAATTAGAAGGAGTAAACCTGCAACACACATTAAATTTGGAGAATCTACTGCAATTTTAGCTGGCAACTCTTTACTTACATTAGCTTTTGAAATGATAGTTGATAAAAATTATAAGATTGAAAATAAAGCAAAAATTGAACTTATTAAAAGTTTGGCACATTGTTCAGGTCACGTCGGTATAGCAGGCGGTCAGTATCTTGATTTAAATTTTGAGAAGAAAAGAAAAAGACTCACCAATATATTAGACATGCAAAGAAAAAAAACTGGAAAGTTATTTAGTTTTTGTTGTTATGCTGCTGGGGTTGTAGGTAAAAAAAATAATAAAGAACTTAAATCTTTAAGTAAGTTAGGTGAAGATATTGGTTTGTTGTTTCAACTTGCCGATGATTTTATTGACATTAAAGGTTCAAAAAAAATTGCAGGTAAGTCTATTAAAAAAGATCAGAAAAAAGGGAAATCAACTTTAGTTTCCTTAATAGGATATGAAAAAGCTTACTCATACGCTAGTAAACTTAAGAAAAATATATTGAGTAAACTGTCAAAACATGGAAAAAAAGCAGATAATTTAATTAATACGGTGGAATTTATTTTAGAAAGAAATTTTTAATGAGCAAGTTGTTAGAACAAATTAATTACCCAGCAGATTTAAGAAAATTAAAAAAAGAACAATTAATTCAAGTATCGAAAGAGCTTAGAGAGGAGTTGGTTAGTGTTGTTTCTGAAACTGGCGGGCATCTAGGTGCTGGCCTTGGTGTCGTAGAACTTACTGTTGCTATACATTATGTTTTTAATACACCAAAAGATAAATTAGTGTGGGATGTTGGTCATCAATGTTATCCGCATAAAATTATTACAGGAAGAAAAAAATCAATTAAAACTTTAAGAAAAGGAGGTGGGCTTTCTGGTTTTACGAAGAGATCAGAAAGTGAATATGATCCTTTTGGTGCTGCACATAGTTCTACTTCTATTTCATCAACACTCGGAATGGCTGTCGCTAATAAATTGTCTAACAACAATAACAATGTTGTAGCAGTTATAGGTGACGGAGCAATGAGTGCGGGTATGGCTTATGAAGCAATGAATAATGCTGGAGCTTTAAGATCGAAACTTATTGTTATTCTTAACGATAATGAGATGTCTATTGCAAAGCCTGTTGGTGCAATGAGCAAATATTTAGCCAAGCTTTTATCGGGAAAGATTTATTTTAGTTTAAGGGAAACTGTTAAAATGATTACTTCTGCATTTTCAAAGAGATTTGCCGAAAAAACTGCCAAAGCCGAAGATGCAATTAGAGGACTTGTTACTGGCGGTACCTTATTTAGTGAACTTGGTTTTTACTATATAGGCCCAATTGATGGTCATGATGTTGATAACTTAGTTACAATACTAGAAAATGTAAAAAATTCAAAACATCAAGGTCCAGTTTTAATCCATACTATTACACAGAAAGGTAAAGGCTACAAACCAGCAGAAGAGTCAGGCGACAAATATCACGGTGTTTCTAAATTTAATATAAAAACTGGAGAACAAGTGAAAAGTAAAACAAACACTCCTTCATACACAAAAATATTTGCCGAAACACTAGTTAAGCACGCAGAACAGGATACTAAAATTATTGGGATCACAGGAGCAATGCCCGGTGGAACTGGTATGGATATTTTTGAAAAAAATTTTCCTGACAGAATGTTTGACGTTGGAATAGCAGAACAACATGCCGTGACTTTTTCAGCAGGTCTTGCTACTGAAGGTTACAAACCGTTCGCAGCTATCTACTCCACATTTTTACAAAGAGCCTATGATCAGGTAGTCCACGATGTTGCTATTCAATCACTGCCTGTTCGATTTGCGATTGATAGAGCTGGATTAGTAGGAGCTGACGGAGCAACTCACGCTGGTTCTTTTGATATCACTTATCTGTCAACATTGCCTAATTTTATAGTTATGGCTGCAAGCGATGAGGCCGAACTAGTTCGAATGGTCAATACTGCTGTTCAAATTAACGATAGACCTTGCGCATTTAGGTATCCAAGAGGAAATGGTATTGGAATTGAATTACCTAATATGAGCGAAGTACTTGAAATTGGCAAAGGAAGAATAATTAGACAAGGTAAACAAGCTGCAATTTTATGTCTTGGAGCTAGATTAGAGGAATGTAAAAAAGCTGCAGAAATTTTATCCTCTAAAGGAATAGAACTAACAATAATCGACGCAAGATTCGCAAAACCGTTAGATGAAAAACTAATTATGGAAGTTGCTACATCGCACGAAGTAATTATTACCATTGAAGAAGGATCAATTGGTGGATTTGGATCGCACGTCGCCCAGTTATTTTCTGAAAGAGGTGTTTTTGATAAAGGTTTAAAATTTAGATCTATGATTTTTCCTGATTTATTTCTTGACCAAGACACACCTGATACAATGTACAAGAAAGCTGGTCTAGATTGTAATTCTATAGTTGAAAAAATAGAAAATGTTTTAAAATCTAATATAGTTTTAGCAAAGAATAGAAATAAAATTTCTAATTAACCGCATTGAGCTCGGTTCATTAAATAGTGATCTAACAACACACAAGCAAGCATTGCCTCACCAATGGGCACAGCTCTTATACCTACGCAAGGATCATGTCTTCCTTTAACAGAGATGTTAGAATTCTTACCTTTTTTATCAATCGTTTTTCTGCTCGATAAGATTGATGATGTAGGTTTAACAGAAAATGAAGCAATAATATCTTGACCAGATGAAATACCTCCTAGAATACCACCTGCATTATTAGATTCAAATTTTAGTTTTCCAGACTTCATTCTCATTTCATCTGAATTTTCTTCACCACTTAAATATGCAGAGCTCATTCCTGAACCAATATTTACACCTTTAACAGCATTGATACTCATAAGAGCTGCAGCAATATCTGTATCTAATTTTGAATAAACAGGAGCACCTAAACCCACGGGGATACCTGAGGCTCTTAATTCAATAATAGCACCACAAGAAGATCCTGCTTTTCTAACTGAAAGTAAATATTGTTCCCAAAGTTTAATTGATTTTTTATCAGGACAGAAAAAGGGATTTTTTCTAATTTCTGAATCTTTCCAATTATTTACATTACATGACATTAATCCTAGTTGTGTTACAGCGCCAATAACATTAAATTTTGAACCAATAATTTTATTTAAAACTATTTTTGCAACTGCACCTGCTGCAACACGACACGCAGTTTCTCTAGCTGATTGTCTACCTCCACCTCTGTAGTCTCTAATGCCGTATTTTTTAAAATAAGTAAAATCTGCATGCCCTGGTCTAAATTTATTTTTAATGGATTCATAATCTCTAGAACGTGTATCTTTGTTGTAAATAATAATAGAAATAGGAGTACCCGTGGTTTTACCCTCAAAAACGCCAGATAAAATAACCACTTTATCATCCTCTTTTCTTTGCGTTGTGAACTTAGATTGACCAGGTTTTCTTCTGTTCATATCTTTTTGAATCTCATTTTCAGATATAGCAATATTAGGAGGGCAACCATCAATGACACAACCAATAGCTGGCCCATGAGATTCACCCCATGTTGTAAATTT
>Ga0307986_10000347_pt1 | contig 34450 bp, 37 predicted proteins | sample EllFjometageno82_FD_203170 | JGI IMG/M metagenome (GOLD analysis project Ga0307986, IMG submission 203170) | Marine microbial communities from Ellis Fjord, Antarctic Ocean - #82 | ecosystem: Environmental > Aquatic > Marine > Unclassified | place: Southern Ocean | collected 2014-10-09 | reverse complement strand
GAAATGGTTGACAAGCTTACTATTGAGTATAATAGAAGTCGTCAAGCAGCTATTACAAAAGAACTAATTGAAATCATATCAGGAGCGGAAAGTTTATAATTATGAGCAAAGGAAAAATCACACAAATTATTGGAGCAGTAGTAGACGTAAAATTTGATGGAGAATTACCAGAAATCTTATCAGCATTAGAATGTAAAAATGGTGATAACAGACTAGTTTTGGAAGTTGCCCAACACCTTGGGGAATCAAGCGTTAGAACAATTGCAATGGATGCTACAGAGGGATTAAAAAGAGGAGATGAAGTAATTGCTACAGGTTCTCCCATTATGGTTCCAGTCGGTCCTGAAACTTTAGGAAGAATTATAAACGTAATAGGTGAACCTATTGATGAAAAAGGTGAAGTTAAAACAAAAGAAAAGTGGCCAATCCACAGAGCTGCACCTGAATTTAGTGATCAATCAACAGAAACAGAAATTCTAGTTACAGGAATTAAAGTAGTTGATCTATTAGCACCATATGCCAAAGGTGGAAAAATTGGTTTATTTGGGGGCGCTGGAGTTGGTAAGACAGTACTTATCATGGAATTAATTAACAACGTAGCAAAAGCGCATGGTGGATTTTCTGTATTTGCTGGGGTTGGAGAAAGAACTAGAGAAGGAAATGATCTTTATCATGAGATGATAGATTCAGGAGTTATTAAACCTGAGGGACCAGGGTCAAAAGCAGCACTAGTATATGGACAAATGAATGAGCCCCCAGGGGCAAGAGCAAGGGTTGCCTTAACAGGTTTAACTGTAGCTGAGTATTTTAGAGATCAAGAAGGACAAGATGTACTTTTCTTTGTTGATAACATTTTTAGATTTACTCAAGCAGGTTCAGAAGTTTCTGCGCTACTAGGAAGAATTCCCTCAGCTGTTGGATACCAGCCTACTTTAGCTACTGATATGGGTAACCTTCAAGAAAGGATTACAACAACTAATAAAGGGTCAATTACATCTGTACAGGCAATTTATGTACCAGCAGATGACTTAACAGATCCAGCACCTGCCACATCATTTGCTCACTTAGATGCAACAACAGTATTATCAAGACAAATTGCTGAGATAGGAATTTATCCTGCAGTAGACCCACTAGACTCTACTTCTAGAATTTTAGATCCAAGAATAGTTGGGGATGAGCATTATAGAGTTGCAAGAGAAGTACAAAAAATTCTTCAAACTTATAAATCCCTTCAAGATATTATCGCAATTTTAGGAATGGATGAACTTTCTGAAGAAGATAAATTAACAGTAGCAAGAGCTAGAAGAATTCAAAGATTTTTATCACAACCTTTCTTTGTTGCAGAAGTCTTTACTGGTTCTCCAGGAAAATTAGTAGATTTAGAATCTACGATTAAAGGTTTTGCCGCAATTTGTAATGGTGAGTATGATCATTTACCTGAAGCTGCATTTTATATGGTGGGAACAATTGAAGAAGCTATAGAAAAAGCAGAAAAAATGGCGAAGGATGCTGAAGCATAATGAGTGAAGAGTTTAAGATAGAAATAGTAAATCCTGAGAAATCTTTTCTTTCAAAAGAAGATGTAACAGAAGTTGTTGTGCCAGCTTTTGAAGGAGAAATGGGAATTTTAAAAGACCACATATCAATCATTTCATTTTTAAAACCAGGTATTATTAAAATCTTTTCTAAGTCTGGAGAGGAACATTACTATGTTGGAGATGGAATTGTTGAATTTAAGAATAATAATTTATCAGTACTAACAAGCTCGATTTTTGATATCAAAGATTTTGATAAAGATAAAATTAGTGAATTGCTCAAGCAAGCAGAAGAGCATTTATCAAATAGTGAAATTACAGATCAAGATAAGTATTTAGTGGATCAAAAAATTGATGTATTAAAAACTCTTAATTAAGAATTTCATTAACTTTCTTTTTAACATCTTCATACACGTGTAATTTAAAGTCTACAACTAAGTCAGTTATATTTTCAAGATCAATCCATTTCCATTCACAGAACTCTGGATTTTTAGTTTTAATATTAATTTCACTATCTTGACCTAAAAATCTCACTATAAACCATTTTTGTTCTTGGCCTCTATATTTGCCTTTCCAGATCATACCTAGTAAATTTTTAGGTAGCTCGTATGAGATTAATCCATCAAGTTCTTTTATTAATTCAACATTTTTTATACTAGTTTCTTCTTCTAACTCTCTATAAGCAGCTGTTAAAAAGTCTTCTCCTTGATCAACGCCCCCTTGAGGCATTTGCCAGAAGTTTTTTGGATTATCAATTCTCCTTGCAACAAAAACTTTATTATTTTTATTTAGCACAACAACCCCAACACCACTTCTAAGTGGTAAATTTTTGAACCTATCTTCCATCTTATCCGTTTAAAAGTTTAATAGCGTAATTTAGTTGGTTGTCAGTATCTGTTTTAATTTTGAAATCATCACCTTCTTCATTAATTTCAATATCAGGACTTACGCCCACTTCTGAAATAGATTTTCCTGATGGTAAATAATATTTGGCAACAGTAAGCCTAATTGCTCCCTTATTTTTTAATGGCATGATTGATTGAACAGAACCCTTTCCATAACTGTTCTCACCTAAAATTATTGCTCTTTTGTGATCTTTTAAAGCTCCAGCAACAATTTCTGATGCTGATGCGGACCCATAATTTATTAATACAAGCAAAGTTTTGCCATTTGTTAGGTCTCCTTTTCTTGCAAACCATTTTCTATTTTCAGATGCCTTTCTACTTTTGGTAGACACGATTTCTCCATTATCTAGAAAGAAATCGGAAATTCTTATTGCTTGAGATAATAAGCCACCAGGATTATTTCTCAAATCCAAGATGTAAGCTTTTATATTTTGATTTTTTTCTAAATCTTTAATTTTAACCTCTATTTGTTCACCACTATTTTCATTAAAGGAAGTAAGCCTAATATATCCAATGTTATTTTCTAATAGATCAGTTTTAACAGACTGAATTTCTATAATTTCTCTTGTAATATTAAATGTAAGAGCTTTTTTTTTACCTCTTCTTCGAACTGTAAGTTCAATGCTAGAACCAACTGGTCCACGCATTAAATCAACAGCTTCACTCAAAGTTTTACCCTGCACTTGTGTATTCTCAATTTTAACAATGTAATCCCCTGCTTTAATGCCTGCTCTTGATGCGGGTGTACCATCAATAGGTGAGATCACTTTTATTACACCAGACTCCATACCCACTTCGATGCCAAGCCCACCAAATTCTCCACTGGTCGCTGTCTGCATTTCATTATAAATTTCAGGAGACATGTACGATGAGTATGGATCAAGAGACTGGAGCAGTCCATTGATGGCAGAGTCCATACTTTTTGATTGATTTATTTCACCAACATATTCTTCGTTAATTATTTTCAACACCTCACCAAAAAGATCAATTTTTTTATAAATGTCTATTTCAGCAGAAGTAGAAAGATTTACTAAAAAAAAACTATTTAAAAATAAAAATATTAAAAAAAAATTTTTTTTCATATCATTATTTTTTCTTTTGGTATTAATTCAGACCAAATTTTCTCTAACTCATAAAATTTTCTTTTTTCAGGGTGAAAGATATGAACAATTAGGTCTATGCCATCAACTAATTTCCATTCACTGCTATCTTTGCCTTCAATTTTAGAATTTCTAAATCCATTAACTTTAAATTTTTCCAAAACTTGTTCCGATAAAGACTGAATATGTCTTGAGGAGGTTCCACTAGCTATAATCAAAAAATCTGCCATTGAACTTTTATCCTTTAAATCGATGCTTACAATATCTTGGGCTTTATTTAAATCTAAGGTTTTAATTATAATATCTTTAAGATCTGAAATTTTATCCATTAATTAAATTTAGACTATCAAATTTTTCTTAATTGAGAAGATGAAATGTTGACTTTATTGTATTCAACAAAGGTAACTTTTTTTTCACTCAAACTCCTATATACCTTTGAATTTAAACATTTTTTCTTATAGCCTTGACGATCAAACACTATAACATTTGATTTTCTATGAATTTGTTCCCATTTGTACCACTTATGAAAATTAATTAAATTATCTGCACCCATTAAGAAAAATAGATCATGTTTTTTATTTTTACTTAAATGATTTATTAAATCAGCAGTCTTATTGGAATTGATAATATCTTCAAAAAATTTAACCTTAATTAACCTATTTGTACCAATAATTTTTTTACAAATATCTATTCTTTTTTCTAAATTGCTTGCACTTTTTTGTTTAAAAGGATTTTGATTAGTGATTGCCCATATAATAGATTTTAAATTAAATCTTCTTAAGGCTTCTTTTGAAATAGCCAAATGGCCTTTGTGTGCAGGGTCAAAAGATCCACCTAAAATACCAATTTTAATTTTTTTCATTTTTAACTTAATTTCTAATTTTGCCATTACTTGAAACTTGATATTTGTAAGAAACAAGTTGATTTAAACCAACAGGTCCTCTTGGTGGGAGAGTATTTGTTGAAATTCCAACTTCTCCACCAAAACCAAACTCTCCACCATCTGCAAACTGAGTAGAAGTATTATGCATTGCAATTGAGCTTTTTACTTCTTCTAAAAATTTTTTAGCAGATTTTAAATTTTTAGTGATTATTGCATCAGTATGCATTGTGCCATATTTATTGACATGACTTATTGCATCATCAATGTTTTTTACAGATTTTACAGAAACAGTGGGTGACAAATATTCCTTAGCCCAATCACTTTTTTTAGCTATTTTTATTTTTCTCTTATAAAATTGTCTAACTTTATTGTCTCCAATGATTTTACAGCCATTATCTTCAAGATTAGATAATACTGGATTACAGAATTTTTTTAATACGCTTTGATGGATTAAAATAGTTTCTGTTGCACCACATATTGACGTATTTCTTAACTTGGCATTTAATGTAATTTTTTTAGCCATCGATAAATCTGCATTCTTGTCAATATAAGTATGACATACTCCCTCAAGATGACCAATCACTGGTATTTTAGATAATTTCTGTACTTTTTTAACTAAGCCTCTCCCTCCTCTTGGAATAATCACATTAATATATTTGACCATTTTGGTTAATAAGTAATCAACAACTTTTCTATTTTTGTGATCAATAAACTGAACATGATTGTGATCTACCCTATTTTTTTGAAGGGCTTTTCTAAATAAATTAGTTAAAAATTTGTTAGAATGGTATGCCTCAGAACCACCCTTTAGGATTACTGGATTACCAGATTTAAAACATAACGAAGCAATATCTGAGGTAACGTTAGGTCTACTTTCATAAATTACCGCAACAACACCAATTGAAGTTGTTACTTTTGATATTTTTAGACCATTAGGTCTTTTCCAGCTTTCTAATACCCGATTTACTGGATCCTTAAATTTTATGATTGTTTTTATTGAATTTATGATCTGGGAAATAATTCTTTTATCGATGAGAAGTCTCTTAATTAAATTTTCCTTTAATCGTTTGTTTTTAGCTAGCCTTAAGTCTTTTTTATTTTCTCTGATAATATTCAATTGGTAGTTAAATATTAAATTGCAATAATCTTGAAGAACTTTATCTTTTTTTTTAGATTTTATAGTATTAATAGAAGCCTTTTTTGCTTGTTTGCCTAATTTGAATAAATAATCTTTCATTAAATTTCTACCATATCATCTTTATGCACAACTTCTGCTTTTGCAGTATAACCTAATATTTTTTCAATTTCTTTAGAGTGATAACCTAATATTTTTTCTATCTCATTTGATGAAAATGAAGATAATCCTCTAGCACACTCTTTATTACTTTTATCCAATACCTTTATGTGATCACCTTTATTAAATTTACCATTCACTTTTTTAATACCAGCTGCTAATAAACTCTTGCCATTTTCTAAAGCTTTTTTTGCACCCTCATCTATAATTAATTCACCTTTTGGAGATATGGAGCTGATGATCCATTTTTTTCTAGCATCTAGCTTAGATACTTTTGATATAAATAAAGTGCAATTATTCTCTTTTATAACTTTATCAATTGGATTTAAGTATAAACCATTGGCTATAATCATATCACATCCTGATAGCTGACAAATTTTTGCTGCCTCTATTTTTGTGCTCATTCCACCACTTCCAAATTCATTATTTCCTTTAAGATTAATATTCTTTAAATCTTCATTAAAGTTTTCCACCTTTTTTATTATTTTAGCATCTTTAAAAATTTTAGGATTCTTAGTATATAATCCATCCACGTCAGACAGTAAGACTAAAGTATCTGCATTAGTTATTTGTGCTACTCTGGATGCAAGCCTATCATTATCACCGTATTTGATTTCAGTTGTAGCTATAGTGTCATTTTCATTAACAATAGGAATGAAATCTATATTAAATAAGTTTTCAAAAGTTCTCTTAGCATTTAAAGATCTTCTTCGTTCTTCAGTATCTTCTAAAGTTAGTAAAATTTGAGAAATATTTAATTTATATTTTGAAAAAGTATTTGAGAATAAATTCATCAATTCAATCTGACCAATAGAGGCTACAGCTTGACTTTTATCTAATTTAAGATTCTTCTTATTGTAATTCATCTTTATGCAGCCTAAAGCAATAGCACCTGAGCTAACTATTATGATTTTTTTATTCTTAGACTTTAATTTTTGAATATCTTTAGCAAAACTTAATAACCATTTTTTTCTTATTTTTTTATTTTTATCTACCAACAGGGAGGATCCTATTTTAATGACAATTGTTTTTGAATTTTTAAGAGACATATGAAATTAGTTTTGCTTTAATCTTGGAAACAGAGTTTTTTTCTAATGTAGATAATGTTAAAATTTCTCTATTTATTTTCTTTGAAAAATCATCCTTAATTTCTTCTACTAATTCATCATCAATCAAATCAATTTTATTTAAAACAATTAATTCTTTTTTTTTTAAAAGATCAGGACTGTAGTTTTTAAGTTCATTTTTTACCTGATGATAAGCTTTTTCTAAATCGTTATTGGTAATATCTATTAAGTGTAAGAGTGTTTTGCATCTTTCTATATGTTTTAAAAACTGTACCCCAAGTCCAATTCCTTCGTGCGCCCCTTCAATTAAACCTGGAATGTCTGCAATAGTTATTTCTTTATCATCATATGAGGCGACTCCAAGATTAGGATTTAACGTCGTAAATTGATAGTTTGCTATTTTTGGATTTGCATTGGTGATAGAAGCTAGTAAGCTAGACTTTCCAGCATTAGGTAGTCCTATAATCCCAATATCCGCTATTGTTTTTAATTGTAACCAAATTGTAAATTCTTCACCCAAAGCTCCCTTAGTAAATTTTTTTGGTGCTCTATTTGTTGAACTTTTAAATCGTGTATTACCCAATCCACCTTTGCCTCCTGCAGCAGCAATAAATTCCTCATCTGATTTTATGAAATCATAAATTAAAGTTTTATTGTCTTCTTCGAATACTTGAGTACCTAATGGAACTTTAAGAATTAAATTTTCTCCACCTTTTCCAGTGCGATTTTGACCCATTCCATTTTCACCCCTCTCAGCCTTATGATGTTGCTGATATCGATAATCTATTAAGGTATTTAAATTTTGTTCAGATTTAAGTAATACAGAACCTCCTTTGCCACCATCTCCGCCATCCGGTCCACCATATTCAATAAATTTTTCTCGCCTAAAACTAGGTGAGCCATTACCACCGTCACCAGCTTTAACGTATATCTTTACTTGATCTAGGAATTTCATAATACAACATCTATTTTAGTTGTACTATTAATTGGGTTGTACTGAAACTGTTGTTCTATCCAATTTACCTTTTTTAAATATCACTTTCCCACTTATAACTGAAAAAATTGAATGGTCTTTGCCCATACCTACGTTTTCACCAGGAAAAATTTTTGTTCCTCTTTGTCTTACAATTATATTTCCAGGAATCACTACTTCACCACCATATTTCTTAACGCCAAGTCTACGACCAGCACTATCTCGTCCGTTTCTCGATGATCCACCTGCTTTTTTTGTTGCCATACTTTACCTAATCTATTTACTTGCTACTTTAGCCACTACTTTTTTTGTAGACGCTTTAGCCACTACTTTTTTAGTAGTTATTTTAGTATCTGCTACAACTTTTACTTTTTCAATTTTTTTTGATGGCTTAACCATTTTTTCTGCCTCAGATAAAACTTTTCCATCTTTTGAGAAAATTTTGTTAATTCTTATTAATGAATATTGTTGTCTATGACCATTCTTTCTTCTTGAATTTTGCCTTCTTCTTTTCTTGAATATTAATACTGTTCTATTTTTTCCATTTTCAACAAGGTCAGCCTCAACTTTTGCACCAGTAACAGTTGGAGAGCCTACTTCAATTATTTTATCATCTCCATAAGCAAGAATTTCGTTAAATTCTATTTTTATGTCAGGTTTTGAATCAGGTAATTTTTCAATCTTTAAAATTTCTCCAGATTTAACTTTGTATTGTTTTCCACCTGTTTGAATGATTGCGTAAGACATAGTATTTTTTGTTAAAAATTGTAAGGGCAATATAGTCTGAGCTTTTATATAGTCAAGCTGAATAACCTAAAAATTATCCTTCAAATCCCTTAATTTTGTGAAACTTTTAATATCATTTGCTCTTAGAAATATATTGCATTCAAGTTCATCTTTCAGAGTACTTGGCAAAGTTGGAGTTCCATTATTAATCTTTTTTTTTATCTCTACTATCTTGTCAATAAGTTTTTGATTTGAAGGATCGTGTTCTATACAAAATTTAGAATTTTGTAGGGTATATTCGTGGCCACAGTAAATTTTTGTATCTAATGGAAGGTTTTTAAATTTATTTAAAGATTCATACATTTCATCATATGTTCCTTCAAAAATCTTTCCGCAACCTAAAGAAAAAAGTGTGTCTCCAGTAAAAATAATTTTTTCATTAATAAAATAATAAGAAATATGACCCCTAGTATGACCTGGTATATGGCTAATTTTTGTTTTGAAATTACCTGCTTTCCAAATCTGCTGATCTTCTAGAAGTAAATCAATTCCTGGTATACGATCTTTGTCACCCACGAATCCTAAAATTATTGAGGAATATTTATTCTTTATCTCTTGATTGCCTCCCACATGATCAAAATGATGGTGTGTATTTAAAATATACTTTGGCTTAATATCATTTTTTTCACAATAGCTAATAATTGGATTTGCTTCACTTGGATCAATAACACAGGCCTCATTTGTTAGTTCATCTATAATTAAATAACTATAATTATCTTGAAGGCATTTTATAATCTCAATTTTCATAAAATTATTTTTCAATTAAAAAAATACCAAGCTCTGAAAATAAATTTTTTATAAACAAATTTTTATTATTGATTAAAGAGGTTTTTTTTTTATTCATAGCAATAGATTTAAAAATTTTAAAGTTTATTTTATTTGAAAATTCTACAAAATCTTTAATAGTGCACATATGCAAATTAAGAGTATTGTACCATTCATCTGGCAAAGTTTTTGTTACAGGCATGGTGCCTTTAATCAATAAGTGTAATCTAATCTTCCAAAACCCAAAATTAGGGATGGTTACAATTGCTCTTTTTCCAACTCTTAAAAGTTCCTTGACAACTAACTCAGGGTTTATAAATGCCTGAAGTGTTTGGCTAAGTACCACATAGTCAAATGAGTTATCTGGAAATTGTTTTAAGTCAATTTCTGCATTACCCTCAATTACAGTTAATCCCTTAGATATGCAGTTTTGTACTTTATCTTTCGAGATTTCTAAACCCCTAACATCAATATTTTTTTCTTTTTTTAAATATTCTATTAAAACACCATCACCACAACCCACATCAAGAACTCTTGTGCCGCTTTCAATATTATTTGCAATTATATTAAATTCTTGTTTCATATTTAATTATTAGATTTATCTAAAAAATTCTTGAGAGCGTTTAAAAAATCAGGAACATCAAGCAAAAAGGAGTCGTGCCCTTTGTCAGAATTAATTTCAACAAAGCCTACATCGGCTCCTATAGAATTTAAGGCAATAACTATTTCTTTATTTTCTTGGGTTGGATATAGCCAATCTGAAGTAAAGGAAATTACAAAGAATTTAGCCTTAGTATTTAAAAAAGCTTTTGACAAATTGCCATCAAATTGTTTTGTTAAATCAAAATAATCCATTGCCCGTGTAATATAAAGATAACTGTTAGCATCAAATCTATCGACAAATACTGACCCTTGGTATCTTAAATAACTTTCAATTTGAAAATCTGCATCAAATCCAAATTTTAAATCATCTCTTTCTTGCAATTTCCTTCCAAATTTTTCCTGCAATCCTTTTTTTGATAAGTAAGTAATATGAGCCGCCATACGAGCAACAGCTAGCCCTTTATTGGGATTACTATTCTTGGTGTAGTAATCTCCATTTTTCCAATTATTATCAGCAGTAATTGCCTGTCTACCAAGTTCGTTAAAAGCAATATTTTGTGCTGAATGACTCGAGGTACAAGCAATAGGGATAACAGTTTTTACTTGATCGGGAAAATTGCTAGCAAATTGTAATACTTGCATACCACCCATTGAACCACCAACAATTGAAAAAAGTTTTTTAATACTAAAAAATTCTAGCAAATTATACTGAGCGTTGACCATATCATTAATAGTTATAACTGGAAAATTAATTCCTAAAGTTTCATTCGTGCTAGAATCTTTGTAATTTGGTCCATAAGAGCCCATACACCCACCAATAACATTTGCACATATTACAAAAAACTTATTTGTATCAATGGCCTTATTTGGTCCAACAGCAAATGACCACCAGCCGTCTTTTTTAGTAATTGGATTAATTCCAGTTACAAATTGATCACCTGTTAAAGCATGAAAAACCAAAATTGCATTATCTTTTTTTTCATTTAATTTTCCGTAAGTTTCATATGCAATAGGAAAATCTTTAATTATTTTTCCACAATCTAATTTAAGGGGTTTTTTAACTATTAATTTTTTTAATTTTTCCATAACGATTTTTACTGATTTGGTGAATTGTGAGAAAAAAAACTTGTTTAGCTGTTTTTTTAAAGCGCTCGCAATTCAGTTAAATCAGCGCAAAAAATTTGTACTAGAAGTGACCTATGATGTCAATTTTAATAAAAAAATTACATTAATTCGGTATGAATATTTAACTATTTTATTTATAAAGAATAAAAGATAAAGGTATTATTTTAGGATCACATAAAAAAAGTTATAATATTAAAAATAAATTAAGGCTAACAATTGGATCAAGAGAAGAAAATTTAAAGCTTTTAACTGTTACAAAGGAAATATTTTTTAAATGAAAAATATACTAATTATTGGATGTGGACTACTTGGCTCATCTTTATTGCGAAAGATTTCTAAAAATAAAATAGCAGAAAAAATTTTTATTTATGAAAAATCAAGATTATATATATCGCAAATTAAAAAACTAAAACTTAAAGGAACTATTGTAAACAAATTGGAAGATGGAGTAAAACAATCGGATTTGATTATTTTATGCACTCCAATGAGTTCATATAAGAAGATAATTTTAAAGATGAACAACTCTTTAAAACCAAACCATATAATTACAGATGTTGGTTCTGCAAAAAAAGAATCTTTTAAAATTATAAATAAATTCTTAAAAAGAAATATTTCTTGGACATCGAGTCATCCTATTACTGGCTCAGAAGTAAGTGGGCCTAGGTATGGAAAACATGACTTATTTGAAAATAAATGGTGCGTTTTAATCAAAGATAAAAATACCAATAATAGTCATTTATCAAAATTAAAATTTTTTTGGAAAAGTATTGGTTCTAAGACTGTTGAAATGAACATGGAAAAACATGATAAAATATTTTCAATAACAAGTCACTTACCTCATTTAATTGCTTATAACTTAGTTAAATCAGCTCAAGATTTTGAGAAACAGGAAAAATATGACCTCATTAAATACAGCGCAGGTGGTCTTAGAGATTTTTCAAGAATAGCAGCTTCTAATGAAATTATGTGGCGTGATATTTTCTTTAATAATAATAAAAATATTTTAAAAGCGATAGATTTATTTATTAAAAATTTAAATTCTTTTAAAAAAGATATTCGCTTAAAAAATAATAAATCAATTCTCAGTAAATTAGTTATGACTAAAAAGGTAAGATCTAAAATTATTAAACTAAAACAGGATATTAACAAGCCAGATTTTGGAAGAAATTAATAATCCTTAATACTACTAATTTTCTTTACTTCTAAATATGCTGTTTTAGCAATTAAATTTATAGTGTAATTTATGGGCATAATTAAAACTTTTTTTTTTGGCCCATATGCATGGATAAATTTTTTATTATTTAAACAAAGACCGACATGACTTTTCCAAAATATGATATCACCATTTTTAAAATTTTTATGAATTTTATTTTTACAAAATTTTATTTGATCTTTGGTATCTCTTGGAAAAAATTTGTTGTTATATTTAAAGAATATTTGAATTAGAGCAGAACAATCTATACCATCTGCACTTTTTCCACCCCATAAATATTTTTTTTTTAAAAATAATTTAAAAATTTTTCCATAATTTTTTTCTACATGATTAATTTCTCTTAAATCTTTTTTTTTAATCCAGTTATTTTTACCAAATCTAATAAAGTTTTTTTTAGCTTCTAGATTGATGATTTCAGTGGAAAAGTATAAATTTTTTTTTGTTTCCACAAACTTAGATCTTATATTTATGAATATCTTACTTTTTAGGATATAAATTTTATGCGTAGGTTTAAACGATCTTATAAAATCATCATTCTTTATATAGCCAGTGTATCTATCAAAACTAGTTTTAATTTTAACCCAATTTTTATTTTTGGATAGAATCTTAAATTTTTCACCATATAATATTTGTGAAGTAATCTCCGAGTTTACAAAAGGTTTTGAATATATATTTCCAAGTGATTTATTGTAAAAATTATTTTCCATTTAATTTTAACCTATTTCTCATTGTCCATAGAATTATTAATGAAGGTATGACCATTATTGCAGTTAAGATAAAAAAAAGTCCCCAATCTCCATTTAACCAATCAACAAGAGCTCCCGAGGATGAAGCAAGAGTTGTTCTTCCTGCGGTTCCAATCGAAGCAAGTAAAGCATATTGACTTGCTGTATAAGTTCTATCAACAAGTAGAGAAATAAAGGCTACGAATGCCACGGTCGCAAATGCAGCTGCTATATCATCAAATATAACTGCTATTGCAAATAACAACTCTGACTTATCGCTCCAAGCTAAAACACTAAATAACAGATTAGTTCCAGCCATAATAATTCCAGCTAAAAACATGGCCTTTAAAACACCTGATCTAATTACAAAAAGTCCACCAAGAAGTGTAAAAATTACAGTTGTAACCCAACCCAACGTTTTGGAATAAATAGCAATATCTAATTTACTAAATCCAATTTCTTTATAAAAGATTATCGACATTCTTCCCAAAAAAGCCTCTCCAACTTTAAATAAGAAAACAAATCCTAAAATACTAATAGCTATTGTAAATCCGTTCTTTTTAAAAAAACTAATTATTGGACCACTTATTGTACCGCCAATCCATGTAAGAAACCTAGATATAGAATTCTTATTTCCTAATTTTTTTGAAATTATCCTGTCGTTTTCATCTTGTTTAATCATTCTTTCATCTGAGTTTTTTTCATTAACAAACATTAATCCGATATTCATTAAAATTACTAAAACACCAAGGATTAAAAAAGTAATCTGCCAATAATTTTCGAAACCCAAATTTTGAAAGTATTCAGCAGAAAATAATGCAATCACGCCACCCAACTTATATCCACTCCACCATCCAACTACAGCCATAGCAGCTCCTGCAGCCATCGATTTTTCCTCTTTTTCACCAATTTGTTCAATCCTTAAGGCATCCACTGTAATGTCTTGTGTTGCTGAAGCTATGGCAATGAAAAGTCCAATAGCAATAACTAATGCTAAATTTTCTGTGGGATTAATTAAACTCCACAAACCTAGAGAACCCAGTATTATTAATTGCATTAATACAATCCATCCACGTCGGTGACCAATTTTTTTTGTAAGGTAAGGTATTTGAATCCGGTCTACCAATGGTGCCCACAAATAATTAAATGCATATACACCAAATATTAAACCAGCCCAACCAACTGTAGATCTGCTAAGGCCATCTTCCTTGAGCCATAAACTAAGACTACTTCCAATAAGTACCCAGGGAAAACCTGAGATTGATCCTAATAACAAAATCTTTAACATTCTTTTTTCAAAATAAATTGAAAAAGTTTCTGATAAGGATTGTTTTTTACTTTCAATCATATTTAATCTCTCCAAAAAGAAGGTAAGAACAATACAAGTATTGCAAATAACTCAAGTCTACCCAATATCATTCCTAAAGTTAAAATCCATTTTGAAATATCAGGTAGAGACGAAAAGTCTCCATTCGGACCAATAATTGAACCTAGGCCAGGACCCACATTAGAAATTGATGTGGCCGCACCAGAAATGGATGTAACAAAATCCAAGCCAGTCAAAGATAATAAAGCAGTTAAAATAAAAAAAATAACTAAATACATATAAATGAATGAAATAATTGAAGATATAAATTTATTATCAATCGGATTTTGATCGTATTTTAAAATAAAAACACCTTTTGGGTAAATCATTTTTTTAAGTTGATTTTTAACAAACAAATACAATATTTGAATTCTAAATATTTTAATACCACACGTTGTTGATCCTGCACAACCACCAATAAACATTAATCCTAAAAATAAAATTAATGTAAAACTACCCCAAGTATCAAATTCTGCATTAACATAACCAGTCCCACTTAATATAGAAATTATATTAAAGAATACTGATCTTAAATTCAATTCCGCTGAGTCACTTATTATTAAGTAAATTGAGAGAATAACAATACTAGAAAATATTATCTTAAAAAATGTTCTAATTTGGGAATCATTAATTAGAATTTTTTTATTTCCATTAATAAATTTGATGTATGCAATAAATGGCAAACTTCCTAAAATAATAAATATCATTGCTGAAATTTCAATAGAAACACTATTAAAAAAGCCAATTGACTCATTATAATTAGAAAATCCTCCTGTTGCAATTGTCGTCATAGAGTGCGTTAAGCTATCAAAAAAATTCATCCCAAAAAATTTATAAGTTGCTCCACAAAGTAAAGTCAAGGATATGTAAATATAAATTAAACGAAGTGCTATCTCTTTAGATTTTGGTAATATTTTTTCGGATGAGTCATTATTTGAGACTTTAAATAATTGCATTCCACCAACATTCATTATTGGCATTAATGTAATTGCCATAATAATTATTCCGATACCCCCCAGCCACTGAAGTATTGCACGCCATAGCAATATACTCTTAGGCATTTCATTTAAATTTGAGATAATTGTAGATCCAGTTGTTGTTATTCCAGACATGCTTTCAAAAAAGGCATTAGTGAATGAGAAATCTAAATCTGAAAAAATAAACGGTAAAGAACCAAATATTGCAATACTTAACCACGATAAGGCTGTGAGAAGAAATGCTTGCTGCAGTGTTAGTTTTTTGTCATGATCTATATTGGATAAAAAAAACAAAGTACCAAAAATAATTGTAACAATTGATGCCCCAAAAAAAGATGAATCAATTTCTGAATAGATAAATTGAAAAATAATTGGAATAAACATAAATATTCCAAGAATTATTTGTAAAATTCCAAGTGTAAAAAATACAGTTTTATAATTTGACATTTTAAAAGAACATTATTTTATGGTAAATAAATTTCAACTCTATAAGAATTAGTAAATTCACTATAATAATAATTTTAAAGTGTAATTCATGATAAAAAAAGAAAATCTAGATAAAACTAATGCCTGGCCATTTGTTGAAGCAAAAAAAATGCTTCGTGAAAGAAAATCCTTCATTGAAAAAAAGGGTAAAATAACCCTTCAAACAGGATATGGTCCTAGTGGTTTACCTCATATAGGAACTTTTGGAGAAGTAGCAAGAACTTCTATGATGGTGAATGCCTTAAAACAACTAACTGATCTTCCGACAGAAATTATCACTTTTTCTGATGATATGGATGGACTTAGAAAAGTTCCTGAAAATATACCTAATAAAAAATTATTAGAAGAAAATTTACATAAACCTCTAACAGAAGTTCCGGATCCATTCGAGAAATTTAAAAGCTTTGGAGAACACAATAACGAAATGCTTAAAAATTTTTTAAATAGTTTTAACTTTAGTTATACTTTTAAAAGCTCAACCTCGTTATATAAATCAGGATTTTTTAACTCTACACTTCAGCTAATTTTAGAAAATTATGATGGAATATTAAATATAATTTTACCAACATTAGGAAAAGACAGACAAAAAACCTATAGCCCATTTTTACCAATCTGCCCAGAAAGTGGACATGTGTTGGAGATACCAGTTCTAGAAATTGACAAAAGTAATTCAAAAATAATTTTTGATAATAATGGAAAAAAATTAGAAAAAAGTATTTTAGATGGAAGCTGCAAACTTCAATGGAAAGTAGATTGGGCAATGAGATGGTATGCATTAGATATTGATTTTGAAATGTATGGAAAAGATCTTATTGAAAGTGCAATTTTATCAACAAAAATTATAAAATTAATTGGTAAGAATAGCCCCTCGGGATTTGCATATGAATTATTTTTAGATGAAAAAGGTGAAAAAATTTCAAAATCCAAAGGTAATGGAATTACAATTGATCAATGGCTAGAGTATGCATGTCCTGAGAGCTTATCTTTATACATGTATCAAAATCCAAAAAGGGCCAAAAAACTTTATAAAGAAATAGTTCCAAAAGCGGTGGATGAATATCTAGAATTTATTGAAAAAGCAAAAAAACAGGATGAATTGCAAATGTTAATGAATCCAGTATGGCATGTTCACAATGGAGAGATCCCAAGAGAAAATTCAATTATGTCATTTTCCATGTTATTAAATCTTGTAGAAACTAGCAACGCAGATTCCAAAGATCTTTTGTGGAAATTTGTTAAGAAGTATAAACCAGATATTAATGAAAAAGATTACCCAATATTTGATGGGCTTGTAGGATATGCAATTAAATATTTTAATGATGTAATAAAATCAAAAAAAAATTACAAACAACCAGACAAAGATGAGAAGCTTGCCTTAGAAGTGCTAATAAAAACTCTTGAAAAATGTAATGATCAAATGTTACCTGAAGACATTCAAGCATTGATATATTCCACAGGTAAAGAAAATGGTTATTCAGAAAATTTAAGAGATTGGTTTAAACTGATTTATCAGGTTATTTTTGGAGATGAGAATGGACCTCGTATGGGTTTTTTTATAAGTTTTTTTGGTGTGAATGAAACTAAAGAGCTTATAATGAAAAAAATTAAATAATGTTTTCAAACTTTAGATCATTAATTTTTAAATTAGATCCAGAAACAGCACATAATTTAGCAATTAAATCATTAAAGTTTAATTTAATACCAAATATTTTTGAAGAAAGAGGTGATGAGAAATTATTTACAACACAGTTATTTAACAAAACCATTAATAATCCAATCGGTATTGCTGCTGGTTTTGATAAGAATGCAGAAGTATATAATCAGTTATTTAAGCTAGGTTTTGGTTTTGTAGAGGTTGGAACAATTACACCATTAAGTCAATATGGAAACCCTAAGCCTAGAGTTTTCAGATTGGTTGAAGATGAAGCTCTAATTAACAGATTGGGATTTAATAATTGTGGAGCTCAAGATGCATCAATTAGAATTAAAAAAGATCTACAAACTGGATTGCTTGGTATCAACATAGGACCAAATAAAGATACACAAAATAGATTAGAAGATTATTTAATTGGCTTAAAAACCTTTCATGAATTAGCAGACTATATAACAATAAATATTTCTTCACCAAATACTGAAAACTTAAGAAATTTCCATGATCAATCTAGACTTGATGAGTTATTGAAAGAGATTAAAAAAGAAAAAAAAAATTTAAATTCGAAAATACCAATAGTTGTAAAAATTGCTCCTGATATCAACTATGTAGATGTTCAAAAAATTTCTGAAGTTTTATTGGATAATGATATTGAAGCAGTAATTATTTCAAATACGTCAAATGCAACAAGAGAAAAATTGAAAGATATTCAAAAACATCAAAAAGGTGGATTGTCTGGAAAACCCATAGAGGAAAAATCGAACTTATTAATTAATAAATTTTATAAAAATTTAAAAAATAAAATTAAAATAATTGGGGTTGGGGGAGTTGACTCAGGTTTAGGTGCTTATGATAAATTTTTAGCGGGTGCTGATTTAATCCAACTTTACACTGGAATGGTTTATAAAGGACCAAATATTGTTAACTCGATTAAAAATGATCTAAAAGAACTATTATTAAAAGATGGAGTTAAAAATTTTAGAGAAATCATTGGAAATAAAACTAAAACTTAATTCTATTAACTTGACGCGAACCTCACCACGTCTTATATAGTCGGCTATAATGTCAAAAAAATGTGAACTTACTGGTAAAATTCCAATGAAAGGTCATAATGTTAGTCACGCTAACAATAAGACAAAAAGAAGGTTTTTACCCAATCTAAAGAAAGTAAAATTTACCAGTGAACTGTTAAAGAGAAGTCTTAAATTAACAGTGAGTAACGCCGGAGTAAGATCAGTTGATAAAAAAGGTAGTTTTGATGAGTATTTAAAAGTTGTAAAAAATAAAAACTTATCTCCCAGACTTAAAAAATTAAAAAAAGGTATTTTAATTAAATCTCCATTTAAGAAAAAACCCGTAGCAAAATCTGCATAATGAATAAATTATTTTTACTTCTCTCATTTCTAATGGGAGTTGTTGTTTTATCTTCGAATTATTTAGTTCAATTTCCAATTAAGTATTATGGGCTAGAAAAAATACTAACCTATGGTGCTTTTAGCTATCCAATTGCATTTTTAATCACTGATCTAGCAAACAGATCTTATGGCAAGATAGTTGCAAGAAAAATTGTTTATATTGGATTTGCATTAGGTATCAGTTTTACTCTTTTATTTTCAACTAATTTTGCAGACTTAATTTCTGTGAGAATTGCAATTGGATCAGGTACTGCTTTTTTAGTTGCTCAATTATTAGATGTGCAAATTTTTGATCATTTGAGAAAAAAGAAATGGTTTGTAGCACCTTTAATTTCTTCATTTATTGGGTCTACAGTTGATACTTTTTTATTCTTTTCAATATCTTTTTATGCAACAGGAATACCATGGTTTACATTATCTTTAGGTGACTTAGCAGTTAAGATAATTGTAGCTTTAATAATGCTAATACCTTTCAGATTATTATTGGGCACTCTTAAGGCTGTTAAAGTTTAATATAGAAATTTATAAGATAAAATTTTATAAGCCAATTTAGCTACAAGAAAGTTATAAGAATTAAAGCCTTTTATAGGTGAAAGTTCATTAATATCAGCACCAACAATATTAGAATTCTTTGCTGCAATTCTTATAATATTTAGAGTTTCATCCCACAATAGGCCACCAGGTTCAGGAGTACCTGTTGCTGGCATAATGCTTGAATCTAGTCCATCAACATCAAAAGTCAGATAAACAGTTTTATCTTTTATTAATTTTTTAAACTTATTAAGATTCCATTTATTTTTATCTTTTGCCCAAAATATATTAATTCTTGAAGAATTTTTTTTTAGGAAAGGAATTTCACTTTGAGAAATATTTCTTATCCCAAATGAAATTACAGAAACATTTGAATAATCTAAGCATCTTTTAATAGCTGAAGCATGTGAAAATTTTTCTCCGTTATAACTCTCACGTAAATCTGCATGAGCATCAAAGTGCAAAAGACAAATCTTTTTGTACTTTTTTGTAAATGGATCAATGCATCCGGGAGTTATTGAGTGTTCACCACCAAAAGTCATTGGAAAAAGTTTTTTATCTAAAATTTCTTGGTTTATTTTAGACATTTTATTGAGAGCTTTTTTGATATCTTTGTTAATTTTAAATGGTTTTAAAGTTTTGATACCTATTTTTTTGTAGGGCTCACAGTTTAACTCTTCGTCGTAGAGCTCTACTTGGTGGGATGCTTTAATTATTTCCTTAGGTCCATTTTTTGTTCCACCACCATAGCTGACAGTTTTTTCCAAACCAAAAGGTATCACAACTACTTTTTCTTCGAAATTAACCTTATTGTCAATTCCTAAAAATCCATTTTTATTAGAAAGATATTTCAATTTTATTTAAAAATTTTACTAAAGTTTTTTCTATCTCTGCTTTTCCATTCACCTTTATGATAAGCATCACTAGCTATTAATGGCATCACACTTGTTGCCTCTGCAAATACCATTTGCTCTTTAGTTATATCAACTTTACCCCAAGAACTGGCTTCTTTTAAAGTTGAACTACTACATGCCCCATCTCTGCTGTCTGCAACCGTTATTTGAACGGCATACTTGTGCATACCCACTTCCTTGCCCAAAAGTTCTGCACATATAACGGTATCTTGAATAAAATTTTTTGGAACTCCTCCACCAATCATAAATAGCCCTGATCCTTTAGATTGAATTTTAATTTCCGTAAGCTCTCTAAATTCTCTTATAGAATCTATAGTTATATGATGCTTTGGATTTTTTTCTTGATGTACTACCAAGCCAAATCCTGCGCTTGAGTCTGTAAAGGCTGGACAAAAAATAGGCACGTTATTATCGTAAGCAGTTTCAATTAAAGAGTCTTTCTTTTTAGAATTTTTTTTTAAATATTTTCCCATTTCATTAATGAATTCCCTGGAAGTATAGCTTCTTGCCTCTAAAGTATTTGCTATTTCACAGATAATTTTATCACACATTTGGAGTTCCTCTTCATCGATATAGGTGTCATATATTCTATCTATGTAATTACCTCTTAATTTAGCATCATCTTGAAATTGTGATCCTTGATAATGTTTAAATCCTAAAGCTTCAAAGAAATCCATGTCTACAATAGAGGCTCCTGTTGCAACAATTGCATCTACCATGTTGTATTTAACCAAATCTTTATAAATACTCATGCATCCACCTGCCGATGTAGATCCAGCTAATGTTAAAAAAATTGTACAGTCTTTATCTTTTAGCATGTCGTTATATATATTTGCAGCATTAGCAGTTTCTCTTGAAACGAAAGACATTTTTTCCATTGAAGAAATTATTTTTCTAGAGTCAAAGGAGGTAATATCAATATGTTCTACTGGGTTTTTTAAAAAGTCTTTTTTACTATTGTGACTTAGGATTTTATTTTCTGACATTAAGCGACTAAAGTAGCTTTGGAAAAGTTTTTATTATACAGGCTCATAATTGGAGCATCTTCAACTTCATATATTTCATCAGAATAAAAACCATTAAATTGAGTCCTAAAAGTCAATCCATAAGCACCTAGCTGCCCTAGTTCAATATAATCGTTTTCTTTAATGTTATTTGGAAGGATAAAAGGACCTTTCATATAATCCATACTATCACAAGTTGGTCCAAAAAAGTTAAACGCAGTCATTTTTTTGGATATGATCTTGCTTGAGGTTTCCTTAATCATCTTTGATGGAAAAACAATATTTGGCGTTCCTGCATCAAATAAAGTTCCATAAGTTCCATCATTTATATATAATTTTTTTTTTTTTCTTAAATTAACCTTAACTATAGTTGAGCCACTTTCAGCAACTAAAGCTCTTCCAGGTTCACAAATTATTTTGGGCATTTTTTCTAGTTTTAAATTTTCTAGACCTTTTTTGATTTCATTAAAGTATGAAATTAAATTATGAGGCACTAAATCAGGATAGATCGCTGGAAAGCCCCCTCCAACATTTATATAATCAGGAATAATTTTTGTTTTTTTTATTATTTTTCCAATTTCTGCTATTCCTTTAGTATAAGAAATAGGGTGCATACACTGAGACCCAACATGAAAACTTAACCCAACTTTAAGGGCGCATTGTTTTGCCAGTCTTAACAAGCCTAAAGCTTCAGAGTTTAACGCACCAAATTTTTTTGATAAATCAATTTCGGCATGCTCATTGCACACAGCAACTCTTACAAATAATTCTAGATCTTTGGCATTATTTGTATTTTTTATAATTTTTATTAGTTCTTCTTTTGTATCTAAAGAAAAAGTTTTAATTCCATATTCAAAGTAAGCTTTATTAATACTTTCAGGACTCTTAATAGTATGCATGTAAGAACATTTTGCAGTACTTGTAAATTCCCTTATTTGTTTAATTTCCTCAATTGAGGCTACATCAAATTGATTAATACCACTTTCTAAAAGGGTTTGTATTACTGTGGGGTGAGGATTGGTTTTAACCGCATATAAGATTTCACCAGGAAAATTTTTTTGAAAAAATTTTGATGCAGATGTAACAGAGTGTCTCCTGATACAATAAACAGGTTTTTCAGGTTTCAGTTGATTTATTAGATCCTCAACTGATTTAAATTTTTGCATTGTTAGTGTCTCCAAAAAAAAATTTAACAAAAAAAAAGTTTTAAAAATTATTTAAAACTTTTTATAAAATGTGCAATTAAGCCAATAATAAATGGATGTAAAGTAAATAATTATCTATTGAATTTAAAAAATAAACCTCCATATATGTATAATGAAAAATGAAGCAATACTTCAAGATTTGACTGATTTTGATAATAAATCCTTGTTAATTGTTGATGATGATAATCCTTTCAGAGAAAGACTATCAAGAGCAATGGAAAAAAAAGGTTTTGAAGTTTTTCAAGCTGAGAGTGTAAAAAAAGGAATTGATGCTGTTAAAGTAAAAAAACCAGGATTCGCTGTAGTAGACTTAAGGTTAGCAGATGGAAATGGTTTAGAGGTTGTTAAAGAAATTCAAACTTCGAATCCCTCAAGTAGAATTATCATGTTAACTGGTTATGGAAACATACCGACTGCAGTTGCGGCAATTAAAGAAGGTGCAATTGATTATCTAGCTAAACCTGCTGATGCTGATGATGTTGAAAAGGCATTGTTAGCAGACCCAACAAAAAAAGCTGCCCCACCAGAAAATCCAATGTCAGCTGACAGAGTAAAGTGGGAACATATTCATAGAGTTTTTGAACTATGTAATAGAAATGTTTCTGAAACTGCTAGAAGACTTAAAATGCATAGAAGAACACTTCAAAGAATCTTATCTAAAAGATCTCCTAGATAAAATCTCTAAATTTAATAATTTTTTTTGCTAATAGTGTTAAAAGGGTTATCTTAAAAAACTCAGCTAATAAAAATGGGGTAACGCCCAAACTAAAGATTGGCTTATCCCAACCAATTAGTGTTCCAAGCCATAAAATTCCAAGAATGTATATTGTTGAAACTGACATTGAAAGTTTTAGAAAAATAATTAAAAAATTATCTTTTATATTTATAAAAGTAGAAAAAAAAGAAGCTACTAAAAAACCTAATAAGTAACCCATTGTTGGTCCAGTAAAATAAACTAACCCAATACCTTTCTCTGGAGAATTTGAAAAAACAGGAAAGCCAGCAATTCCTTCTAATAAATATAAACCTACTGTTGCCAAACCCACCCTATATCCAAAACTTAAACCTAAAAATAAAACGACAAATGTTTGCATTGTCATGGGCACTGGATAAAAAGGAATTTTTAGCTTAGCAGATACTGTGAGTGCAATCGAGCCTAAAATTATTATCATACATGACTTAACTAATTTTGATTGAGTGCTTGTTTTAATGAGTTCCATTAAAAATATGATACTATTTTTTTAATAATAATCTAGTTTTAATTTACCCAAATAAGTAAAGTATATTTTTTTACTTATAGATGATGTTATAGTTATAATAATACTTTGATTAATAATAAATTTTAATGACCAAAATTCAAAAAACAGATCATTTTTATTTAATAGATGGATCTGGATATATTTTTAGAGCCTATTATGCGCTACCACCATTAACTAGAAAAAGTGATGGTCTGCCAGTCGGAGCTGTCAGCGGTTTTTGTAGCATGTTATTTAAATTATTAGAAGATTCAAAGTCTAATGAAAATCTTCAAAAACCATCACACTTTGTAGTAATTTTTGATGCAGCAAGAAAAACTTTTAGAAATGAAATTTATCCAGATTATAAAGCAAACAGATCTGAGGCTCCTGATGATTTAGCTCCACAGTTTGAATATATAAGAAAGTCAGTGATTGCATTTAATTTGCCAGCTGTTGATCTTCCTAATTATGAAGCTGATGATTTAATAGCAACTTATGCTGAGCAAATTTTAGCTAAAGGAGCAAAAGTAACAATAGTGTCATCAGATAAAGATTTAATGCAACTTTATAAAAAAAATGTTCGGTTATTTGATCCCATGAAAAACAAATTTATAACACCAGAAGATATAGTAACTAAGTTTGGAGTAGGCCCCGAAAAAGTAATCGATGTGCAGTCATTAGCGGGTGATAGTAGTGATAATGTTCCTGGAGTTCCAGGCATAGGTGTTAAGACTGCAGCAGAGCTTATTAATAAATATGGTACTTTAAAAAAATTACTAGATAACGCACATGAAATAAAACAAAACAAAAGAAGAGAAACGCTTATAGAAAATAAAGATAAAGCAATTATCAGTAAAAAATTAGTAACATTAATGAAAGATGTTCCAGTTGAAAGGAAGATAGAAGAGTTTCAACTTAAAAAAATTGATAAAGAAAAGTTATATAAATTTCTCAGAGAAATGGAGTTTAATAGGCTTCTTAGTTCTGTTATCTCGACATATGGAGAATCTGAGTTAGAAGAAAATAAAATAGAAGCAATACCAAAGCAAAAACAACAAAATATAAATAAAAAAAACTATCATTTAATTACTAATGAAGATGAAATTGACAAGTGGATTAATGAAGCAGAAGAAAGTGGAGAGCTTGCAATTGACACGGAAACAAGCTCACTAGACGTACACCAGGCAGATCTGATAGGCATTTCATTAAGCACTAAAATTGGTAAGGCTTGTTATATTCCAATAGGACATAAGTTTAAGGGATGCCTAAAAAAGGAGAACGTTATTAAAAAACTAAAACCTCTTTTAGAGGACGTGAGTGTAAAAAAAATTGGTCAAAATATTAAGTTTGATTTTATTGTTCTATACAAACATGGAATAAATATGACTTCAATGGAAGATACAATGTTAATGTCTTATGTGTTAGATGCTGGAAAAAATAGACATAACATGGACACTTTATCTGAAATTCATCTACAGCATAAAACAATTTCTTTTAAAGAAATTGTGGGAAGTGGAAAAAAAGAAATAAATTTTAGTGATGTAGAGATAGATAAAGCTATGGAATATGCGGCAGAAGATGCTGACATAACATATAGGTTATATAAAATATTTAGTAAAAATATTAAATTAGAAAAATTAACCAATATCTATGAAATTTTTGAAAAGCCTTTAATAAAAATATTAGCTTTTATGGAAATTGAAGGAATAAAAATTGATAATAAGTTTTTAAAAATATTATCATCAAAATTTGAAAAAAAGATCGATAAATTACAAAAAGAAGTTTTTAAGATTTCAAAAAAAGAATTTAATATTGCTTCACCAAAACAACTGGGTGAGATCATTTATAACGACTTAAAGATTGCAGTGCTTAAAAAAACTAGAAAAGGAAGCTTTGCCACCAATGCAAGTGTACTTGAGGATCTAGCATTTAAAGGGCATAAATTTCCACAATTAATTTTAGATTGGCGGCAAGTATCAAAGCTTAAAAATACTTATTCAGATGCTTTGCCTGAGCACATAAACCCAGCTACAAAAAGAGTTCACACCTCCTTTCTTTTGGCTGCCACAACAACTGGAAGACTCGCTTCTAGTGAACCAAATTTACAAAACATTCCCATCAAATCAGAGGATGGAAAAGACATAAGAAAAGCGTTTATAGCTGAAAAAAATTTTACTTTAATTTCAGCTGACTATAATCAAATTGAAATGAGAATCTTAGCAGATTTAGCTGACGTTAAAGAGTTAAAAAAAGCATTTAAAAATAATGAAGATATTCACTCACTAACTGCAAGCCAAGTATTTAACGTAGATGTAAAAAAAATTAATCAAGATATGAGACGAAAAGCTAAAGCAATAAATTTTGGTATTATTTATGGAATTTCTCAATATGGATTAGCAAAACAAATTAATGTTTCAAATTATGAGGCTGAGGAGTTTTTAAATGCATATTTTTCAAGATTTCCAGAAATAAAAACTTACATGAATGATACAATTAAATTTTGTAGAAAAAGTGGTTATGTAAATAATATTTTTGGACGTAGATCACATTTTAATGGAATTAATGATAAAAATCACAACGTAAGAAATTTTCAAGAAAGAGCAGCCATTAATGCTCCGATCCAAGGCTCAGCGTCTGAAATAATGCGTCTTGCAATGATAAGACTTGATAAAAAATTAAGTCAGCAAAAATCGTTAAAATCTAAAATGTTGTTACAAATACATGATGAACTAATATTTGAAGTTCAAAAAAATGAAATAAACAAAATGATGAAAATCATAAAAGAGGAAATGATTAGCGTGGCTAACAGTGATTATCACTCATTTTCCATCCCATTAACGGTTGACATCAATAGTGGAGATAATTGGGGCTTACTTCATTAATTTAATCAATTGCCCAAATTAGAACAATTTAGTATTTTTAAACTTGTAAATGCACAAACAAATAATTGCTTTAGTTGATGATGATAGAAATATTCTAACAAGTTTGAGTATTGCTCTGGAAAAAGAAGGTTTTAATGTTCAAACTTATATTGATGGAGAAAGTGCATTAATTGGTTTAACAAGAACTCCACCTGATCTTGCGGTGATTGATATTAAAATGCCTAAAATGGATGGTGAAGAATTATTAAAGAAGCTAAGAAAAAAAACTTCCTTGCCCGTAATATTTTTAACCTCAAAAGATGATGAGGTTGATGAATTATTAGGATTAAAACTTGGCGCAGATGATTTCGTAAAAAAATCAGGAGGATTTTCAATCAAAGTTTTAATTGAAAGAATTAGAGTTCAACTTAGGAAGAAAGATATTGATAACAGTATAGAGGAAAACAAAAGTATTATTGCTCATGGAAAATTAAAACTTGATCCATCACAACTAGAATGTGAATGGAATGGAAAACAGCTGCCAGACAAATTAACTACAACTGAGTTTTTGATTGTAAAAGAGCTTGCAAAAAGGCCTGGTATAATTAAAGAAAGAGCACAGCTGATGGATATCGCTTATAGGGAAGATACAGATATCGAAGACAGGACTATTGATAGCCACGTTAAAAGAATAAGAAAAAAATTTAAAAAGGTTGATGCTGATTTTTCAGCTATAGAAACTAGGTATGGAAGTGGATATAGATGGAATGTTAGTTAATGTTTAATTTTCTTCTTAAAAACTTATCAATATTAAAAAAATTTTTATTAATTAATTTTGTTTTTTTTACAGTAATAGGTTTGTTTACATTTTTGTACCTAAAAAATATTCAACCAAATCTAATTAAAAAAAAATCGTCTAATCATATTGAAATAATTAATAATACGATTGAAAATTTAGATAGATTAGAAATTAAGTTTAATGATGAAGATATTAGAAGGTTTTTATTTTCTACAAGATTTATTTTTCAAAGCCTTGATAGGGTTATTTTCTTTAATAATAAAATAGATTTAGTTGGTGATACGGACACTCTTGACCTTGATCCTAGATCATTTTCCTCAAGGTTAAATATAATTGAATTAGAAATTTTAAATCAAGAAAAAAAGAAGGAGCTTGTAGAAGAAAAAAATATAAATACAGGATCTGATAACCTTGTATCCTTAAGAGATATTCTATTTAATTATGTGGGATCAAAAAATTACGGGATTCCATTCACATTTACTCAACAAGAATTTAATAATTTCAAATTAACAACAATAAAAAATGTTTTTAGGGATGATAAAAATATTGGTTATATTGCAATTACTGAAAATGCAAATGATATAAGAGCTGCAATTGATGAAAGAAAAACTTTCATTATTAGAACAGCATTTGCGGTTGGAATCGTAATATTGATTTTTTCTTATGTTCTTAATCGATATTTTTTAAAGCCGATACAAAACTTGGTAAATTATACAATTAAGATAAAAAACAAAGATCATAAAAAAATTAATATTGATAATCTTAAGTTAAGAAATGATGAATTAGGTTTACTCTCAAAATCCCTTGACGACATGACACTCGAACTTCAAAAGAGAATTTCACATGCAGAAAATTTTTCAACTGATCTTGTACATGAAATTAGGAACCCTTTAGCTTCTTTAAAAAGTGCATCAGAGATATTAAATGATACAAAAGATATCGATCAAAGATCAAAACTAATAAATATTTTGAATCATGATGTTCAGAGAATTGAGAGATTAATCACAGACTACTCACAAATATTAAAAGATGAGGTTGTTTTAAGTAAAGAGAAATTTAAAAGAATAGACATTACTCCCATTATTCAGTCTGTAGCTGATGATTATAATAACATTCATCAGGTTAAACGAGGTATTAAAATTTCCTGCATAAGCGGTGTTAATGAATCTTACTTAATTAGTGGAATCGAAAATAGAATTGAACAAATAATTGCAAATTTATTAGATAATGCAATTTCGTTTAGTGAAGATAATAAAAATATTGAGGTTAAAATATCAAGGAATTCTAACAAACAGGTTGTAGTTAATATACTTGATGAAGGACTTGGATTTAAGGAAAAAGATACAACAAAAATTTTTAAAAGATTTTATAGCAATAGACCCGATAAATTTGGTCAGCACTCAGGTTTGGGTTTAAATATTGTTAAGAATTTAGTTGAGCTTCATAAAGCCTCGATAACTGCTTCAAATAGAGGTGATATAAGCGGTGCAAATTTAGAGATAATATTTCCAAAGTTATAAAGACCTATTGATTTAATAAAATATTATTGTTAGAAACTCCGCCATGGATGATTTTAAAGTAAAAGATATTTCTCAAGCAGAATTTGGAAGAAAAGAAATTTCAATAGCTGAAAGTGAAATGCCAGGATTAATGGCATTAAGAAAAGAGTATGATGGTCAAAAACCATTGAAGGGTGCAAGAATAATTGGTTGCCTTCACATGACCATCCAAACAGCAGTTTTAATTGAAACTTTAACAGAATTAGGGGCCGAGGTAAGATGGTCTTCATGTAATATTTTTTCAACACAAGATCACGCAGCTGCAGCAATAGCTAAAGCAGGAATACCAGTTTTTGCCTGGAAAGGTGAAACTGAAGAGGAGGCTATATGGTGTATAAGGCAAACAATCGAAGGAAAAAAAGATTGGAAAGCAAATATGTTATTAGATGATGGTGGTGATTTAACTGCAATGATGCATAGCGATTACAAAAATTTGTTAAAAGAAGTAAAAGGTGTTTCAGAGGAAACAACAACTGGAATAAAAGCATTAAACAAAATGGAAAAAGATGGATCTTTAATGATCCCAGCAATTAATGTTAATGATTCGGTTACAAAATCAAAATTTGACAACTTATATGGTTGTAGAGAAAGTTTAGTAGATGGAATTAGAAGAGCTACAGATGTCATGATGTCAGGTAAGGTTGCAATTGTTGCTGGCTTTGGTGACGTTGGAAAAGGTAGTGCTGCATCTTTAAGACAAAGTGGTGCAAGAGTTATGGTTACAGAGGCAGACCCAATATGCGCCCTACAAGCAGCAATGGAGGGCTATGAAGTAGTTTTGATGGATGAAGCAATTGATAAAGCAGATATCGTTGTTACGGCGACAGGTAACGTAGACATTGTTACCGCAGACCATATGAGAAATATGAAAGATAGAGCTATTCTTTGTAATATTGGACATTTTGATAATGAAATTCAGGTGGAGGCATTAAAAAATAATAAATGGACGGAAGTAAAACCACAAGTTCATGAAATAGAATTACCTAGCGGTAAAAGAATAATCCTATTAGCAGAAGGAAGGCTAGTAAACTTAGGTTGTGCTACTGGACATCCTAGCTTTGTAATGAGTGCGTCATTTACAAATCAAGTAATTGCTCAAATAGAGCTTTGGAAAAATCATAAAGATTATGAAAATAAAGTTTATGTATTACCAAAACATTTAGATGAAAAAGTTGCCATGCTACATTTACAAAAAGTTGGAGCAAAGTTAACCAAGTTATCAAAAGAACAAGCAGACTACATTAGTGTTGGGGTAGAGGGTCCTTTTAAACCAAATGCTTATCGCTACTAAAGGTAGTAAAATAGATATATCTTCTGAAAAAAAGACTAAAGAAATAGCCAAAAAAATTAATAGTGAAATAAAACCAGGTAACATCCTATTTCTCTATGGAGAAATGGGTGTTGGTAAAACCACATTTGTTAAATATCTAATAAATGATTTTCAATTTAAGTATAATGAAAAATTAACTGAAATAACAAGCCCAACCTTCAATATAATGAATGAATATAAAGTAAGTGAATTGTCGATTAAACATTATGATCTCTACCGATTGAAATCTGCAGAAGAGTTAAAGGATTTAAACTTGTTTGAAAAAAATAATAAATCAATCCTATTAATTGAGTGGCCAGAAATTATAAAAAAAAAACCAAATCTTTTAATTGAGTTATCTTTTGAGTATGAAAATGACTATCAAAATAGATTTATTAAAGTTCTTAATTAAATGAAATTAACAAAAAACCTCAAACAAATAAAGAGTGATGCATCTTTTAGATATTTTTTTAGAAACAAAAAAAAAAAATTATCATCAGTAATTGTTTATGCAAAAAAAGATAAAAGATTAAATCTTTTAACTTATGATGCTATTAATAAAATTTTGATAAAAAATAATATTTTAGCACCGAAACTGATAAATGAAAATTATGCTAAAAATTTTATAGAAATCCAGGACCTTGGTAATCAAACAGTTTTTAGTTTTTTAAAAAATAAAAATAAAAATAAATTATTAATTTTTAAAAAAATAATTAATCTGTTAAATAAAATTCAATTAATTAAGGATAAAAAAGTAATAAATTTTAAGAAACAAAATTATATAGTTCCAAAATATAGTTCTGAAATATTACTTGATGAAGCAAAACTTTTTTCTGCCTGGTATGCTCCTCAAGTAGTACCTCAAGCAAATCAATCAAAATTTAAAAAAAACTATGAAAAGGTAATAAAAATTTTGATTAAAAAAATCACTTTAAAAAATGATACTTTTGTTCATAGAGATTTTCATGTATCTAATTTAATGTTGATGAATAACAAAATTGGCGTGATAGACACACAAGACGCTCTTTTTGGTAATAGTGCGTACGATTTGGCCTCTTTAATAGACGATGTAAGATTCGAAACTTCAAATATTTTGAAAGAAAAAATATTTTATATTTACTTAAGATCTAACAAGAAATTGAATATAAAAAAATTTAGAAATGATTTTGAAATAATATCAGTTTTAAGAAATTTAAAAATTATTGGTATATTTACACGATTAGCAATGAGAGATAATAAAAAAGATTATTTAAAACTAATTCCTTATACGTGGAGTTTAATTAGATTAAGATCACAAAATAACAAAATATTTAAAGAACTGAATAGTTTATTGGATAAAAATTTTAACAAGAAGTAACTTAAATAAAATGAAAATTAATACAGCATTAATTTTATGTGCAGGTTTTGGAAAAAGGTTAAATCCAATTACCCTTGATACACCCAAGCCTCTTTTAAAAATAAATAACCTAACTATGCTTGATCACTGCATCAAACTTATCATAGACCTGGGTGTAAAAAAGATTTTAATTAATACTTTTTATCTAAAAGAAAAGTTTTATGAATTCTTTAAAAATCATAATTATAAAGTAGATATAGAAGTTATAGAGGATGGGAGTGCTATTCTTGATACTGGCGGCGGTATTTTGAATCTAGTAAATAAAAGTGATGATGAAAATTTTATAGTTTTTAATCCTGATACAATTTGGAACAAAAAATACATTGAGGAAATTAACGTAATGATAGATTTATATTTCTCAAAAAAAATTAAAAACCTTCTCTTATTAGCTAATAAAGAACTAAGTTATGATAAGAATATGGAGGCTGATTTTGGTTTACAAAATTATTTGATTAGTCAAAAAAGCAAAAACTATGTTTATATAGGTTGTCAAATATTAAACAGGTCGATAATAGAAAAAGAGCAATTGACCAATTTTTCTATCACAAGTATTTGGTATGATTTAATTAAGAGAAATCAACTATATGGATTTGAAAGTAAGATTAATTTTTATCATGCGACTAATTTAAAAATTTTTAAAAAATTACAAGATCTTTAGCTCGATCTTGGTCTAGATATTTACAACTTTTAATTTTTTGATTTTCCTCCATTTCTATTAGCAATGGATTTCCAGTGGGTATTTCTAATTTAGAAATTTGTATTTCATCAATTTTAAATAAATATTTACACAAAGCTCTTAGTGAATTTCCATGTGCTGATATTAATATATTTCCACTGTTTAAATTACTTCTTATTTCTGATTCATAATATTTTGTAACTCTCACAAACGTATCTTTTAATGACTCGGTATCAGGAATACTTTCAATTGGAATATCTTTGTATCTATCAATATTAGATGGATGAAATAGACTCTTTTTATCCAAAGGATCTGGTCTTAGATTCCATGATCTCCTAAATTGATACACTTTTTCTTCTCCTAATTTTTTACACATCTCAGTTTTATTAAGTCCGGTAAGCGCCCCATAATGTCTTTCGTTCAACTGCCATGCTTTTGTAAAATTCTGTTTATCATCTAATGACTCTTGAACTAGTGTAAGGGTGTTAATTGCTCTAAGCTGAAGCGATGAATAATAATATTTGATTTTTATATTTTGATCTTTTATCAAATCTCCAGAACTTTTGGCTTCTAATTCACCTTTTTTTGTTAAATTAACATCTACCCAGCCTGTAAATCTTTTTTCTAAATTCCAAATACTTTGGCCATGTCTAATTAAAATTAAATAACTCATTTTTTTTATAACTAATTTAATATAAACAAAAATTTGATACAGAAATGAAAAAAATACCTTTATTAACACAAATTACCTTCCATACATTTAATGTAGGATTGATTATATTATATCTTTATCCAGGTAGCATTCTGGGATGGTTGATTTATAGTGATTTTCAAAAGCAACCTCAAATAACGTCAGATTTTTTGGTTTTTTCATTAAATCACTTTTTTGCTTTTATTGCTTTATCTCTATTAGGACTAATTTCATCTATTGATAAAAAAATTGGAATCTTATTCCTATATTTATTTTTCATTTCAATAGCTTTAGAGTTGTGTCATTTAGTGATACCAAAAAGAAGTTTTGAATATTCAGATTTTTTTGGAAATATTTTAGGAGTTCTTTTAATATTTATATTATTCAAATTATATCAATTTTTTAAAATTAATAAATGACTCATAATAATTTAAAAAAAATTTTATTTTTTTTCTTATTTTTTATTTATGGATGTTCTTCTATTCCACAAAATACCTCCAACAGCTGTAAAATCTTTGATGAAAGATATTTATGGTACAAACATGCTCTAAAGGTAGAGCAAAAGTGGGGAACACCAATTTATATTCAGCTCGCTATTATTAAAGCAGAGTCAGATTTTGATTGGCTTGCAAAACCACCAAGGCAAAAATTATTTAAAGTAATTCCATTTAAACGTCCATCAAGTTCATTTGGTTATTCACAAGCTGTCAAAGGAACATGGGAACAATATAAAAATGAAACTGGCAACAAGCTAGCAACAAGAGCAAGATTCAAAGATAGTGTAGATTTTATTGGTTGGTATACAAATAAAACAAAATCAATTTTGAAGATATCTCTTAAGGATAGTTTTAGACAATATTTAGCTTACCATGAAGGATGGGGAAATTATAAAAATTATAAAAAAAACAGAAAAGTAATTAATTTGGCAAAAAAAGTTGAGAAACAATCTAATGTTTATAAAAAGCAATTATCCAAGTGTAGTAATTCATTAAGTAAAAATAAATATATTATTTTTTAGTTAGTTGTTTTTTTAACTCAATATCAACAGCATCCATTCTTTTTGTACTTTTCGCTAATATTAAATACATTGTTGGAGTAACGTAGAGTGTAAAGAATGTTGATATAATCATTCCACCTAGAATAGTGGCACCTACAGCTAATCTTGAAGCCTCACCTGCTCCTGGTCCAATATTACCTATAACTAGAGGCATCATTGCTATCATTGTGCTTATTGATGTCATCATTATTGGTCTAAATCTTAATCGGCAGGATTCTTTAACTGATGCTTCAATATTTTTACCAGCTGTTCTTAACTGATTGGCATAATCAACAATTAAAATACTATTTTTAGTGGATATTCCAATTAGAATAACGAGTGCTATTTGTGAGAAGATATTA
>Ga0307986_10000343_pt1 | contig 34562 bp, 32 predicted proteins | sample EllFjometageno82_FD_203170 | JGI IMG/M metagenome (GOLD analysis project Ga0307986, IMG submission 203170) | Marine microbial communities from Ellis Fjord, Antarctic Ocean - #82 | ecosystem: Environmental > Aquatic > Marine > Unclassified | place: Southern Ocean | collected 2014-10-09 | reverse complement strand
CTAAAAACATAATCTAGTTTCAGGCTATGTAATCAAATTATATTTTTTTATAATTTTTTTTAATTGATTAACACCCAAGAAGTTTTCATTAGTATCTGATCTATATACAAAGTTTTTTGCTACCATAATAAATTTTTTATTTTTATGTTTTTTTAAAAAGTCTTGGCTTACAATTTTATAGCCATTCTTTTCCTTAATAGTTGTATGACTGTCATATGATGAAACCATTTCTTCATGCAGCTTTTCACCAGGTCTTATGCCAATAATTTTTATTTTACAGCTCGGGCAAATAGCTTTCGCTAAATCTGTTATTTTGAAAGATGGAATTTTTGGTACAAATATTTCTCCACCAAGGGAATTTTCTAATGTCTTTAAAACTCTCTCTACACATTCTTGAAGTGTAATATTAAATCTAGTCATATCTTTATGTGTTATTGTTATTTGACCTGTTCTTTTTTGATCTAAAAAAGTATGTAATACCGATCCACGACTTCCCATAACATTGCCATATCTCACAATACTAAATTTGATATTTTGTTTTCCAACTATATTATTGGCACTAATAAATAACTTGTCAGAGCATAGTTTTGTAGCACCATATAGATTGATTGGCGATGACGCTTTATCTGTGGACAGGGCTACAATATTAGAAATCTTACTTTCAAGACTTGCTTCAATAATATTTTGAGCTCCATGTATATTTGTTTTGATAAATTCTAATGGATTGTATTCAGCTATTGGAACATGTTTTAAAGCTGCGGCATGTATTAAAAAATCAATATCTCTAAGAGCAAGCTTTAATCTACTTAGGTCTCTAATATCTCCGATAAAGTATCTAAGCTGTTTATGTTTATTTGGGTCATAAACTTTACTCATTTCAAATTGTTTGAGTTCATCTCTACTAAAAATAACTATCTTTTTTAGTGGGAATTTATTTTTTAGCAGGTAATCAACTAACGATTTTCCAAATGAGCCAGTACCACCCGTTATTAAAAGACTTTTATTTTTAAAAAAATTTTTATTCATGTAATTTTATAAATGTTGATATTTTGTTTGTTATATATTTTAAAGTTCTTATATCTAAATTATAATACAATGGCAAAGAAACACACGTTTCAAAGTATTTATGTGATCCTGGAAAATCTCTATTAATTTTAAATTTACTTAAATTTTTAAAGAAATTTTTAAAGAAAAAAATGGGTATATAGTGATATTGTAGTGCAATTTTATTTTTTAACATAAATTTAATAAAAGTATCTTTATTAGTTTTTAGTTTTTTAAAGTTGAAATGAGCCAAAAAAAGATGCCAAGCATTCTTAGATTTTATGTCATATCTGGGAAAAAAACACACACTCTTATGTTTGCTTAAAAGTTTATAGTATGCAGTTGAAAGCAATTCTCTTTTTTTTTGAAAAATATCTACTCTTTTTAATTGTGAAAGCCCTAAAGCAGAATTTATGTCACTAAGTCTATAATTAAATCCTGGAAATTTTATATCATATTTCCAGTGGTTTTTTTGACGTTTAATTCCATGAGATCTTAAAAGCAATATCTTTTCATATATATATTTTTTATTCGTGGTCACAAGCCCACCTTCACCAGTTGTAATTGGTTTAACAGGATGAAATGAAAATGTGCAAACGTCTGAATGTTTACAAGATCCTATCTTATATATTTTTTTGTTGTGACTATATTCTGCTCCAAAAGCATGACAAGCATCTTCTATTAAAAAACATGAATATTTTTTTTTAAGTTTATAGAGTTCAATTATATTTTCTGGGCTACCACCAAGGTACATTGAAATGATTACCTTCACTTTTTTAATATTATTTTTTTTGATACACTCTACTACATTTTTTGGTGTCATTTGACCAGTAATGGGATCTACATCTGCTAAATAAATTTTACATTTTAAAATTTTACACAAATTGTAAGAAGCAATAAAATTAATTGCTGGCATAATTACATTTTCATTTTCTTTAAGATCAATACCCAACAATGCAAGATGTAAAGCTGCAGTGCCACTACTACAACTTAAAGTATAATTAGATTTTAAATATTTTTTAGTTTTATTTTCAAACTGTTTTACGAATTTACCTGTTGTAATTAATTTTTCATTTAAAGCTTGATTGATTATTGTTTTATCAAGTTTATTAATATCTTGTTTGCTGTAAGGTATTTTATTCATTAATATAAAAGTTTTAAATAATTGATATACATAGTTTATGTTTAAAATGCGAATTTTTGAAACATATTATTACTATTTAAATGGATTCTAGTATTTATAAATTGAATTAGAATAATATATATAAAAATTTCTATTAGATTTTCCTAATAAACAAAATATCTTCCTCATCTTTTTCAGGATTTTTAGTAGGATAAAAATTTTTAAAAGCCAACCATGTCTTTAATTCATTCCAAACTACAGCATCTTTATAAAACTGTTTAATACTGACTTCTATGTATATTGATTTACAGCTAGTGAGAGATTTTTCTGCTCCCTTAAGTGCTAATAATTCAGCACCTTGCAAGTCCATGATCCAATGATCATAATCTTTGGGATCAATTTTGTTTTTAGCAAATATTGTATCAAGTTTATTACTCTTTAATTGTAATGCATCAACCATTTGATGATCTCTATCAGACCATACCTCGCTATCTTTAATATTTTTAGTAAAATCATAAATAGATGAACATGCAGCATCATAATTTGATATATAAAAATTAATATTTTCGTCATCCTTGTCAGTCAACAAAGCCTGAAAAGCTAATTGATTTTTATAAGGGTATAAATTTTCTAATAATTGTTTGTAAGTCTTTGGTAGAGCTTCAATCCATATGACATTTTTTCCAAACCAATTATAAACTTCTGCCTCCAAGCCTCTATGTGCACCAAGGTGTAAGATTCCACTAGAATCATTCATGGATTTTAAAACATCAATATCTAGTTTTCCATAAGGATTTGGCTCTGGTGGTTTCCTTATCTTTATTAATTTCCAACCTAGTTTTCTTAATATATTTTTTATTATAAATTTCATTTATCATATTTGTAATTATTATGTTTAATTTTAAACATCAACGATTATAATTTCTAAAAAAAGACATAATTATAAAATAAAACACAGACGAATTTAAAATAAAAAAAGTGGTAAATATTAAAGAAAAAATCAAATTAAAGACCAAATTTACGTTAATTAATTTACAGCACAGCTATATTGAAAAAGTATATACAAGAAACTTTTAATATCTGAATGAAAATTGTTTTTGATTATAAGATTTTTTTTCAACAACAATTTGGAGGTCCATCAAGATATTTTTCCAAATTATTTGAGTATTTAAACAAAAATAAAGAAAATGCATACATTGTAAGTCCAATCTATACTAACGATTATTTAAAATATTCAAATTTTAAAAAAAATATTTATGGTAAAAAAATATCTCCCAAACCCTTCTTTGGAAGGTTTTATAAATACCTAAATAAGAATATATCTGAATTGATAATTTCAAAATTAAATCCAGATGTAGTTCACACAACTTATTATGATGAATATTTAATCAAACAAAAAAAACCTATTATTTTAACAGTACACGACACAATCCATGAAATTTTTTACAAAGATTTTGGTTTTGAAAAAAATCATAGGCCAAAAAAAAAAATGATAGATAGAGCAGATCATATAATTTGTGTTTCAACATCCACAAAAAAAGATTTAATGGAGTACTATAATGTTGATGAGAAAAAAATTTCAGTTATTTATCATGGAGTTTCTACAAATGAAATTGCTAAAAACTATTCTTTAAAAATTGAAAAGCCATTTTTTTTATATGTTGGCTCTAGAAAACGTTATAAGAATTTTAAAATATTTCTAGAAGCTTATTGCCTAGACCGCTCTATTTCAAAAGATTTCAACTTAATATGTTTTGGTGGAGGTTCTTTTTTAGCAGAAGAGTATGAATTATTTAAAACTTTAAATATTGACAGTACTCAAATTAGCAATTTTATAGGAGATGATAATTTATTAACTTATTTATATCAAAATGCTCAAGCTTTAATATATCCATCTATATACGAAGGTTTTGGTATGCCTATTTTAGAAGCAATGAGATTAGAGTGCCCAGTTATTTGTAGTAATACGAGCTCTATGCCTGAGGTTTATGGAAATTCCTGTTTATCATTTGATCCAAACTCTAAGACAGAACTTGCACAGCATTTAAGCAAAATTTCCAGTAATAATGATTTTAGAAACCAAATTATACAAGTAGCACATCAAAGATCTAAATTATTTACATGGGAAAAGTGTGCCAAGGAGACATTAAAAGTATATAAAACCTTAATCTAAAATGAAAAGAAAAAAAGCTTTAATATTTGGTATAACTGGTCAAGATGGCTCATATTTAGCAAAGTATTTGATTAAAAAAAAATATGATGTGACTGGAATTTATAGAAAAAAAAATTTCGATAAATTAAAAAAACTAGGACTATTAAAAAAAATTAATTTCGAATTAATAAAAAAAATAGAAAAAAAAAAAATCACCAAAATACTAAAGAGAAATTATGATGAAATTTACTTTTTAAGTGGACAATCAAGTGTGACATTGTCATTTAAAAAAACTTCAGAAACTTATGAAAGCCAGATAGAGCCATTAAAGACAATATTGGATCATATAGTGCAGCAAAAAACAAAAAAAACAAAATTTTTATACGCAAGCAGTGCGGAAATATTTGGCAGTATTAATAATAAAAAGAGAATAAATGAACAAAGTAAAAAAAAACCTATAAGCCCATATGGATTGTCAAAATTAATTGGATACGAAATAGTTAAATCATATAGAGAAATGTTTAAAATACCAGTGTGTTCTGCTATTTTATTTAATCATGAGTCACCATTAAGGCATAAAAATTTTATTTTTAAGAAAATAATAGACAGCTTAGAAAAAATAAAAAAAAATGGGCAACATAAGCTTATAGTAGGAAACATAGAAATTAAAAGAGATTGGGGCTGGGCACCAGACTATATGGAGGCTTGCTATAAAATTTTAAATTCAAAAAAAATAACTGATTATATAATAGCAACAGAAAAAACGATTAAACTGAAAAAAATAATTGATTTATTCTTTAAAAATTCTGATTTAAATTGGAAAAAATACACAATTATCAATAAAAAATATTTTAGGAAATTTGAAACAAAAGAAAATTATGCGAGTGCAAAAAAAATTAAAAAAAATATTAATTGGGAAGCTAAGTACGATTATTTAGAAATAGTAAAAAAATTAACAAATAAAGAAATTTAACAATGAATCAAGATCTTTTCGTAACAAATAAAATATTAGATGAGGTTAAAATTGATGGTGGTTTAAGAAAAAAAAATATATTCAAAAAAAATAAAAAAGATGAGCCATTAATCACAATTGTTACTGCTGTATATAATAATGAAAAATATCTAGAAGAGAGTATTCTAAGTCTCCATAAACAGAAATATGAAAACTATGAGCATATAATTATAGATGGTGGCTCAACAGATGGGACGATTGATATAATAAAAAAATATGAAAACAAAATTGACTATTGGTGCTCTGAAGGTGACAAGGGGATATACGATGCTTTTAATAAAGGAATGAAATTGGCTGGCGGAGAGTATGTAGGTTTTTTAAATTCAGATGATAATTACTCACAGAATACATTAGAATTGTTACTTAAATATATTAAGAGATACCCAGAAAAGGATTTTTTCTTTGGTGCCGTAAAAAAACACTGGGGAGTGTTACATGGTTATAAACCTTATAAAATTTATTGGAGCTGGGGATTTTACTCAAGTCATTCAACGGGATTTTTTATCAAAATAAGTTCTGCAAAAAAAGTAGGATTATATAATTTAAAATATAAGTATTCCGCAGATTATGATTATTTTTTTAGAATGATTGTTAAAAAAAAATTAAAAGGAGTTGGTACAAAAAAAAATGAAATATTTGGAACATTTAGAAGAGGTGGATTTTCAAGTACTATCAAATTTTTTGATCATTTTTTAGAAGAGATAAAAATTAGAGTAGACAATGGTCAAAATAAAATTCTAATATTAATAATTTTTATTTATAAATATTTAAAAAATATATCGAAGATATGAAAATTTTAATTACAGGAGTTGCAGGGTTTATTGGTTTTAACTTAGCTGATTATTTATTAAAAAAAAAATATAAAATATATGGATTAGATAATTTCGATTCATACTATTCAACAAAATTGAAAAAAAAAAGATTAAAAATTTTAAATAAAAGTAAGAATTTTAATTTTTCAAAAATCAGTATTGTTAACAAAAAAAAATTAAATATTTTTTTTAAAAATAAAAAATTTGATCTAATAATTCATTTAGCTGCACAGGCGGGAGTCAGATATTCATTTAAAAACCCAAGCAAGTATATAGATACTAATATTTTGGGATTTCTTAATTTAATAGAGCTGGCAAAAAAAAGTAAAATAAAAAAAATAATGTATGCTTCTTCAAGTTCAGTTTATGGCGATAATACAAAATTCCCACTAAAAGAGAATGAAGAACTGAGCCCTAAAAATATCTATGCAGTAAGTAAAAAATTAAATGAAGAAACTGCAGAAATGTACCACAAAATAAATGGGATAAATTTTGTTGGATTACGTTTTTTTACAATTTATGGAGAATGGGGAAGACCAGATATGTTCATGTTTAAATTATTCAAAGCTTTTTTTTTAAAAAAAACTTTCTATTTGAATAATTATGGTAATCATTTGAGAGATTTTACCTATATAGGTGATGTAGTAAAAATTATGGATAAATTAATTAAAAAAAAACTTATGGGTAATCACATCTTCAATATATGCTCTAACAAACCTCAAAATATTTTAAAAATAGTAAATAAATTTACAAAAAAAAATAAAACAGATATTAAAATGATAAATATGCACAAAGCAGATGTATTAAAAACACACGGAAATAATAATAAAGTCATTAAATTTTTGAAATTTAAAGATTTTTCAAATTTTGATATATTTTTTGATAAAACTTTTAAATGGTATAAAGATCAGAAAATTTATAATATTAAATAATATCAAAAAAAATTAATAAAATGAAAATTTTATATGATTATCAAATTTTTTATGATCAAGAATATGGTGGGCCGTCTAGGTATTTTTTTAATTTAGCAAAAAAATTAATTAAAAAAGAAGATTTAAAAATATGTGCTCCAATTCATATTAATAACTATTTAAATTATTTGCCAAAAAAAAATGTTTATGGTGTAAAAATTAATAACAACCTAGCAAAAAAAATACCATTTAAAATCAAAACACCATTTAATAAGTATTTTATAGAAACTTTGAATAAAATATTGACTAATCATTTTATTAAAAATTATAAACCAGATATAATACATCAAACATTTTTTAATTCGCTGAAAAAAACAGATACAGCGACCGTCCTTACAATTCACGATTTAATACATGAAAAATTTCATGCAGAATATAATAGAGACTCCAATTATAAGCCAAAACAAAAAGCTATAGAAAATGCTGATCAGATAATATGTGTTTCCAAAAGTACATATATCGATTTAATAAAATATTACGATGTAAGTAAAAAAAAAATCAAAGTAATTTATCATGGATATGATTTTAATTTTTCTGATAAATATTTTTCAGAAAAAAAAAGTATTGAAATAAATAAAAGTTATTTACTTTATGTTGGAAAAAGAAAAGGCTACAAAAATTTTGTTTCATTTTTAAAAATGTACTCATTATCAAATAAATTAAAAAAAGATTTTAATATTGTGTGTTTTGGAGGAGGTCCTTTGCAAAAAGATGAAATTAAGCTAATAGATAATTTAAATATTAAACAAAATATTTTTCAAATATTTGGTGATGATGAAAAGTTATCTTTTCTTTACAAAAATGCGCGGGCTTTAATTTATCCTTCAAAATATGAGGGATTTGGTCTACCTGTTTTGGAAGCAATGGCCTCTAATTGCCCGGTGATTTGTAGCAATTCAAGCAGTTTACCCGAAGTAGGAGGAGATAGTGTTCAATATTTTGACCCTTACAATCAAGATGAAATGAATGATGTAATTAATACAACTATTTATTCTGATACTAAACTAGAAGAACTAAAAAAAAGGGGAGTATTACAATCTAAATTATTTTCTTGGGATAAATGTTCATCTGAAACTCTAAATACATACAAAGACTTGTTATGTTAAAAAAACAATCATTTTTATTTAAGTTAATATAAATTTTTTTTGAATCCACCCATATATTCAGGTAAAAACTTTTTAATATGCCATTTGCAAAGAGCGTGTAACAATTTTTTTGAATTCATTCCATTATTGATACTAAATCTTTTTTGATTGCTATTTAGGTTAAAAGATAAAACTGCACCACTTACATTAGACTGTAAGTAAATAAAAGAATCACATTCTGATAAAAGAATTGTTTCAATTAAAATTTCTCTACCCAGTTTATATCTGTGATTATTTCGTGGGTAAGTTGTAAAAGCATCATTTTTATCTGAACGATAAGCACTTTTTAAATAAATCACTTTATCTTTAAATTCTTTTAAAAAAAAATCTAAATAGTTTTTTTCTTCCGTCACAAGCAATATTTTATTAATATTATCTCTTGCCATTATTTTTTTAACTAAATTTTTCATTTGATTTTTAGTGGCCGGTAATGGATGGCCTACTGATCGTTTATAGCTAGTCCCTCTAAAATGAACACCAAGTATTTTTTGATTAAAATATTTCTTTTTTATTTTATTACAAATTTTCAAAAAATGATCATTGACTAATTTTTGAACAGAATTAAAATCATCAAAATATGGATTTTCCATATCGTACCTAAAATTATTATAAAATCTATTTTCAGTAATTATTACATTATGACTTTTATAAACTTCTTCTAAAGTAAACTTAGATGGTTGTTTAAAATAATATTCCCAAGCATTATTAGTTTTGCGAATTTTATTGAGTTCATTGTAAACAGTGAGATAATTTTGCATATCAATTATTGGAATATAATTAAATTTTTTTGACTCTGCCAAGTGGTTTAAAACAAATACAACGTTTGAAAATAAGCCTGTTCCTGGAGTACGTTTTATAACATAAAAAGTTTTATCTTTATTTAGTTCTCCAAATTTTTTAGGTTTTAATCTTTCAGTAGCTAAAGTTTTTCCTTTAGAATAATAATTTTTATCCGGATGATTTTCTTTTTGTTTTTTTGAAAGAATTTCAAGAACTTGCGGGGTTGGATTTAATTTTTTTCTATAATAATTTTTTATAGAGTCAGGTAAAAATCTTAGCATGAATTTAAATGTTTTATGTTACTAAATTAATTAGAATATATACTATATAAAATTGAAAAAATTAAAACATTTTAAGTGTTAGCAATAATCAATAAACAAAAAATATTATAAAAAAATTAAGTGGTTTATAAAAATTGCATTGTAGTGATTATTGTATGGTTCAAGTCTTATTTTTAAATTTTTTTTTAAAAAAACTAGTATTTTAAATTTATTTGAAAACCACCCATCCAACTAGGTAGTATTCTTTTAATATACCATAGCCATTTAGAAACATATTTATTTCTTGAATTATAACCAATAAATAAAGGATGAAGTTTTGGTTTTTTTTTAGAAAAAGCAATAGCCGCTGAGCTAACATTTGATTTAACAAAAGTTAAACCATCACACTTGGAAAGCAGTAGTGTTTCAATTAATATTTCTTTACCTAGTTTATATCGATGGTTTATTCTTGGATAATGTCTAAATGCATCAAGTACATTAGATCTATACACATTACAGAATATTAATTTTTTTCCATAATGTTTTATTAGATAGTCTAAATATTTTTTTTCCTCAGTAACAAGAAAAATTTTATTATATTTAAATTTTCTAATAAGATTATCAATATTTTCTTTCATCATTTTTTTAGTAAATGGAAAAGCATGACCCCTAGCAGTTTTGTATGTAGTACCTCTAAAATGGACACCTAAAATTTTATCACTATCTTTAAAATATTTTTTTTTAAAAGATTTCACTTTGTTAGTTATTTCTAAATCTATATGAATATATTTTTTGATTAATCTGCGGAATTCACTTTTTAAAGACATATCAGTGGGCATGTGTTCTTCAAAAAAATTACTGGTAAAAATAACATTTTTACTTTTATAAACTTCATTTAAAGAAAATTTGGAAACTTTTTTGAAATAATACTCCCATGAATTATATGTTTTTTTTAAAATCTTTTTTTCGTTGTAGATAGTTGGATAATTCGCCATATCAATAACGGGAACAAATTTATACTTTTCTGCTATTTCGAGGTGTCCCAATATATATGTTAGATTTGAAAAAAATCCCGCTCCAGGTGTTCTTCTAATTATATAAAATTTTTTATCAATATTTTTATTACCGAATGAATTGATACTTATATTGGTTAAAATAAATTTTTTTTTCTTAAAAGATTTTTTAGAATATGAATTGGAAACTTTAACAAATTTAGGATTTTTATTTCTGTAAGAAATGAAATCATAAAAAACATCTTCATTAAATATTTGTTTTTTTTTAATTATTGGTTCAGCAATATGATCAAAAATTATTTTTTTAATTGAGTTTAAGCTTTTCATCTTCTTTCAGCTCTATCTCCAAAAAAAAATACTTTCTTATTTTTTGGAACTGACTTTATTATAATAAATAAGATAAATTTAAATATATTTTTAACCATTTATTAATCTTTGCACTAAATGTTCATAAAAAATTAAGTATCTTTTTTTTAAATCTGGGTAATTAATCATTTATAAGGTTTCAAAAGCTCTATTTAATTAATAAAATAATTTATGTTAAAATAACTATAATATTATTTGTATCAACCATTCATTATTTGTATATAGGTCATTAAAAATATGAAAACAGCATTTGTAATTACTACTATTAATAAACCTAACAATATAATGAAGCTTTATGCTAAAATGTGTAAAGAAAAAGAAATAGATTATTATATTATTGGAGATCAAAAATCTCCTAAGAAATTTATTCTCAAGAATTCTAATTATTACAGTTTAAGTCAACAAAAAAACTTAAAATTAAGCTATGAAAGAAAATGTTTAAAAAATTCTTATGTTAGAAAAAATATTGGATATTTGATTGCAATACAAAATGGAGCTGAAATAATTGTAGAAAGTGATGATGATAATTTTCCAAACAAAAATTTTTTCTCTAATTTAAATATTAAACAAAAGTGTGTTATTTTGAAAAATAAAAGTTGGGTAAATGTTTTTGATTATTTTAAAAAAAATAAAAAAGATACTATTTGGCCAAGAGGATTTCCATTAGATGAAATTAAAAAAAAAAAAAGTTTCCAAGGTGAAATAAAATTTGTGGAGTCACCTGTGCAACAGCATTTGTCGAGTCAAGACCCTGATGTTGATGCAATTTATAGACTGACACATAATGAGAAAAAAATTCATTTTTCTAAAAAAAAATCTTTAGCAATTTTTAAAAATACATACTCCACATTTAATAGTCAAAATACTAGATGGTTTAAATGGGCATTTCCGTTAATGTACCTACCAACGTCATGCACTTTTAGATCATGTGATATTTGGAGAGGATTAATTGCTTTAAGAATATTACATCTTAACAATATGCCACTCATTTATTCGTCTGCATCAAACTACCAAGTAAGAAATTATCATAATCTTTTCAAAGATTTTACTGATGAAATCCCAATTTATTTACGAGATAAGGAAATTATTGATATTTTATATGCAATGAAGTTGCCGGCCGGTAAAAATAAAATTAATCAATCTTTAGTTATGGTTTATAAAAAATTAATAAAAAGTAAGATTTTTCCAAAAAAAGAATTATTTTTTTTAAATTGTTGGATAAATGATATTAAAAAATTTATATAACCTTTTTAACTAATTTCAGATATTTGAAACAATTTTTTTCATAATCAAATCTTATTAAACTTTTATATCCTTCATTAATTTTTATTTGTAATTTCTTTTTATTATTAAAATAGTAAATTATCTTCTTTGATAGTTCTTTTGAGTCTCTTGTTTTAAATAAGAATCCATATTTGCCATTATTGAGTATTTCCCTAGGCCCAGTAGGACAATTAGAAGATATTATAAATTTTTTTAGTGTAAGTGCCTCCAATAAAACATTGGGTAATCCCTCATATAGTGATGATAGGATGAAGATGTCAGCCTTTTTTATAAAAGGGTATGGATTTTTTTGAAAACTAATAACCCTAATCTGTTTTGAAAGTTTATTTTTTTTAATAAAATTTTTAATAAGTTTTTTATTTGACCCATACCCCATTATTAGAAGCTCAGCTTTAATTTTAGTTTTTATTATTTTAAATGCTTTTAATAAAGTTATATGGTCTTTTTGGTCAGTAAATCTGGCTATATTAATTATTTTTAATGATTTTTGATTTGAAAATTTAAAGTGAATTTTTTCCTTACTCTTCTTTAATATTTCAAATTTGTTCAATGGATTATAAATAACTTTAGCACGCGTATCAAATTTTTTATAAATTTCATTGGCAAACTGAAAGCTATTTACAACAACATAATTGGGTGATCTAAAAAAAATCTTAAAGATAAAGTTTTTTAATTTATTTTTCGTCCACCCAGATGGAGAAGAATTTGATCTAATAATTAAATTAAAATTTAAAAACATAGATAAAATTATGCAATATATATTTGCCTGAAATGCAAATACAGCAATATCTTTATTTTTAAAGATTTCTTTTATAAGAATTTTTAAACATAAAAAATATTTATAATATTTGCTATGATTATCGTTATTGTTATTTTTAACATTAATAATTTTAATATTTTTATTAAATTGATTATTAAATCTATTGTCAAAAGTGATTAATGTTATTTTATTAACAAATTTAGAAAGATAATTTGAAATAATAATAATATTTTTTTCAACACCACCACCATCCATGGATGGCATGAATACAATTAGTCTTTTTTGAGTTTTTTCCATAGTAATCTAACAATATTTTTAAATGAATTATTTCTTGATATAATTACATCTCCTTTTTTTATAAATAAGTTTGTTTTTTTTTTTAAAATTGCCAATCCAGATGATTTAAATGAAAAGTTTAAATCGAATAAATCATTATTGTTATTATAAATATCAAGAATTTTACTAAAAGTTTCTTTGTTATTGATTTCACAATAAAAACTATCGGAAGATTTATTTTTTAAGTAGGGTAAATGTGAAATATCATCTATAAAAAAATACCCTCCATTATTAAGTAGATCAAAATAATTATAAATAATTTTTTCTACATGTGCTGGCTCATGAATACTATCTAAAAATATGACATCAATTTTTTTTGGTATTATTGATTTTATTAATTCAAAGTTATCATCTCTTGATTTAATAAATGTCCATTTCGGATCACTTGATACATTAGAACAATCATCAATATCAGCTGAAAATAAGTGGCCATTATTATCATTACATATATCTAGAAATTTAAGAGTTGATCTCCCTTTTTGAACGCCAAACTCGAGAATAGTAGGTTTATTGATTTTAGATATAAGAGGGTATAAAAAATTATTTAATTTATATTCATATTCACTCATATTTTTTATAATATATTTCTAAGTAACATTAATTTAAAGTTTCGTTATACTATTTGATAAACATTTTAAAGCCACAAATATAATAAACATTGAGTAAATTGAATTTAAAACAAAATATTTTTTATTGGTCACCATTTTTAGTTCCCATTGCGACACCCAAGGCTGTTGTGAACTCCGCTAAGGCTCTACAAAAATATGGAACAGAATACTCATGCTCAATAATAAATTTTTTTGGCGAATTTAACTCATTTCAAGATGATTTTAAAAATACAAATATTAAATTAATAAATTTTTTTAACAAAAAATTAATAAAGTTTTTACCAAAGCATGGAAAAATTCAAAGCCGCTTCTCATTTGTTTTAATATTTATTCTTTCTTTTTTTCCATTGAAAAGATTAATCTTAAAACAAAAACCAGATTTTTTGATAATTCACTTAATTACATCTTTACCTTTAGTTCTTTTAATTTTTTTTAAGTTTGAAACAAAATTTATATTAAGAATATCGGGCCTACCAAAGCTTGGTATGTTTAGAAAATTTTTATGGAAGTGGGCATTGTCAAAAATTTACATTGTAACTTGTCCAACCCAATTAACAGCAAACTACATTGAAAATCTAGGTATAGTGAATAGGAAAAAAATTAAAGTATTGTATGATCCAATTATTGAAGTCAATAAAATTAATCTTAAAAAAAAAGAAATAGTAAATTTACCTTTTAAGAAACAAAAATATTTTTTAGCAGCCGGTAGGTTAACTACACAAAAAAATTTTATTTTTTTGTGTAAAGTGGTTAAAAAAATTATTTTAGTACTACCTGAATTTAAACTATTAATTGCAGGAGATGGAGAAGACAAGAATAAGATATTAACATTTATAAAAAAAAATAATCTAGAAAAAAATATTTTTTTACTTGGTCATGTGCAGAATATTTTTCCATATTTTTTTTCATCTCAGGGTTTTATATTATCTTCATTATGGGAAGATCCTGGTTTTGTTTTGGTAGAAGCAGCTTCTTGTAAGATTCCTGTTTTTTCAAGTGATTGTCTTCAAGGTCCAAAAGAAATCATAAAAAACGATGTTAATGGAATACTTTTTAAATCAAATAATATAAATGATTTTATAAAAAATTTTAATAGATTTAATATTATCGTCAATAATGGGCAATTAAAAAAAAAATTAATTTTAAACAATTTAATAATGACTAAAAAATTTACGTTATTTAATCACTATTTAAGTTTAAATCAAATTTTAAGAGGACTGTAGTAAGCTAAGCAAATGACACCTCTTATTTCAATAATAATCCCCTATTATAAAAAAAAAAATTATATAGCTCAAGCTATTACCTCGATACTAAAACAGACTTATAAAAGTTATGAATTAATATTAGTTTATGACGATCCAGATAGATCAGATTTAGAATTTATAAAAAAAATTATTAAAAAGATAAAAAAAAAAACAGTTATAATAAATAAAAGCAATATGGGAGCAGGTCGGTCTAGAAATATAGGAATTTCAAAAGCTAGAGGTAAATTTATTTCATTCTTAGATGCAGATGATATTTGGAAGAAAAATAAATTAAGTTATCAATTATCATTTATGCAAAAAAATAAAATTGACTTTTCTTTTACCTCTTATGAAATCGTTAATAAAAATAATACCGTAATTAAGTCAATAACAGCCAAGAAAATAATCGACTACAATGATTTGATTGGATCTTGTGATATTGGACTATCAACTGTAATGATAAAAAGTGATATATTAAAAAAAATAAAATTCCCAAAAATTAAGACAAAAGAAGATTATATTCTATGGTTAAAGCTATCTAAAAAAAATATAAAAATGATTGGTATTAATAAAAAATTGGTAATTTGGAGGAAATTAGATAATTCTCTTTCAAGCTCAATTTTTCAAAGAGTTAGAGACGCTTTTTATGTCTATCACATCTTTTTAAAGTTTAATTTTATAAAATCTATATTTTGTGTACTTACTATGTCCTTTAATTTTTTTAAGAAAAGATATTTATGATCTCAATTTATAGCCTTTTAATAGCAGCAGTATTCTGTGTATTTTTAACACTTATTCTGAACTATATTTTTATAAAAAATCAACTTTTATTGGATCAGGTAAACACCTCAAAACACAAACAACTAACCTCATATCAGACCTCTAACAAGACAACATTATGTGGAGGAATAATTATTTTTATTTGTAGTATATTATTTTTTGATAATGAGCTCATTGAAATAAAGATTCTTAGTTTCTTAATTCTAATTGTTGGAATCCTTTCGGATATTAATAAACTGAATTCACCTAAATTTAGAATTTTATGCCAATTAGTTATAGTTTTACTTCTATTAATATTTAATAATGATTTAATTATAAATGATTTAAGAATTAATTTTATTAACAACTTTCTACAAATAAAATTTATTTCAATATTATTTACAATATTCTGTATTTTAATTCTGATTAATGGAACTAATTTTTTAGATGGAATTAATACACTTGTTATAGGTTATTATATCTTAGTTTTAGGAATTGTTATTGTAACATCAAATCAATTTGATCTATATTATAATCAAAATATTTTTTATTTGATTATTTTTTTGATTACAGTTTTTTTATTTAACTTTTTTAATAAGATTTATTTAGGTGATGCAGGTTCATATTTGGTATCTTTCCTCGCTGCATTTTTTATTTTAGATTTTTTTTCAAGAAATGATTTTATTTCACCATATTTTTTGTGTCTACTTTTGTGGTATCCAGCATACGAAAATTTGTTTTCTATTTTAAGAAGATTTTTTTTAAAAAAAAAATTAGATAAAGCTGATCAAAATCACTTGCATCAAATGATATATCGTATTTATAGAAATAATAAATTTTTTAGTAAAAAATACATAAACACGCTATCTGGAATCTCTATTAATTTGTTTAATTTTTTAATATTTATTTTTTCTTATGAATATTATTTGTTAACAAAATCTTTAGTTATGATTATTTTTTGTAACATTTTTATTTATTTATTATTATATTTTTTTATAAAAAAAAAACTTAATCATCTTAATTAATATTTTAAAACCATCTATAAATTCATTTACATTTTTTTTTCCAGAAATTCTCTTTCTCTCGTGGGAAGGAATATCAGTATATCTATATTTTTTTCTTTCAATTTTAATTGGCAATTCAACACAAAATCCAAAATCTTCACTTGATAAATTTAATGTCTCAGTTTTTTTGGTATCACACAAAACGTATGTGTATAAAATATCAGTCAATCTCACCTTAAAAAATATCTTTCCAATTTTAGAAAAAATATAATTTCCTAATGAGGTAATAATTGTATCATCATCACTTTTTGCATTATCTAAATATCTAGATCCAAAAACAAAATCAAAGTCTTTAGTTAAATTTAGCATATCTTCCAGCTCGGATGGTTTAAAGGAACCATCTGCATTAAAAATACAAAAGAAATCTGTTTTAATATTTTTAATTCCCTCAATGAGGGCATTTCCATAGCCACTGTTATTTTGATTGATCACTGTCATTTTTTCAAATTTCCAATTTTCAGGCAGCTTATCATTTTTTGGAATTACTATAATTTTTTCAATATCAAAATTTTTAAGCTCCTGTAGCACATGTAGTAGACAATCAGTATCTTCTTTAGCTGGTATTAATAAGCTCAATCTGGAATAATTCATATTGTTTGACTATTTTAATATTAAATTACATTATTTTTTGTTTATATAGCATAATTAAAATAAACATTTAAATTTTTGTAACTAAAAAAATGTAAAAAATGTATTATTAATGAAAATTTCAATATTAATTTCCAACTACAATAAGGAAAAATTCATCGAAGAGTGTATAGCGTCTGCATTAAATCAAAACTATAAAAATCTGGAAGTTATAGTAATTGACAATAATTCAACAGACGATTCTCTAAAAATAATAACCAAATTTTCTGATAAAATTTTAATAAAAAACAAAAATCGTGAAAGTGAATTTAGTGCATCAAATCAGATTGAATCAATAATTGAAGCTTTTAGAATATCAACGGGGGATATAATATGCTTACTAGATGGAGATGATTTTTTCTTGCCGAATAAAATTTCAACAATAAACCAATATTTCTTGGAAAATCCTAAAATAGATATTATTTTCGATACACCTAGAGTCCTCGTCAAAGATAAAATTTTACCTATAAAGTTAAAAAAGAAATTTTTTTTTAATAGTTGGCCATCAACAGTTCCAACAAGCGGTATAAGTTTTAAAAAAAATTTCTTTGATCTATGCTTAAAATCAAACTTACTAATAAAATATCCAATTTTAGAAGCAGATTTTAGATTAACTTTTTTTTCAAAAAAAATAAATAATAAGTATATTCATACAAGTGATTATCTAACCTTTTACAGACAAGTGGATGATGGGATAATGTCAAAATTAAAAAAATTTTCAAAAAGGTGGTGGTTTAAAAGACTAGAAGCTCATTGTTTTATAAGAGAGTATTATAAAAATAACAACATAAAGTGCTATTTAAATTATGACTTTTATTTAACTAAAATTATTGTTTATTTTTTAAAAAAAAAAGTTAATTAATTATAAATGTCTTCAATTTTAATTTTATTGTTTTATTATTGGTTGATTATTTTTTCTATAGTTGGTTATGGAATATTATTTAATCAATTTTTTTTAAAATCATTGGAAGAAAATATCGGCTTCATAGGAATTTATGGAATTTTTATACTTACATTAATTTCTTATATATCTAGTTTTTTCATACCTCATACAGAGCTATTTAACTCTATTTTACTTTCAATTGGGTTTGTAAATTTTTTTTATAATATAAATAAAAGTATAATTAAAAAAAATTTAAAGAATTTATTGATAATTTTTTTTATTTTAACCATATTTATTTTTGTAAGTAAAAACCATGATGATTTTTCTTATTATCATTTCCCCTATACCCATCTTTTAACTGAATACTCAAATATGCTGGGTATAGGAAACTTCAATCATGGATTTAGGACTCATTCATCAATTTTTTATTTATCATCTTTATTTAATTTGCCTTTTTCTAATTTTAATTTATTTCACTTATCGCCAGTTTTTTTTATGGGGTTTGCCAATATTATTTTTTACAATAGAATATTAGTTGACTTAAATTCCAAAAGAGTATCAAGCACTTTATACCTGTCACTTATTTCTTTAGTTTTTATAAATGTCTTTTTTTATAGGCTTGCAGAGCACGGGACTGATCGTTCAGCAATGATACTTATTATTGTGACAATTATTGAATTATTTTCTTTAATAAATATACATAGAGATGTTAATAAGAATTCATTCTTAAAATTTATAGTCCTCATAACACTAATAATTTCTTTAAAAACTTTTTATATTTTATACGGACTATTGTTCATTCCAATAATATTTTATTTTGTGGAAAAAAAAATATCTATATATTTTTTCTTCAAAAGTATTGTCACATATCTTTGTTTATTAATGTTTATTTCTTTGTTTACTGTAAACTTTTTTAACACAGGGTGTTTATTGTATCCCGTTAAGTTTCTATGTTTTCAAAACTTTAGCTGGTCAATACCACTAGCAGAGGTTGAGCAAATGAATAATTGGTATCAACAGTGGGCAAAAGCTGGAGCTAATCCCAACTATCGAGTAGACAATCCAGAGCTTTATATTAAAAATTTTAACTGGGTGAGTAATTGGATTGATATGTATTTTTTTAATAAAGTTTCTGATTTTTTATTGGGGCTTTCATTTTTAAGTATATTAACTTTCTCTATTTTTTTTTCAAAAAAGACCCACACAAATGAAACTCCTAAATTTTTTTTAATATACATAATTTTAATTTTTTTGACATTTGCATGGTTCTACTTACTTCCAACACTGAGATATGGTGGTTACCACTTAATAGCCTTACTGATTTTTATTCCACTCTCAGTACACTTAAGTAAATACTTTGTTAAACCAAATTTGTTAAAAAAGAAGGTTTATTTTTTGATATTTTTAACAATAATTGTTTTTTACGGAAGAAATATTTCTCGATTAGCTAATGAATATGAGGTTTACAATTATAACTTATTAAATAGCGCCTATTATAGATCTAGTGAAAAAAATCTTTTAATTTATAAGAGAGTTAAAGCCATTAATAAATGTAATATTGAAAATGATTTATCAGTATGCTCAGATGATTATATTAAAGCAAAGTTTTTAAAAAATAGTTATATTTACTATATAGAGAGAAAATGAAAAATTTATTTAATATAACTTTAAAGATTATGGTTTCTGTAGAGTTTTTCAAAATTTAGATGCCACTAAAAAATATTTTGACTATATATATAATAAAAAAAATGTATAAAGATTACTCATGAAGAAAAAAATTGCTCTTATTTTTGGTGTTACAGGTCAAGATGGTTCCTATCTATCAGAACTTTTGATTAAAAAAGGTTACAAAGTACATGGTATTAAAAGAAGATCTTCATCATTTAATACGGGTAGAATAGATCATATTTATCAAGATCCATTTGAAAATAAAAAGAATTTTTTTTTGCACTATGGAGATGTTACAGATGCAATATCTGTATCAACTTTAATTAAAAAAATTAAGCCAACTGAGATATATAATTTAGCAGCTCAATCTCATGTTGCTGTATCTTTTGAAGTTCCAGAATATACTGCAAATGCAGATGCAATAGGTGCTTTAAGAATCTTAGAAGCCATTAAATTCCATGGCTTTGAAAAACTAACTAAATTTTATCAAGCAGGCACCTCTGAAATGTTTGGAAAAGTCCAGGAAATACCACAAAATGAAAACACTCCATTTTATCCAAGAAGCCCTTATGGTGTTGCCAAAGTTTACGCTCATTGGATTACAATCAACTATAGAGAGGCTTATAATATTTTTGCTTGCAATGGAATACTTTTCAACCATGAAAGTCCAAGACGTGGAGAAACATTTGTTACTAGAAAAATTGTAATTGCTTTATGTAAAATTAAAAATGGCCTACAGGATAAATTATATTTAGGAAATCTAGAGGCTAAACGTGACTGGGGACATGCAAAAGATTATGTGGAAGCAATGTGGAAAATGCTTCAAAAAAAAACACCATCAGATTATGTTATTTCAACAGGAAAACAATATTCCGTTAAACAATTTGTAAATTTGGTTTTAAAAAAACTTAGTATTAAATTTATTTGGAAGGGCAAGGGGATAAATTCAAAGTGTTATACGTTAGATGGAAAATGCATTGTTGCGTGTGATAAAGAGTATTACCGACCTTTAGAAGTTGATACATTGTTAGGAAATTCCAATAAAGCTAGAAGAGAACTAAAGTGGAAAGCCAAAACAAATATTCAAGAATTAGTCGAAGATATGGTGAACTCAGAGTTGAAAACTTTAGATAAAAATGAATTATAAGTCATATAATAATGAATTATAAGTCCAAGATTTATGTTGCAGGACATAATGGATTAGTTGGAAGTGCAATTTTAAGAGAATTAAAAAAAAAAGGTTTTAAAAATATTATAATAGCAACAAGAAACCAACTAGACTTAATTAATCAAGAAAAAGTTTTAAGATTTTTAAAAAGAAAAAAACCTGACTTTATAATTATAGCTGCTGCAAAAGTTGGAGGCATATACTCAAATAATAAGTACAAAGCACAATTTATTTATGAAAATTTGATGATTCAATCAAATTTAATCCATTCAGCATTTTTATGCGGAATAAAAAACTTAATTTTTTTAGGATCAAGCTGTATTTACCCAAAGAAAAGCAAACAACCAATAAAAGAAGATTATTTATTGAGTGGAAAATTAGAAAAAACAAATGACGCATATGCTATTGCTAAAATAGCAGGCATTAAAATGTGTGAAAGCTATAATGAGCAGTACCAAACTAATTATAGGTGCTTAATGCCAACTAACACTTTTGGTCCCAATGATAACTATCATCCGTTAAATTCTCATTTTGTGCCATCTTTAATTAGAAAAATTCATGATGCAAAAACAAAGAATAAAAAAAATATTGTGTTATGGGGGAACGGAAAAGCAAAAAGGGAAATTTTATATGTAGATGAATTATCTAGAGCTTGTATTTATTTTATGAATAAAAAAACTAAAGATACTTTAATAAATATTGGTAGTGGCAAAGACTATTCAATTAAAGAGTATGCCAAGATATTTTTAAGTATAATGGCTCCTAATAAAAGAATAAATATTAAATATGACCTTTCAAAACCCAATGGAACACCCCGTAAGGTTTTAGATATTTCATTAGCAAAAAAATATGGCTGGAAACCTAATTTTGATTTGAAACAACAAATTTTAAAAACTTATCAATCTTATTTAAATCTAAATATAAATAAATGAAAAATATTATAGTTGTTACTGGTGGTGTAGGTTTTGTAGGCTCTAATCTTATCTCTTATTTATTAAAAAAAACAAAATATAGAATTATAAGTATAGACAACTATTCGTCAGGCCCAAAAAAAAATCAAATTCATGATGTGAGAATAGAATATATCAAAGGTAACACAAAAAATATTGCTCAGATATTGAATTTAAAAAAAAAAAGAATCAAAGTTGTTTTTCATTTTGGAGAATTTGCAAGAATATATCAAAGCTTTCTAAAGATGAATGAGTGCATAGATTCTAATTCAGTAGGATCTCATGCTGTTTTTAATTTCTGTTTAGTAAATAAAATTAAGTTAATTTACTCAGCTACCTCTGCTAGCTTAGGAAACAAAGGAATGGATAAAAATTTATCTCCATACGCATTCACAAAGTCAAAAAATTTAGAGTTGTTAGAAAATTTAAAGAAATGGTTTAAAATGAAATATGAAATTGTATATTTTTACAATGTTTATGGACCCAAACAAATCTCTAAAGGTGATATGGCTACAGTAATAGGAATATTTGAGGAAGCTTATAAAAATAAAAAACCACTTCCAGTTGTAAGGCCTGGCACACAATCAAGAAAATTTACCCATATCTACGACACAATTAAAGTTTGTTTTTACGCATGGAAAAAAAATAAATGCAGGCATTATAGCATTTCTAACAAAAAAAGTTTTACAATTATAGAAATTGCTAAGATATTTAATGTAAAAATTAAATTTTTACCACCTAGATTAGGAGAAAGGTATGCCTCAGCTCTATCAAATATGAATTTATCTAATAGGGTTTACAAAAAATACGGAAAAATCGAACTCAAGGAATACTTGAGAGAATTCATAAAAAAGTCTTAAAATTTGATCATTTCATTGTTTACAATATTTTTTAATTAGGTATAACACTCTCGCCGGTGATTATTGCGAAGGGGTAATACCCGATCCCATTCCGAACTCGGAAGTCAAGCCCTTCAGCGCCGATGGTACTTTGTCTTAAGGCACGGAAGAGTAGGACATTGCCGGCTATTAAAAAATTATGAAAATTAAAAGCTCATTAAAATCACTTAAAAAAAGAGACCTTAACTCTAAGCTGGTTAGGAGAAGAGGTAGAGTTTATATAATTAATAAAACAAATCCAAAATTCAAAGCAAGACAGAAGTAATTTTTATGGATAATCGAGACCATAAAAATACTTGGAACAATTTTACCAAATTTGTGTTGTGGGGAACTGTCGCGGTAATAATGGTTTTGGTTCTCATGGTGATATTCTTATTGTAAAGTTTGATTATGAGAATCGTTTCAATTTTAGAAAATAAAACAATTGAGAAAAGAATTGCAATCACTCCTGATATTGCAAAAAAATATATTGTTCTAGGATTAGAGGTATCGTTACCAAAAAATTATGGCGAACACTTGGGTTTTAAAGATGATGAATATAAAGAGTTAGGTGTTGAAATTTTTAAAGATGAAAAAGAGATTATAAATAGTGCAGACATCATTGTCCAGTTAGGCCTTTTATCTGATGATAACCTTTTACTTTTAAAAGAAAACCAAACTCTCGTTGGAGTGTTTAATCCACATATAAATAAAGAAAAAATAGAAAATCTCTATAAAAAAAAAATCAATATTTTTTCTTTAGAAATGTTGCCCAGAATCACTAGAGCTCAATCGATGGATATACTTTCTTCTCAAGCTAATCTAGCCGGGTATAAAGCGGTTATAGAATCATTTGCAAATTTTGAGAAAGCCATACCAATGATGATGACCGCGGCAGGAACAATTCCTGCGGCAAAAGTATTAGTTGTAGGAGCGGGTGTTGCAGGTCTTCAAGCCATTGCAACCGCAAAAAGAATGGGTGCTGTAGTGTTTGCAACAGATGTTAGAATGGCCTCAAAAGAACAAGTTGAGAGCTTAGGTGGAAAATTTTTAACTGTAGAAGGGTCTGAAAATCTTGAAACAGAAGGTGGGTATGCAAAAGAAGCATCAAATGAATTTAAAATGAAACAAGAAGAACTATTAGCAGAAACTTTAAAAAAAATTGATATTGTAATATGTACAGCCCTAATACCAGGTAAAAAAGCACCACTAATTATTAAAGAAAATATGATAGCTAATATGAAGCCGGGTTCTATCATTTATGACTTAGCTGCTATCCAAGGCGGAAATGCAGCATTTGTTGAAGTTGACAAAACTGTAGTTAAAGAAGGTGTAAAGATTATGGGTGAAACAAATATTCTTAATAAGCTGCCCGTTTCAGCATCAAACTTGTATTCAAAGAATGTATTTAATTTTGTGACAAATCTATATGATAAAGAAACTAAAAAAGTTAATATTAATTTAGAAGACGAAATAATTGAAAAAACATTAATCAAATAAAATTATGGAAATTGATCCCTTTATATTCAGATTAAGCATATTCATTTTATCTATTTTTATTGGATACTATGTTGTTTGGAGCGTTACTCCATCCCTACATACCCCCCTGATGTCGGTTACAAATGCCATCTCATCAGTAATAATTGTTGGAGCTATTATCGCAGGATTAGCAGGGAATTCTGATAATGATTTTACGATTTCAAATATTCTTGGTTTCCTTGCAATATCCCTGGCGGCTGTAAATATATTTGGTGGTTTTTTAGTTACACAAAGAATGCTTCAAATGTACAAAAAGAAAAAGAAAGATAAATAATTATGTCAGCAAACTTATCAGCAATATTTTATTTAATTTCAGGAGTATTATTTATATTAGCTTTAAGAGGTCTTTCATCACCCGAAACATCAAGACAGGGTAATTTTTTTGGAATTTTAGGTATGACAATTGCTATTACAGTTACCTTTTTATCAGTTGGAAATTTTTCTAATGGTTTAATTTATGTATTAATTTTTTTACTAATTGGTGGGCTGATTGGTGCATTCATAGCTTATAAAATACCCATGACTGCTATGCCAGAATTAGTAGCAGGGTTTCATAGTTTGGTCGGTTTGTCAGCAGTATTAGTTGCAGTCTCAGCTTTTCTTAATCCAGAAGCTTTTAACCTTGGATATCCAGGAAGCATAAAACTTGCAAGTTTAATTGAGATGTCAATTGGAGCAGCAGTTGGAGCCATCACTTTTTCAGGTTCAATTATTGCCTTTTTAAAACTTCAAGGAATAATGTCTGGATCGCCAATAACATTTAGAGGTCAACATTTATTTAATGCTCTACTGTTGATTGCAATCGTAGCTTTAACTTATTTATTGTGCTCAACACAATCCTCTAATTTCTTTTGGATGCTGTTAGCAGTCTCATTCCTGATAGGGTTTTTATTAATTATTCCAATTGGTGGAGCCGACATGCCAGTAGTAATCTCTATGTTAAATTCGTACTCTGGCTGGGCTGCGGCTGGCATTGGATTTACTTTAGAAAATAGTGCGTTAATTATAACAGGAGCATTAGTTGGATCTTCTGGGGCAATCTTATCGTATATAATGTGCAAAGGTATGAATCGTTCTTTCTTTAACGTGATTTTAGGAGGGTTTGGTGCATCAGAACAATCATCATCTTCTTCAGATAAAGAGCATAAACCAGTTAAAAGTGGTAATGCAGAAGATGCGGCCTTTTTAATGAAAAATGCATCGTCAGTTATAATTGTTCCAGGGTATGGAATGGCAGTAGCTCAAGCACAGCATGCATTAAGAGAAATGGTGGATACACTTAAGAAAAATGACATCAAAGTTACTTATGCTATTCATCCTGTGGCAGGAAGAATGCCTGGGCATATGAACGTATTGTTGGCTGAAGCTAATGTGCCTTACGATGAGGTTTTTGAGCTGGAAGAAATTAATAATGATTTTGCTAACGCAGATGTTGCATTTGTAATAGGTGCAAATGATGTAACTAATCCTGCTGCAAAAAATGATCCTCAAAGCCCCATCTATGGAATGCCAGTTTTAGATGTTGAAAAATGTAAATCTGTGCTGTTTGTAAAAAGAAGTTTATCACCAGGATATGCGGGGATTGATAATGATTTGTTCTACAAAGAAAATACTTTAATGTTATTTGCTGATGCAAAAAAGATGACAGAAGAAATAACTAAAAATCTTTAATTATTAAGATAAAAAATATATTCAATTTATGGTTTTTTAATGTACGACATCATAATTGCATAATTAATCCAGAACAAACTAGAGGTAAAAGTTGAAAAAAAACTACCCGATGGAAACAATGGGATTAAGAAAACAACAGTATAAATTATAGATGCCAACTGAAAGAGATTTTTATTTTTAAAATAATTTTTTAAACTAAAAAACAACGACGTTATGATAAACAGTAAAAAACTTAAATAACCGAATATTCCAGTCTCAGAGAGTAATTCAAAATGAATTTGATGCGGATGTGTGGCCCACCTTAGTGAATAATTGCTACCATCGAGACTTTTGTAGCCTCCATCTCTATATTTAGCAGTTCCACTTTCAACTCTAAAATTTTTAATTCCAATTCCAAATAGAGGATAATTCTTAAAAATTTTAAAAGCAGTATCGTAGTGTGCTCCATACTTAGATTTTTTGAGATAATTAGTTATTCCGTTTTTAGAATAAATAGATTTTAATTGATCGTAATACCTATATTTTGCACCAGAGTTAAATGTAATCAGCAATGATAGAAATATAAATAAAAGAACTGATACAAAAATTTTTTTTTTAAGGTTTATTTGCAAAATGAAAAAATAAATGAAAGAAATTGATATAAAATATTTTATAAAATTAGATCTTTCTCCAATCAAAAAAGAAGTGACAATTAATATGAATATTATCAATGTGTTAGTTTTTAAAAGATGACCATAAAATTTCAAAAAATAAGTAACAAAAATTACTGAAAATAATGAAAAAAATGAACCAACAACCAATTCATCACCAAAAAAACTTGCTATTCTTGATGGCATAGTAATAGGAGACCTAAAGCCAAGTGTATTAAAACCAAATATGATCTCAAATACCACGTCTAGAAAAACTATAAATAGTATAAAAGACCAAAATCCAAAAACTATTTTTTCAATTTGTGCTGGATATTTACAAATCAACATTTTAACTTGAATTACAAATGGTATCATTATCAAAACTTTTAAAACTCTTGGCAATGAATTAGAAGGGTCCATACTGAATAAAACGTTTATTAAAAGAGTGAGGAAAAAAATTCCTGGTATCCAAAAAACCATATCTTTTAAAAAAGATAAATTTTTATTAACTAATAAATCTATTATAAAAATAAGTGCAATAATAAAAAATGTTAAATTAATAAAAAGATTACCTACAATTAAGCTTATTGGGAAAAAAGCTAAAAGTAAAAATAAAGGTTTTTCAAAACCGTTCATACTTGAATAAAAATTATGTATGTATTTGAGCACCTTTTTTGTGATGGGCAAATTTGAACTCCCTGTATTTAAGCTGATTGTCTAACGCATTAACTTTTCTGTCTATAAAAATAGTTTAAAAGTTTAAATAAGCAAGATAAAATTCTTAATGTTTTGTTACAAGGTACTAGGAATGTAATTAGACTTTGATAGAGTACAAGTCTATTTACTTTAAAATATTTATTATGAATGTTTTTATAATTTTATCGATACTTGTGATCATAATTGGTTTTATCTTATTAGTGACCACACCATCAGCATTATTTAAGTTAAATTGGAATGAAAAAACACGAAAAGAAAAAATCTTAATGTTTATGTTTTATGGTATTTTGTTTTATATAATAAATATTATTCTTTCTATTATTAAATAGTAGGAAGAGTTGTACCAGCTAGTTTTTTTGGTCAAGTTTCTATTTTTAATAAAGCATTTAATAAATTTTTTATTATTCAAAAATATTATTTATAAGATAATAATAAACTTTAATTTTTAACGAAATAGTGTAATTAATAAAATGTGCATCCACTCATCAAAAATAAAAATTTAATAATATATCTTTCTTTTTTTATCATTTTACTGGGTGCTTTTCTCAGGTTTTATAATCTTAATTTCGAAAATTTTTGGTTTGATGAGATAGTTAGTTTTTGGGTTTCAGATCCTAAAATAACTTTTGTTGAAAGTTACCAAAGAAATAATATTGGTGAAGGTACTCCTTTTCTTTTTAATTTTTTAATTAAAATTTTACATATTATTTTTGGCTACACTCCAAATATTAGTAGATACTTATCTTGTACATTTGGTTTATTCAGTATTGTTTCAATGGTTTTTTTAATCAAAACTATAAAAAAAAATAACTCTTATTTGTTCATTATTTTTTTAGTTAGCTTTAATATTTTTTTAATAAAGTATTCTCAAGAAGCAAGGGTTTATTCCCTAGTATTTTTTTTATGCTCTATGTCTCTTATATTTTATTTTCGAACATTAAAAGAAAGTGTTGATCAAAAATATTTATCAAAAAATTCTTTTTGTTTCATATTTTTTCAAATTTTATCAATCTTAGCACACCCTTTTACATTCATTATTTTTGGTTCAATTGTTTTATATGCAATGATAAATTTTATATTTAAAAAAAATTCAAACAGATTGCTGAATACTTCAATTATTGTTATTTCAATTTTTGCTATTTTTTATTTACCGTATTATTTAATAAATACAGAACCTTATCCAAGCTGGGTTTCTCAACCTGATGTTAAATTTTATACTAATTTTTATTTCTCTAAATTTTTTGGTTCAAGGGTTTTGGGATTGGCTCATCTTTTAATTTTATTTTATTTGATTTTTAGATTTAGAAAAAAATTATTTTCTGATTTAGAGCCAACTGTTACGTTGGTGTTTATTGCGTTTTTTTCTTATTTTATACCAATAATTTTTGGATATTTGCATGAGCCAATTTTAGCACCAAGATATATAATTTTTGTTTTAATACCTATTATCACTTTAATTTCTTATTTAACTTTTGAACTTAATGAAAAAAAAATTAAATATTTTATTATTTTTATAATACCTTTTTTAAATATAGGAAATTTGTGGACAGAAACTACTATACAGCAATTTTTTAAGGAAAGACCAAGTCATAAACCCCAATATGTCTTGGCATTAGAACATATTGATAGATCTGAATACAAAGATTTTGCTATTAACATGAGTTTTACTGCAAGAAAAAATAATCATTTTAATATAGCGATCAATAATTATTTTCAAAAAATTATAATAAAAAATAAACTTAATATTAACCCTATTGAGATCGAAACAGTTGTAAATAATAATTACTTTTGGTTTATCTGTCTTACTGATCTTAAAAGATCATCGTGCGATATCCTTGATAGTACTAAATTTAAAGTTATTAAAGAAAGAACATATAATAGTACTAACCTTAAATTAGTTAAATTTTCAAAATGAATTTAATTTATGTTGTCATTTTTTTTTACTACATATAAATCCAGATCACCCAGATTTATTCTAAAATGAATTTTATTAAAAACTTTTATATTACTTAAGGGGCCTAGAACAAATCCTAAGAATGGTAAAAAAGCTTTCATCTTTGTAAAAAAATATTTAAGACTTGTTGTGTGTGTGTCTGTGATTGTTTCAACTAATTTCATTCCATTATTCTCCATAAATGTTTTTAAAAAAGATTTTGTGAAATAGAATTTATGCATCGGCATTATCCAATGATAATTTTTACCTAATACTTTTGCGATTAAAGAGCTCATATTATATGTTGAAAAAATAAAAACGCTTGTGTTTGTCATTTTATCTCTGATTTTCTTAATATCTTCAAGGGGATGGTCTAAATGTTCTATTACATGACTCATAATTATTACATCCAATTTTTCTGTAGTCTTTAAATGTTGGTCAATGGATTTATTTTCTATATCCAAATAATATTTACTTTTAGAAAACTCAACTGCATGTTCAGATAACTCTATTCCTTTATATCTTTTAACTTCTGGATTAATAATTGAGCCAAATACCCCATAGTAAGAACCTATTTCTAATACTTCTTTAGATTTATTCAGGTATTTTTTAAGTTTTTTAAAAGTATTTTCAAAATAATTTCTCTTAAATTCAATAGATTGGATATATTGTTCATCTACTACATCTCCATATAATTTTTCAAATTTAATATTGTGCAGCTCTGAAAAGATTAAATTGCATTCCATACATTTTATCAAGTTTGGTTTTTGATATTGAAGACTAGTGCATCTTAAATCATAATTGCTAACGTTATAATCTTTATATTTATAAAGATATTTTTCATTAGTAAAATTGCAATTTGGACATTTCATTATTAATTATTATTCTCTCTAGATTAATTTATATTTTTATAATATTTGACCAACTTATTTTGATTATATACTATTTTATTAATCATCAGTTTCATATCCCCATTTATCAAGATCTTTTTTAAAAATTTTATTCATTTGTTCTTTAATATTATTTGGCAACAATTTCCTCCAATTATTTTCTCTTCCTAAATTAAAAAATGTTAGTTTTTTCCCAGATTTTTGTCCAACTACAGATTCTTTAAATCCTTCATTTTCCTCCTTTTTTTTCAAATTTTCAAAGCTACAAGTTTCAATGCATTTTTTTGCCTTCACTATATCAAATGAAGTATTTAACTTTCCAACTTTGATTATAAAGTTAATAACACCTTCTATTACATCAAGAGGTTTTTTTTCTAGGTCTTCATATTTTACACAAAAAATTGGAAATTCTTTTGTTTCTACCCATGATTTGTAGTGATTTTTCCATGAGCTTAGAAATTGAAAATTATTAAATTGATTTTTTTCTTTTTCAAATAAATATCCTTTATCATTTAACATCCATTGTAACGCTTCTTGATAATCATGCTCATAATGATTTATTACAGATGTAATAATATTTCTTGGATCTCTTACAATATAAATGCACCCATTGGTATTTTTTTTGTTTGTAAAATTATAATTATTAATACTTAAAAGAGCATTATGAGTTTTAAATAGTTTAAAGTTATTATCTTTATTAATTTCATTTTGTGATTCAATCCAAAATTCAGCTGTGTCCGCTAGTTTTAAGAAATCTTTTGAGTAATCCTTAAAAAAAATTTTAGCTGGAAATTGATATATTTTAGACATTGTTTTAAAATCAAAAATTGCATCATTGGTATAAAAATATGTAGTTAATATGGCTCTCAACCATGTATTTCCGCTTTTAGGATATGACGCTAACCAAGTAATCATTTCAAAATTATATTTAATATCTAAATAATAACATTATTCGCTTAATTTTTTTATTATATATTTTATTTTTTCTTTTTTAATTTTTTTAGACATCATTAAGCATGCTTCTGATTCTAATATTTTGCCATCTTCAAGTATTCGAAGATTATTTGCTCTTAAAGTTTCTCCTGTGGATGTGATATCTGTTATAATCTCTGCTGACCCTGTGAATGGGTAAGCTTCTGTTGCGCCTAAACTACTAACTAATTTAAATTGGGTTACTCCTTTGGAGAATAAAAAATCTCTTGTTAAGTTAGGATATTTGGTTGCAACTCTTAATCTCTTTTTTTTTTTTTCTTTAAAATTAAAAGCAATTTCTTCTAAGTCAGCGATTGTTTGAACATCAATCCAGCGATCTGGAATAGCCACAACTAGTGTTGCTTTGCCAAATCCATACTTCTTAATTACCCTAATTTTATTTTGAGTACTAATTTCACTTTCTTTCAATAAATCGTAACCAGAAAAACCCAGGTCTAACGATCCATCTCCTAGTCTTTCTACAATCTCTCTTGCGTGTAAATATAAAATTTTTACATTTGGTAAGTTTTTAATAGATCCTAGCAAATCTCTTTCCCCGCTTTCAGATATTAAATTTAATTTATTTTTTTTAAATATCTTTAAAATATCCTTTCTAAGTCTACCTTTGCTTGGTATTCCAATGTTAATTATATTTTTCTTCATTAATAATTTAAATTTAAAGCAGCACCCACTGCAGGAACTCGTTTTTTTGATCCAAGATCTGAGATTAATTTGTCATACCTGCCACCATTTATTGTATTAATATTATTTAATTGGGGTTTAATATCAATTTTGAATACCATTCCTGTGTAATATTCCAATTGACGACCAAAAGATGATGAAAATTCTACATTTAATTTTTGAATTTTATTTTGAGATATTGGGAAGTACTTTTGATCTACAACTAAGTTAATCTTGTTCTTTTTAAAGAAGGCATTAAGTTTTTGACTGGCTTGACTTATTGGACATCTAATTCTTAAAAATTCTTTAATAATTTTTGAAACATTTTTACCGCTATTTGCTCTTCTCGGATCTTTAATTTTACTATTAAATCTCTTCAATATTTCTTCAATCGATCGTCCTGCAACTATTATTTGCTGGTTTTCTTTAAGCATTTTTAAATATTTTTTTTTATCCATCTCAACAATTGTTGGGTCAACATCAGAGTTAGTTTCTAATCTTTTTAATAAATCATTAAAATAATCTTCTCTCCAAAAATGTCTTGAAAGTCGTAGTTTCCACCTCTTTGGGATGTTTAGTTTTGTAATTAATAAGTTAAAAATCTCAACATTGCCTATCTTTAAAGTTCCCTTTGAGTAGTTCAAATTTGATAAAGATTTTAAAGCAGTGATAATGATTTCTTTATCATCATTTTTTTCCTCTTTAGAGCCAATTATTTCAAAACCAACTTGATTTCTAATAATAGAATCTTTCTTGTTATTTGATTTTCTGTATGCCTGGCCACTATAGAATATCTTCTCTTTACCCTTTAAGTTGTTCTCTAAGTACCTTAGGCATGATGCAATAGTTAGATCGGGTCTGAGACATAGTTCGGTGCCATTTTGATCAATAAATGAGAAGATATATTTTCTAAAACTCTCTCCTGATCTCCGCACAATGTGATTAGCTTCAATTACTGAAGGTAAGTCAATGTACTTAAATCCGTTAGATTTTACAGATCTAAGGATTTTTTCAGATAAATTTTTTGATTTCATCAATTAAGCTCGCTTTTGGAAATGTAACTTGATTATTTTCACCCTTGACCCCTAAAAGATTTTTTAAAGTAATCGTATTATCCTTAAATTCGTTTTCACCACAAATCACTGCAATAGGACACTGTTTTTTATTAGCATAGGTTAATTGTTTTCCAAGATTTTTTTTACTATCTAAAAATATTTCAGAATTAATATTGTTGTCTCGTAAAACTTTTAAGATCTCATAATAGTTTTTCAAATATTTTTCATCCATTACGCAGATGATTACTGGTTTTTTTTCGTCTACTTTTATTTGATCTAGTTGCAACATTGCAAATAATAATCGGTCAACTCCAATACTTATTCCAGTTCCTGGTATATCAACTCCCTTAAATCTTGAGATTAACTTGTTATATTGTCCACCTGAACAGATGCTTCCAATATCAACTTCTTTACCTTTATTGTTTGTAGTTTTGAAGTTCAAATTCGTTTCAACACAAAACCCATCATAATAAGCAAGGCCTCTAACAATGGTAAAATTAGTCTTTATTTGATCTAGATAATCGCCGTAACTTGCAACTTCTAATAAATCCTCTAATTCTTTAATTCCATCTTGAGATAGTGGATTTTTTAAATTTTCTTTTAATTCTTTTAAATCTTTTACTTTTAAGAAATTAATAATTTGTGCTGCTTCATCGTCCGTTAAGTCAGCACCTTTAGTCACTGCTCCACTAACGTCTACTCTTTCTTTTTTTAATAAATCCTCAACTCCTATTAATCCAAAACCAGGTTTATCTAGCTTATCAATCGCTCTCATAACTTTTATTTTTTTTTCTTCAGATATTTTAAGATCTTCAATTAATCCTTGAACAATTTTTCTATTACTAATATTAATTACAAACTGATCTTTATTTAATCCACAAGAAAAAAGTGTGCTTGCAATTAAATTACATAGTTCTGCATTCGCTTGTGCAGGATTAACACTACCTACAATATCACAATCTGCTTGAGTGAACTCACGATACCTTGCATTACCTGCTTTTTCATTTCTAAATACGTTTTGAATTGCATATCTTTTATAAGGTAACGGTAATTCTTGATTATTTTGTGCAACAAATCTAGCTAATGGACTTGATAAATCATATCGAAGAGTAATATTTTTTTTACCATCCTTAAATGAAAATACATCTGACATAGGGTTACTATCATCATCTGCAAGAAATGATCCTATATTTTCGCTAATTTCAAATGATGGAGTTTCAAGTGGTTCAAAGCCAAACTTTACAAAATTATTCTCAATAATATTAATTAACTTTTTCTTGAGAATTAATTTCTTATTCCATCTATCTTCAAACCCTAAGGGCAACCCAGGAATTAATTTATTTTCTTTATTCATTTTTTTTGGTACCCGCGCTTGGAATCGAACCAAATCCTATAGTTCCACAAACTATCGTACTAACCGTTATACTACGCAGGCATTCCTTGTTTTTATATTATTTTTGTGTGTATTAAAATTATATTATAAATAAATAGCCTACAGGCTATGTAAACAAACTTTGTGAGTACTTTTTGAAGTTTCTCTGTACGTAATATTTATAATCATTTGCAAC
>Ga0307986_10000342_pt1 | contig 34596 bp, 33 predicted proteins | sample EllFjometageno82_FD_203170 | JGI IMG/M metagenome (GOLD analysis project Ga0307986, IMG submission 203170) | Marine microbial communities from Ellis Fjord, Antarctic Ocean - #82 | ecosystem: Environmental > Aquatic > Marine > Unclassified | place: Southern Ocean | collected 2014-10-09 | reverse complement strand
AATAAAATCCTCATATTCAACACTCCTCATATGACCTGGTGCATAACGTAAGAGAAATTTAGGAGTTAAAGTTTTAAAAGTTTTATTTTTAAAATCATTTTTATAAAGACCTAATTTTGCAAAATAACCTAATGCTGAATTTAATTCCATATTTTCATTATCGTTTTTATAAAATTTTGTCTTTTTAGCTTTATAATTTACAGTCTTAATCAAACCTTCAAAATAATTTTCAAATCCAAATTTATTCAACCATTTATTTGATTTCCAATTAAAATCATTAACTAAAAAATTAGTTTGTTTGCTTGTTTCATAATTTCTAATTTCTACATTGGTTTCTAAATTCACAAGACCATATTTGTCATTCGATATAATATTTTTTTCAATAGTTAAAGGTAGTAAATACTCATATCTTAAATTACCTTTTTTTGTAGTATCCTCATAAGCACTTGGAGTAAGCCCAAAATAAAAATCTTTATTTTGATATACGTAATTAATTGAATTTTCTAAAATAAATTTACTTTTGTTTACTAGTGAAGTGCTGATATCGTGTATTTTAAAATAAGTATCATTTGATACTTTTTGTATATTTAACTCAATAGAACTATTTTTTTCTTCGTCTTTTGTTAAATCTATACCAAACTTAGAAAAAAAATGGGCACGATTACCACCAGTTTTTTTTGTAGATTTTTTTTTGTAGCCTTTTGTAAAACCACTATCAACAATCAGATATGAATTTTTAAAATCCTGCCTATACTCTGCAAGTATAAGTGGCCTTTCTGTAAGGTATAACTTAGGAGTTAACGTAAGATCTTTATTATTTGCTATATTCCAAAAATATGGAGCACTAAAACCAGTCCCAACACTATTACTATTTGTTGAGGTTGGGGCGAGAAAACCAGATCTTCTTTTAACAGTAGGATCAGGATGTGAGAACTTAGGTGCATAAAATATAGGAAAATCATAAATTTTTAAAACTACGTCGTCGTAGTAGATAGTTTTTTTAGTTAAATCGTGTTTAATTTTTTTTGATTTCAAAACCCAAGGTGGACATTTTTCATTTTTTTTTATTTTACAGTAAGTAAATATTCCTTTGTCAAAAGTGTTAATTTTATCGTCTATAGTTACGGTGTTTGCAAAAAATCTGGGTTCATTATCTGTACTACTTGCACCAACGGTATCAGCTGTTAAGAAGACCTTAATATCAGAGCCAACAATTTTTTTTTTATTTTCATCAATATAAATTTCAGAAAAATTATATTTATTATCATTAACATCTTGCATTAGTATATTCCCTTTAGAAAAAAAAATATTCTTTGAAGTAGAATAATTAAACATGTCAACAAGAATTTTATTTCCATCTCTATTTTTAATTTGAGTTTTATAATTAGAATGTATTAATTTTTTTTTATTATCAAAAAAAATATTTGAGCTCAAAACCTCATACCCGCCAGCTGTTATAATTCTTGTTTCTCCTTTGGTCTCTATTAGCTCATCAAGCTTATTGTATCTTAGGTATTCAGAATAAATTTTATTACCTTTTTCATCTGTTAGATTCACGCTTCCTTCAAATATAGTAACTTTATTAGCATTATCATATTGAATTGTAGCAGAATTAATATCCAATTCTTGTGAAAATAAACTAGAGTTTAGAAAGATAAAAAATATAAAAAAAATATAAAAGATATTATTTTTCATTAATTTGAATAACTCCAATTGTACAAAACAATCCTATAGCAACCACAGGTATCCAAACTGACAAAGCTAAACTAATTTTCCCTGTTTGACCTAGTGCAATAGATAAATTTTTAAAATAAAAAATTATAACAGAAACTAATATAGATAGTATTATGTAATAATAATTTTGTTTAGTGTTCAAATTGCCGATTGTAAAAATTGAGGCTAAAACTACCATCAAAAATAAAAAGAATGGTAGCGCAACAAACTTGTGAATCTGCTCATTTAATAATTTTTGAGAATATCCAATTTTTTTTAAACTGTCGTAATTTCTAATTAGTTCGACAAATGATAAAGTGTTTAAATTTCTGTATAAAGAATTAATTTTATCTAGTATTTTTTCAGTTTTAAACTCATAGCTTGATATATAGATTCTCTTATTAGTTATAAAATCATATTTATAAACATTACTCATTAACCACGGACTGTTTATAATCAAAGCAGACTCGGATTCTATTCTTTGTGTAAGTTTATTATTTTTGTCAAAGATGTAAATAGAAATTTCTTTTAATGCATTACCTTCTAATGATTTAGCGTTAATAATTTTATACCCATTGTTATCCACTTCTTTTATCCAAAATCCATTTTTATTAACTGAGATTAAATGATCTACGTCATTAGCGTATCTTGCTTTTTCTGTTTCGTAATACTTAACAAGCGTTGAAGTAATTGGGTTAATCGCAATTATGACTAGACACCCGAGTAAAAAAACAAAAAAAGCTACTGTAAAAGTAATCTTTAGGTTTGAGTAGCCAAATATTTTTATAGATAAAAGATCTTTGTTAGATTTCAAACGTAAAAAATAAAACACCGAAGATAAAAAAACTATAAACGGAAGTAATTCTAAAATTAAAGTAGGGACAAATGACAAAGATAAAATTAATGGCAGACTGAAAGATTCATTCAAGTTTTTAAAGAATTCAATTTCTTCAAACAAATTTAAAATAATTCCAAGTGAAAAAAAAATTAAAATAGTATTCAGTAAAATTTTTACATAATTAAATACGAGATATTGATTAATAATTTTGTTCATTTCTAAACTCTTTCAGACATCGTTTTTTTTAACAAAATAGTATATAAAATTATTAATAAAATTAGTGGTGAAAAAAAATATAGCACAAAGTTTGTTATAGAAAACCCAGAAAATCTCAAAAGAACCTCCCCTGCAATTAAGACAATAAACGCAAATATGAAAACAATATATTTTCTTATAAAATTATATCTTATATTTTTTTTATAGATCAACAAATAAGAAGATATTACAGAAATTAAAGGTATGTAAAGAGGCATGCCTACTCGACGAGATAAATTTTCTATTACAATTTTTTTATTTTTTTTAAACGCACAATTTTGTAAAAATTTACCTATCAAACAATTAAAAAGTTCAATACTTGAAGTCTCTTGTATTTTAGGTTGTGTTATTGTTCTTGTGCTAAAGTTTTTAATACTTAATTCGGTTTTTTCAAAATTAATATTTTTAATAGTTTTTTTTTCATCAATAGTTTGTATTTTTCCATTATACAAAACTAATTTATCTCCAACAACAGTTCCTTTTTTAGCTAAGATAGTTGTATTGACTGAATTATTTATTTTACCAACAGCTGTACTTAAACTACCATTACTATCCCTAATAAATATATCAATTAATTCATTGCTTGAACTTTTTTTGTCAATGTAAAAAGTAATTCCTTTAAAAATATCACTAAAATCACCTGACTTAAGAACCGAGTTTATTTTTATATTATCTGCTTCTCTTAACAGTGCCCTTGATTTATTTAATGTTAGTGGATTAACTATTACCCCCAATATAATTTGTAATAAAGCTATAGAAAAACCAATTAAAAAAAAAATATTAGCAATTTTTATTTTATTTGTTCCTGTTGTCCATAAAATAAGTAATTCTTGTTGTCTTTCAAATTTAGCAATTGAAATAATCATAGATAATAAAAAAGACAGGGGGACAAAACGAGTAACAATAGTAGAAATATTTAATAACGAGTATTTAAAGTAAATATACACTGAAAAACCATCCTCTATCATTAAATCTAAAAAATTAACTGCTCTCACCGTCCACGCAATTGCAGTAAAAGTTAATAAAATAGTTATAAAATTTTTGAAAATTTCACCAGCCAGATAATTGTAAATTTTGTTTTTAAGCATTAAAATACGATGTCTATCTAAAGCAACTTTTCATAAAACTCAATCTGTGAAGACCTAAATGATCAATATTTTCATTGAAATCAGATATATTTGGACATATATACCAACCAACTCTTTATAGAGCGTATTTAAAAATTTATGTCTATTAAAATTAACTACTCAAATAAAGCAAACAGTAAATCTTCATCCAATCTTGTTTTGTTTACCGATGAAAAACTCAGCATTGGAAGTTTAAAAAAATACCTTTCCAGCCAAGAGTTTTCTTACATAAGCGACTTGCAAAAAACTATTGATTTAAAAAAAAATTTATTTGTTTTTGAGCTCAGTTCAAAAAAAAAAATAGTTTTAATTTCTATCAAGAAAGATTTGAAGAGCTTCGATATAGAAAATTTAGGTTCTAAATTTTATGAACGTATAAACTATGGAAAGAATAGTGAGTACTTTGTAAACTCTGACAGTATAATTGGCAAATATGAAAATTTTATAGGTCATTTTCTTCATGGATTTAAATTAAAATCCTATGAATTCAATAAATATAAAACAAAAAAAGAAACAAGACTTATTTCGATCAATGTATTAGGAAATAAAAATAAACCTTCAATACCAAAACAATTAAAATTTAAAGCATTGGAAGAAGGAATTTTTTACGCAAGAGATTTAGTTTCTGAGCCAGGAAACATTTTACATCCAGATGAATATGCAAAAAGATTAAACTCTCTTAAGAAAGATGGATTAAAAGTAAATATATATGATGAAAAAAAATTAAATAAATTGGGTATGAACGCTCTACTTGGAGTAGGGAAAGGGAGCGTCAAAGGATCATATCTTGTGACAATGGAATGGAATGGAGCAAAAAATAATTCTAAGCCCTTAGCATTTGTTGGTAAAGGAGTTACTTTTGATACTGGTGGTTATTCATTGAAACCAGCAAAATTTATGGAAGATATGACTTATGATATGGCAGGTTCTGCAGCTGTAGTTGGTTTAATGAAGAACTTGGCATTAAGAAAAGCAAAAATAAATGCTGTCGGCGTTGTAGGACTTGTAGAAAATATGGTAAGCGGTGACGCCCAAAGACCAGGAGATATTGTTAAATCTTATAGTGGCAAAACTATAGAAGTATTAAATACAGATGCAGAAGGTCGGTTAGTTTTAGCTGATGCTTTAACTTTTACTGAAAAAAAATTTAAACCAAAATTCATGATTGATTTAGCAACATTAACAGGTGCAATTATAGTATCACTGGGATCAGAATATGCTGGACTTTTTTCAAACGATGATAGGTTATCTAAACAAATTTTAAATGCGGGTGAAAAGGTTGAAGAAAAACTATGGAGAATGCCTCTTCATAAAAATTACGATAAACTAATAAATTCTAAAAATGCTGATATGCAAAATATAAATTATGTTGGTGGAGCAGGATCAACAACAGCAGCTCAATTTTTACAAAGATTTATTTTAAATAAAACTCCATGGGCTCATTTAGATATTGCGGGTATGGCTTTTTCAAAATATGGTGGTGCTTTGAACTCAGGTGGTGCAACAGGTTTCGGAGTAAGATTATTAAATCAACTAATAGAAGAACATTATGAGTAATATGGAGCAGACGTTATCAATCATAAAGCCTGATGCTGTTGAGAGAAATCTTACAGATGATATAAAAAATATTTTTGTAAAAAATAATTTAAAAGTTTTAAATAGTAAAAAAATACATATTTCAAAAGAAGAAGCTGCAGAATTTTATAAGGTTCACCAATCAAAACCTTTCTATAGCGATTTGTGCACATACCTTGCTTCAGGACCTATGTTAGTAATGGTTTTAGAAGGTGAAGGGGCAGTAGCTTTAAACAGAAGATTAATGGGAGCAACAAATCCTAAAGATGCTGAACCAGGTACTATCAGAAAGTTGTACGGAATATCTATAGATAAAAATTCTGTTCACGGTTCTGACTCTGTAGAAAACGCTAAAATTGAAATTAATTTTTTCTTTAAAGATTAATTTATTTAAATATTTTAATTATAGCCTCAGAATAAGCTTTATATTCAGCAAGTTGAATTCTTTTTTTTAAAGATTTTTCATTATCATTAGAAGTAATAAGTATTTTTTTCTGTAAAATCTTTTTTCCAGAATCTAGTCTATTATTAACATAATGTACTGTGCATCCTGTAATTTTTTCTTTAGATTTTAAAACTCTTCTAAACGTATCTAGACCTTTATATTTAGGAAGAAGCGAAGGGTGAATATTAATTATTCTACCATTAAATTTATCAATAAATTTTTTTTTTAAAATCTTCATATATCCTGCCAAACAAATTAAAGAAATATTACTTTTCTTTAATTCTTGCAAAACTAATTCTAAGCTTAATAGTTTTTTACTATTGAAGATGTAATATGGAATTTTATATATTTTTGCAAAATTCAAACCATTGGCATTTTTAGTACTACTAACAATGCAACTAATATTTATTGGAAAATTATATTCTCTTGAATTTTTTATTAATACTTTTAAATTAGATCCTGCACCTGAAATAAATACACAGGCATTTCTCTTTACCATTTAATTTTATTAATTACTTTTATTTTTTTTTTGTCTTTAGAAATGTGCCCAATCTCATATGGCATATAATCTTTAGAAAAAAAACTTCTTATTATTTTTATGTTTTGTTTTTTTACTATTAAACAGAACCCCACTCCACAATTAAAAGTTTTAAGCATTTCTTGGTCAGTTATATTATTTGATTTTATCCATTTAAAAATATTTTTTACTTTAATCAAAGAAAGGTCAATATTTAAGCAAAGATCATCAGGTACAGACCTCTTTATATTACTAATCAAACCTCCTCCCGTTATATGCGCGGCACAATTAATTAAATTATTTTTTGTTAAGTTAAGAACCTCTTTAGTGTAAATCTTTGTCGGTGTAAGCAAGTCTCTTTTTAATTTATTTGTAATTTTTTTATTTTTGATAATAGTTCTAATTAGGGAATAACCATTTGAGTGTATACCGCTAGAAGGAATAGCTAAAACAACATTTCCATTAGCAACTTTTCTTTTATGAAGTAATTTTTTCTTAGAAACAATACCCACAGAAAAGCCAGCTAAATCAAATTTATCATCATCGTATATACCAGGCATTTCTGCAGTTTCACCACCGATTAAACTACATAAAGATATTTCACAACCTTTCACTATTCCATTTAAAATTTTTTTCATTTTATTTAATTTTAATTTTCCAACTGCGATATAGTCCAAAAAAAATAATGGTTTAGCACCTTGTACAATTAAGTCATTTACACACATAGCAACAAGATCAATTCCTATAGTGTTAAATTTACCAAATCGATTTGCTAAATCTAGTTTTGTGCCAACACCATCTGTACTTGATACTATCAAAGGGTCTTTAATTTTTATTTTACTGATATCAAAAGTAGATCCAAAAGCTCCAATATTATCTTTATTTAAGTGATTACCCTTTTTTTTGACATTTTTTTTTGAGATTTTAGCAATATGTTCTACAAATCGATCAGCAAGATTTATGTTTACACCACTTTTTTTATAAGTATTTTTTGTTTTTTGCATGAATAAAATGATAACTAGCTTAAATGAACAAATTTTTTTGTATTTTCTGTATAATACTATTTATCTCAAAAACTGAAAATGTTTTTTCAAACAATATAATCTATGATGTTAATAACGTTGAGATAGAAACCACAACAAAGAATAGTTCAAATAACAGAAAATTAGTTAATTTAGCTTTTAAGAAAGCTTTTCTTATTTTTATTGACAAAATACTACTTAGGGATGATGCTGTTTTATTGCATAAAACTAAAATTGAAGTAATTAAAGATTTAGTTCTCACCTATCAAATTGCCGGCAACAAAAAAAACAATGTCAACGGAACTCTTTCTACTTTTAATATCAAATTTGATCCAAAAAAAATAAATAGTTTTCTCGCAGAAAGAGGGATTTCATACGCGGATATCACAAACGTATCATTAACTATATTCCCTATATTAATTAAGGACAAAAAAATTCTTTTATATCAGGAAAACTTTTTTTATGAGAATTGGATGAAGCTAAAAAATGTAGAAAAAAATATAAAGGATGAGTTAATTAGCTACAATCTTGCTTTAGAAAATATTGAAGATCTAGAATACATAAATAGTCTCAAAGAAAATATAGATTTAATTGATGTAAAAAAAATAAACTCATTTAATATTGATGCAAACTACGCACTATTAATAATCTATTCTTTTGATAACAAACTCAAAGCGTTTATAAAAACTTCTATTAAAAACAAAAATATTAATAGAAATATTAATTTGAATTTTTACCCAAAAAATAAAAATAAATCTTACGAAGAGGCTATAGTAGTTTTAAAAAAAGAAATTAGCCAGATATGGAAAGAACAAAATCTGATAGATGTAAATACTCCTTCATTTTTAGATTTTTTCCTAGAAATAAAAAAAATTGATGACTACTTAAAAATAAAATCTATTTTAGATGAAATAGATGTCATTGAAAATTACTCAGTTTTAGAAATGACAAATAAGTATCTAAAGATGAGACTTAAATACAGAGGAAAAGTAAGTAAAATAAAAAATAAACTTATAGAACAAAAAATGGATATACAAATAATTGATAATATTTGGAAACTGAAGATTAAATAGATGAGCCAGTTAACTTTTAAGTTCCCTTTTAAAACCAATTATTTTGAAGAAGATTTCTACGTATCAACAAATAATTTTAGTGCTTATAAATTAATAGAAAGTTGGCCAAAATGGTCTAGCAGGTATGTAAATATTTTTGGTCCGTCTGGATGTGGTAAAACACATTTAGCAAACATTTTTAAAAAAAAAATTAATTCTTTTTTTATTAAAGCTTCTGATTTAAGAGATAACACCTTACCTTTAATAAAACTAAAAGAGTGTCTAATTATAGATAATTATAAAAATAATATTGAAGAAAAATTATTCTATGCAGTATTAAATCAAAGTCATCAAATTAACCAATACGTTATCCTCAATTCTTTAGAGCCCATTAAATTGACCATAGTGGAGCTGAATGATTTGAAATCAAGATTTGATAATTTCATAGACATAGGTATTGATCTACCTACTGATGATTTGATTAGAGCAATTCTAACCAAGAATTTTTCAGATAAACAGGTTAACTTAGAGGCAAAATTACTAGAATATATTTTAAAGAATATTCATAGATCTTATAAAGATATATTTGATTTAATTGATAAAGTAGACTCTCTTTCTTTATCTACTGGAAAATCAATTAATATTAATCTAATAAAAAAAGTATTAAATAAATAATGAATAAATATAGATCACATAACTGCTCCGAATTGACTGGAGCAGACTCAGGTAAAAAAGTCATTATCTCTGGATGGCTACATCGTAAAAGAGATCATGGAAATTTACTTTTTATAGATTTACGAGATCATTTTGGAATAACTCAATGTGTTATTGAAAATGATAATAAATATTTTAAATTAATAGAAAATCTCAAACCTGAGTCAGTGATAAATATCTCAGGAAAAGTAACTGAGAGAGAAAAAGGAACTGAAAACAAAGATTTAAAAACAGGAAAAATAGAAATCAACATTGAGAGTATTAATGTTTTATCAGAAGCTAATGAGCTTCCCATGCCAGTTTTTGGCGAGCAAGACTACCCTGAAGACATTAGACTAAAATATAGATTTTTAGATCTTAGACGAAACAAAATGCATGAAAATATTATTTTAAGATCTAAAGTTATCTCATTCATTAGAAATGAAATGTTTAAATTAGATTTTTTAGAATTTCAAACTCCAATCTTAACATCGTCAAGTCCTGAAGGAGCGAGAGATTTTTTAGTTCCTAGTAGACTAAATCCTGGAAAGTTTTATGCTTTGCCGCAAGCGCCTCAACAATTTAAACAATTAATCATGGTTTCTGGATTTGATAAATATTTTCAAATTGCTCCATGCTTCAGAGACGAAGATGCAAGAGCAGATAGAAGTCCAGGTGAGTTTTATCAACTAGATATTGAAATGTCATTTGTTGAGCAAGAAAATGTCTTTGAGGTAGTAGAAAAACTAATGATTAATCTATTTAAAAATTTTTCAACAAAACAATTGTTGTATGAAAAATTTCCAAGAATACCCTACAAAGAAGCAATGCTTAAATATGGCTCTGATAAACCAGACTTAAGAAATCCTTTATTGATATACGACTTAACAAACATTTTTAAAAGAGAAGATGTTTCTTTCGAAATTTTTAAAAAATTAGTTAAATCGGGTTCAAATGTGCGATGTATTGTAACCAAAAACACAAAAGATAAGCCAAGAAGTTTTTTTGATAATATAGATAAATGGGCTAAAGAGCAGGGTGCATCAGGTCTGGCTTACCTTACAATAGAAAAAGATAAAAAAATTTTGGCAAAAGGTCCAGTAGGTAAATTTTTTAAAGAAGAAGCTTTAAAATCAATAATGGAAATTACTTCAGCAGAAATTGGAGACAGTATATTTTTTGCATGTGGCAAAGTAAAAGATGTAGAAAAAATTTCTGCGCTAGCAAGAGATAAAATTGCCAATGATCTGGATCTTATAGATGAAAATCAATTTGCATTCTGCTGGGTAGTTGACTACCCAATGTTTGAAACAGATGAAATGACAAAAAAAATTCAATTTAGCCATAATCCTTTCTCAATGCCTCAAGGTGATGTAAGGAAGATTGATTTTAATAAGCCTTTGGAAATCAAGGCATATCAATATGACATAGTGTGCAATGGAATAGAACTTTCATCAGGCGCAATAAGAAATCACTCACTAGAACTAATGTATAAACTGTTTTCAGTTGCCGGATATGAAAAAAAACAAGTAGATGAAAAATTTAGTGGAATGATTAATGCACTTAGCTATGGCGCCCCACCTCACGGAGGTATAGCGCCAGGTATAGATAGAATAGTCATGCTGCTTGCTAATGAAAAAAATATCAGAGAAGTAACGCTCTTTCCTCTAAATCAAAACGCACAAGATCTGCTAATGGGGGCTCCCTCAGAAGTGGATGAAAAACAATTAAAAGAACTTAGTTTAAAAGTAGATAATAAAATTAATTCTTAGTTTTCAAATCAATTCTAATGTCACTTAAATCAATTAATTTCTCTTCGTAATTACTTCTAACAAAACCTTTAGAAGTAATATTCTTTACTATTTTTAAAAATTTATCATCTGTATCACTACTACTAACATCTGCCGTGCTAGCAATCGAAGGTGTATGAGCCAATTCTTCTCTGCCCAAGTATGATATTGCAAGTTCTCTAAAAACATAGTCAAGTATAGAAGTTGCACTTAAAATTCTATCGTTTCCATCAACATTACCAGATGGTTCAAATTTAGTGTCTATGAAAGCATCAACATATTCATCTAACGGAACGCCATATTGTAAGCCAAGCGATATAGCTATAGCAAAATTATTCATCATGGCTTTAACAAGCTCACCTTCTTTATTGGTATCAATAAAAATTTCTCCTATTTTTCCATCATTATACTCACCTGTATGTAAATAAACTTTGTGGTTACCAATCTGCGCTTTCTGGATATAGCCCTTTCTTCTGTCAGGCATCTTAAATCTTTTTTCTATTTGACCTTTAGCTTTATTTTTTAAATTATTACTAACAGTAGATTCATTTTTTACATTTATTATTTGGTTCGATAATGATTTTGAAACATCAGATGCCTTAATTATCTTGTCATCTGTTTTATTTTTTTCGCCTATTTTTTTAGTTTTTCTGTTATTCAGCTTAACATCTATAACCTCAACATCTCCATCTTTTCTAGTGTCAATTTTAGATAATTCTACATCATTCAATTCTTCAAGAGCATGAACCGTCTTAAAAGTGCAGGTATAATAAGTTTCGACTATAAATTTTTTCATTATAAATTTTTTGGAATCAATCTATTTGAAGATATATATTAAATATAGTAAGTGTACTAGAAATTAATATGCACCCCTAGAGTGTATGAATTTAAAATATGATAAAATTAAAACAAATTTTTACCTGGTGGCACAGACAGACATTTGGAACATTTTTAAAAACTTTATTTTATGGTAAACTTGTTGGAAAAGATTCTTATGGTAATAAATATTATAAAAATAAAAAAAATGATAGGTGGGTAATATATCAGGACAATATAGAAGCATCAAAAATAACCTCAGAATGGTTTTTATGGATGCACCATACTGTTAACGAACCACCTATAAACGACAAGAAGAAATATCTTTGGCAAAAAAAGCATTTAGAAAACCAAACAGGAACAACTAATTCTTATAAGCCAAATTTCATATCAAAATTAAACAAGACTAAAAAAAAATATGATGTTTGGGAAAATTAAATTTATTATTTTAGCATTTTTATTAAATTTTTCTAATATTACCTTTGCTGAAGATAAGATATCCACTGTACCACTAATTAATCTTGAGAATCTAGAGCCTAGTTTTGAAAAAGAAGATATTGAAAATAACAATATTTCAAATAATAAAAAAATTAACTTGAAAGAAAAAAAAGTTTTACAAACTGAAACTAAAGAGACAAGAGTTAACATTATAGCTTTAGATAAGATTACTGCTAAAACTTCGAAACTTAATATTCTTCTTGGAAAAAAAAAAAAATTTGGACAATTAGAGATAAAGGCTTTGCAATGTGGAGGCATTGACTCCGCAACAGAGCCAGGTCATGCAGCCTATATTCAAGTTAAAGATCTTTCAGATAATAAAAATGATCAAATATTTGTTTTTAATGGCTGGACTTTTTCTTCTAGTAAAACTCTAAGGCCTTTAGATCATCCGATATATGATTTTTGGCTTGTTAGTTGTGACAATATTTAAATAATTTTTTCTTTAGCTAACCAATTTGTATCAAAATCTGAATTTATAAATTTTTCGTGTTTTAGAATTTTCTTATGTAAATCTATTGTAGTAGTTATTCCTTCCAAAACAAATTCATCCAGTGACCTTAATGTTCTTTGTATTGCTTCAGTTCTATTTCTACCTTTGCATATTACTTTAGCTATTAAACTGTCGTAGTAAGGAGTTACTTTGCAACCTTGAAAAATTGAACCATCAACTCTAGTTCTGAATCCAGAGGGCTGATGACAAACACTAATTGTTCCTGGGCTAGGCTGAAAGTCTAAAGCTGGATTCTCTGCGTTTATCCTACATTCAATAGAATGACCCCTAGGATTTATATCATTTTGTTTTAAAGCTGTTTCTCCTGAAAAGGCTATCCAAAGTTGTTCTTTGACTATATCTATCCCTGTTTGAACCTCAGTAACAGGGTGCTCAACCTGTATTCTTGTATTCATCTCTAAAAAATAAAATTTTCCATCTTCGTAGATAAATTCGACAGTACCAGCACCTTCATATCCAATTTGCTCAACCATTTTTACTGTTTTATCAAGTAAATTTTTTCTTTGTTCTTCAGTTAAAACTGGGCTGGGAGTTTCTTCTATTAATTTCTGGTGTCTTCGTTGAACTGAACAATCTCTCTCTCCTAAATGAACTGTTCTATTCTTACCAGACATTATTTGAACCTCTATATGTCTAGGGTGTTTAAAATACTTTTCAATGTACAGTTCATCATTTCCAAAATATTTTTTTGCTTCTGTTTTGGCAGTTAAAAAGAGATTTTCAAGTTTATCTTCTTCTTCAACTATCTTCATACCTTTACCACCACCACCTGCAGCTGCCTTAATAAGTACCGGGTATCCTATTTCTTTACAAAGGGACTTAGCTTCTTCGATAGATTTTACCCCACCCTCAGAACCTTCAATAATAGGAAGCCCATATTTTTTTGCTATTTTTTTTGCTTGAATTTTATCACCCATTTCACCGATAAGTTTAGAACTTGGTCCTATGAATTTAATTCGATGTTTAGTAACAATTTCTGCAAATTTTGAATTTTCAGATAAAAAACCATAACCAGGATGAATTGCCTCAGCACCAGTTAAATCTACTGCTGACATTAAAGATGAAATATTTAAATAACTATTTTGTGGTTGGTGAGAACCTATGCACACGCTCTCATCTGCAAGTCTAACATGCATTGCTTCAGCATCAACGTCTGAATGAACGGCTACTGTTTTAATACCCCATTCTTTGCAAGCTCTTATTATTCTAACAGCAATTTCACCTCTGTTAGCTATTAAAACTTTTTTGAACATTAAATTTATTTTAAGACAATTAAAGTCTGACCAAATTCAACAGGTTGGCCATCTTTTACCAGTATATTTTTTACTGTACCTTCACTTGTAGATGGAACATGATTCATAGTCTTCATAGCTTCAACTATCATTATAGTTTGACCTTTTTTTATTTTATCTCCAATTTGTATAAATTGTTTTGCACCTGGTTCTGCAGCTAAATATGCCGTTCCAATAATTGGAGATTTAACTGCAACTCCTTCTTCCTCATCTGGCACAGCTTTATTATTAGATTTTTGATTTTCAGATGCTTTATTTGTATTTGGTATTTCAGCCCATTTAGAAACTTTAATTTTAGTTTCCCCACTTTGATATTCCAATTCGGATAGTTTAAATTCATCTAAATTATCTACAAGTTCTTTAATTAATTTTTTATCTATTTTCATTTTTGATAATTTCTTTTAATCCCTCTAAAGCAAGAATGTATCCTTTTGTTCCAAATCCACAAATAACACTTCTTGCAGCCTTGCTTAATAAGGATTTATGCCTGAATTTTTCTCTATTGTAAATATTTGTTATATGTAATTCAATAATCGGTATTTTTAATATCATTAATGCGTCTCTTATAGCTACTGATGTGTGCGTATAGCCCGCTGCATTGATAATCAATCCATCGAATTTTTTTCTTGATTCCTGAATATAGTCAATAATTTTACCTTCAATATTTGATTGTTTGAAGGTAATTTGGATATTTTGTTTTTTTGCAAAATTCTTACAGTCTTTTTCAATTTGCTTAAGAGTTTTGTTCCCATATTTTTCTTTCTCTCTTTCGCCTAAAAGATTAAGATTTGGACCGTTAATAATAATAATTTTGTGCTTCATTTTTTTGAAAGTAAGTATATTAAATATCTTAATTATGGCGAAAATACAATTAAATGGACGTAAATTAGAATTAAAAAATAAACATACAATACTTACGTTGTTAAAAATATATAAGCTAAATAGTAAAAAAATTGCTGTCGAGTTAAATGGTAAAATTGTAAATCGTGATAAATACAAAATAGTTAATATAAAAAATAAAGACAAAATAGAAATAGTTCATTTTATTGGAGGTGGCTAACACTTATGAAAAAAGATGTATTTAAAGTTGCTAATCAGATTTTGAAATCTAGACTAGTAGTCGGAACGGGTAAGTATAAAAGCTTTAAAGAAACCGCTCTAGCTATTAAAGCTTCAGGCGCTGACATGGTTACTGTAGCAGTTAGAAGAGTAAATATTTTAGATAAGAAGAAACCATTGCTTACGGATTATCTTGATCCAAAAAAAATTAAATACCTTCCAAATACAGCAGGATGTTTTAATTCAAAAGAGGCATTACGAACCCTAAGACTTGCTCGCGAAATGGGTGGTTGGAAAATGATTAAACTTGAAGTTTTAGGTGACAAAAAAACTTTATACCCTGACATGATTGAAACTTTAAAAGCAACAAAGATTCTTGTTAAAGAAGGATTTAAGGTTTTGGTTTACTGTTCAGATGATCCATTGTTGGCAAGAAAGTTAGAAGACCTAGGAGCATCTGCAATAATGCCATTGGCATCACCAATAGGATCTGGTCTTGGACTACAAAATAAAATTAATTTATCTATTATAATAAAAAACTCTAAAGTACCTATTATAGTTGATGCTGGAATCGGAACAGCTTCTGATGCCACTGTAGCGATGGAAATGGGGTGTGATGCAGTTCTAGTGAATAGTGCTATAGCCAATGCAAAAAAACCGATTTTAATGGCAGAATCTTTCAAAAATTCAGTTTTTGCAGGAAGACAAGCTTTTCTAGCGGGTAGAATGAAAAAACAGTTTTATGCCAATGCAAGCAGTCCAAGCAAAGGCTTAATCTAAGCTGCTTTTTTCTTTCTCCTTACCCATAAAGTTCTAGGTATTTTTTTTTTTATCTTTTTTGTATCTAATTTTTTAGTATCTAATTTTTTAGTATCTAATTTTTTAGTATCTAATTTTTTTATTTTTTTAGAAATAATTTTATTATTTTTTTTCTCCAACTCTTTTTTACTTTTTATATTTTCTGATTTTCCATCTAGTTTTAAAATCACGTTTATATATTCTATTTTATTGATTATCTTTTTATTTTTATCTAGTAATTTTATACTATATTCAGGTATTATTAATTGTGGATCAGCAACAAACTTAATATCTATCTTGAACCTAGTTTTAAAATGTTTAATTTCTTTTTTTAAAATTTCATCGATATAAAGCTTAACTTTTTCTGGAATTTGAGTGCTAATATTTTTTACCTTATCAGTAAATGCGTGCATTTCAGCTTTTTTTACTATTTTTAATGCAAAAGATTCTAAAGATAAATTAGTTTCCCATTTTATTGATCCTTCTCTCAATCTTTGTCGCGTCATTTCCAGTAAGCCAAATGTACTTATCTTACCTACTTGAATTCTCGCTCTATCTTTTCTAATAGAATCTCTCATTTTTTTCTCTACTAATCTTCTATTAAAAAAATTCATCATATCAATAAAATCTATGACGATTAAACCGGATAAATCTCTAATTTTTAGTTGTTTAGCTATTTCTTCTGCGGCTTCTAGGTTTGTGTTTAAAGCAGTTTTTTCAATATTAGAGGCCTTAATAGATTGACCTGAATTTATGTCTATGGCAACCAAAGCTTCCGTAGGATTTATCACTAAATAGCCACCTGATTTTAATTTTACCACTGGATCAAAAATATTATTTAATTCTTTTTCAATACCCGCTGAGTGAAATAAAGGAATTTTACTTTTATGTTTCTTTAAAAACTTAGAACTTTTAGGAATTAGTTCTTTTATAAAAGCTTTTGCTTTTTGATGTCCTTCTCCTCCATCAACATAAATATTTGTAGTATCGTTATCATATATATCTCTTAGAGCTCTTTTAATTATATCTCCTTCTTCATAAATTAATGATGGTGCGCTAGAATCTAATGCTTTATTTCTAATTTGATCCCAAGTTTTAATTATATTTTGAAAGTCTTTTTCAATCTCATTTTTAGTTTTACTTGCACCTGCAGTCCTTACAATAACCCCCATGGTTTTAGGAATTTCAATTTGATTTAAAATATTTCTTATTTTTGTTCTGTCTGAAGATAAAAAAATTTTTCTTGATATGCCTCCACCTTTCGCCGTATTAGGCATTAAAACCATATATTTACCTGCAAGTGATATAAACGTAGTAAGAGCAGCACCTTTATTTCCTCTTTCCTCCTTGATTGCTTGAACTAAAATAACTTGGCCAGGCTTTACCACCTCCTGAATTCTATACCTTCTAATACCGTAAGAATTATTTAGTTTTTCTCTTACATTCTTATCTTTTTTTCCCCCATCGGACGGACCCAAGATTTCTTCCTGTGCCGGCTCATCGCTGTCTTTTTTATCCAGTCCATCATTATTAGAGGTTTCATTTTCTGACCTAAGATCGTTGTTAAGGTCGTCTATATTTTTTTTTTTTAAATCTTCTCTTATTTTCTCTTCTACGTTCTTTAATTTTTCTTTATCTTCAGTAGGTATTTGATAATAATCCGATTGAATATCGTTAAAAGCTAAAAAGCCATGCTTTATTCTACCAAAATTAACAAATGCTGCCTGCAGAGAGGGTTCCACCCTGCTTACGGTGCCAAGATAAATGTTATTCTTAAAGTTTAGTTTATTCTTGTCTTCGTATTCGTATTCTTCAATTCCACGATCTGATTTAAGAACAATTCTAGTTTCATCTGGATGCGATGCATCAATGTATAAATTTTTTTCCATTTTAAAAATATTCCTTTAATGATTAAGTTTAATAAATTTTGTTTAAGATTTTTCATAAAAATTACTATACAAAGTTTTTTAACTATTTTCATTAATTAAGAAGGCTATAACATGCCATAAGATAGCCAATATTTAAGTTTTAGTTGATTATATTCATGTTTAGTCATTTTAATTTTTTAATTAAAGCAATTATTGTCGTTATTTTGTCTTTATTTTTTATAGCATTTTCAGCCTTATGGTATTTTTCATCTGGTCTGCCCGATTATAAAAAATTAGAAAGTTACGAGCCACCTGTTTCTAGTAGAGTTTATGCAAACAATGGCACCTTAATAGCGGAATATGCTATCGAAAAAAGATTATTTATACCATACGACGCAATACCAGATCTATTGATAAATGCCTTTTTGTCAGCCGAAGATAAAAATTTTTTTAACCATCCTGGTATTGATCCGAAAGGAATAATGAGAGCAGTATTAAAAAACCTTAAGAATGTTGCTAATAACAAAAGGCTAGAAGGGGCATCAACAATCACCCAACAAGTAGCTAAAAATTTTTTACTAACAAACGAAGTTTCCCTAAAAAGAAAAGTAAAAGAAGCTATCTTGGCTTTTAGAATTGAAAAAGCTTACACAAAAGAAAAAATTTTAGAACTGTATTTAAATCAAATTTACCTTGGGGAAGGCACTTATGGAATAGCTGCAGCTAGTCTTGAGTATTTCGATAAATCAGTCAAAGAATTAAATTATTCCGAAGCAGCTCTATTAGCCGCACTACCAAAGGCTCCAAGTAAATATAATCCATTTAAATATTATAGTTTAGCAAAATTGAGACGAAATTTAGTTTTACAAAATTTAAACGAAAATAATTTTATCAACAACAATGAATTAAAAAAATACAAAAAAGAAGAAATTAAATTAAAAAAAAGAAAAATTAAACTACTTAAAGAAGCTAACTATTATTCTGAAGAAATTAGAAGGATCACCAAAGATAATTATGGTTTCGATAAACTATATGCAGAAGGTCTATCTATAAAATCAGCTTTAGATGTAGAATATCAGCTTTACGCTTTAGATGCCTTAAGGTCAGGAATTGAGGCTTACGACAAAAGACACGGTTGGAGAGGCCCAATACTAAATACGAAAATTGAAAAAAACTGGAAGAAAAAATTAAAAGAAAAAAAAATAGACGCAAGTCTTGGTTGGGAATTTGCCAATATAACAAATGTAAATGATCTAGAAATTACTTTTGAGACTCTGTCAGGAAAAAAAAGAGGAATAATTAAAAGTATTAATTTAAAATGGGCGATCAAAAAAACAATTAATGATTCATTCAAAGTTAACGATATAATTTTTGTAAGTTATAATTCCAAAGGAAAATGGGAACTAAAACAATACCCAGAAGTTAATGGAGCCATTATCGCAATAGATCCGCACAATGGAAAAGTAAAAGCTTTGGTTGGAGGATTTAGTTTTGAATCAAGTGAATTTAATAGAGCTACTCAAGCAAAAAGACAACCCGGGTCTGCCTACAAACCTTTTGTCTATGCTGCAGCTCTAGAAAATAATTTTTCTCCCAATTCAATAGTTTTAGATGCACCATTTATTGCAAAACAGGGAATTGGACTAAAAAATTGGAAACCAGAAAATTATGGAAAAGAATTTTATGGCCCAACCACACTAAGAAAAGGAATTGAATACTCAAGAAATTTGATGACAGTTAGAATTGCTCAAGAAATTGGTTTAAAAAAAATTTTAAAATTATCCCAAGACTTAAATATTTATAATGAAATACCAGAATTACTGTCTGTTTCTCTAGGCTCAGCTGAAACAACTTTAATGCAAATTACAAATGCTTACTCAAGTTTTGTTAATGGAGGAAAAAAAATAAATCCAGTTTTAATTGAAAGAATTCAAGACAGAAGAGGAAAAACAATTTTTAATTCAGACAATAGAAGCTGTATTGGTTGTGATAGGTATTCAGAGTCTGAGATTATAATTCCATCTATTAAAAATAACTATCAGCAAGTTATGAGTAAAGAAACTGCTTATCAAATTTTATCAATGCTAGAAGGCACAATTCAAAGAGGGACTGGAAAGAGGTTAAGAGATCTAAATGTTCCAATAGCTGGAAAAACAGGAACAACAAATGATAATTACGATGCCTGGTTTATAGGCTCGACCTCAAATCTTGTAATAGGAGTTTATATTGGTTTTGACACTCCGAGAACACTTGGTAGATATGAAACCGGTGCTAAAGCTGCTCTTCCTATATTTAAAAACTTTGTAAAACAAGCACTTTATAAAGAGGATTTTAAACCATTTCTGATACCAGAAGAAATATTTTTTGCTTCTGTAAACTATAATACAGGTAAAAAAGAAAATTTTAGTAATTCAAATTCTATAGTAGAAGCATTCAAACTAAGTGGAATTAATAATATGAGTAATAATAATTTAAATAAAAATGCTAATTATGATAGTTTAATTAAGTTTAGACAATTTTATTAATGGAAATATTAAACACAAAAATAAACCAAGCTGAGAAAGCATTAAAGAATATCAGGGGGTATCTTTGAGGCCAACCAGATACAGTCTAAATTAGAAAGCCTAAATTCTGTAATTGCGAGTGAAAATTTTTGGAAAGATAATAATAAAGTAAAAAAAATTATTAAAGAAAAAAAACACTACGATACAATTCTTGGGATGTTTAAAACTTTAGCAACAGATCTAGAAAATCTTAAAGATATTTACAATTTAGCAATAGAAGAATCCGATGATGAAATTATTTCAGATTGTTTAATAAAAATTGAAGAAATAAATAAAAAAATAAAAAAAACTGAAATAGGTTGTTTCCTATCCGGTGACAATGATTCTTTAGATATTTACTTGGAAATACACGCAGGCGCAGGTGGTACCGAAAGTCAAGATTGGGCAGAAATGTTAAGAAAAATGTATTTAAAATGGTTTGATAAAAGATCATTTTCTTGTGAAATTATAAGTGAACACAAAGGAGATGAGGCAGGGATTAAATCATCAACCCTTAAAGTTACAGGTGAATATTTATATGGATTAATGAAAAATGAATCTGGAGTGCACAGACTAGTTAGAATATCTCCCTTTGATAGTGGAGCAAGAAGACACACAAGCTTTGCAAGTGTTTGGGTTTACCCCTCAATAGACGAAGAAATAGATATTAAAATAGATGAAAAAGATTTAAGAATTGATACCTACAGGTCAAGTGGAGCGGGAGGGCAACATGTTAATGTCACCGATAGCGCAGTACGTATAACGCACCTTTCAACGAAAATAGTCGTACAATGTCAGAATCAAAGATCGCAACATAAAAACAAAGAAACTTGTTATAAAATGCTAAAAGCTAGATTATACGAGCATGAAACACAAATAAGAGAAGAACAAGAACAAAAAAATATTAGTTCAAAAACTGACATTGGTTGGGGCCATCAAATACGCTCATATGTCTTGCAGCCATATAGGCTTGTAAAAGACCTAAGATCTAAAATTGAAAGCACAAATCCTGATGATGTATTAAATGGGAATCTAGATCAATTTATAGAAGGAAATATATTTAAATCTTAATGAAAAAATTTTTTTATTCGATCTTTTTTATTCTTTTATTTTTATTTTCTATAATAATTCTTTATTTATCAACAGCTGGTTTTGAAACGTCAAAATTTAATAATTTAATTATTAAAGAAATCAAAAAAAAAGACGCTAAAATTGATCTTAATTTAAAAAAAATAAAAATTAAATTTGATATAAAAAAAATTCAACTATTTTTATCAACAAATAAACCAAAAATTACATATCAAAATATAGAAATTCCCATAACGGAAATTAAAGTGTATTCCAAAATAAATAAAATTTTAAGTTCAAAGATTGAAATAAGTCAAATAATTTTTAGAGTCGAGAAATTTAAAATTAAAGATATTCAAGATCTTGCCATACGTATTAAGCCGTCAAATTTTAAGACTTATTTATTAAATAATTTAAATAGTGGAGAAATAGAAGAAGCAATATTTGAGTTAAGTTTAGATAAAAATTTTAATCTTATTAGCTATAAAGCAAAGGGTAAAATTAAAAAAATTGATGCAAAGATTATAAATAATTTTACAATAAAAAACATAAGCTTTAATTTTATATTAGATAGTGAGTTGACTTTAATTAATTCTATAAATGCCAATTTTGATGGAATTTCAGTATCAAATGGATCAATTAATTTAAAGCGAAATAAAGCAATTCAAATTAAAGGCATGTTTGATACACAATTTGATTTAAAAGAAAATCAATTAAAAAAATTCATTAAAAAAAATAAATTTATTAACGAAAATGAGGTTAAAATTAAAGGCTCGTTAACTCATGAATTTGAAGTAAAAATTAACAATAATTTTAAGATTATAGACTATGACTATAAATCTAGAGGCAATATTTCGGAATCAAAAATAAATTTAAAAAAAAGTTTTAAAAATGATGCCTTGAAAAAAGAAATAAAAAAAATTTTATTTAATAAAGCAAACGTAGAACTAAATTTTAATACTAAAAACAAAAATTTTCTATTACTAGATGGCCTATACACTACCGACGAACTGAATTATAAAAAATTTAAAATTGAATACAATTTAGATAAAAAAAATCAGAATTATTTAATTGATTTAAATATAGCCAAAAATATTACATTCGATTTAATCAATTTAAAAATACCTTCAAATAAAGTAAGTAATATCAAAAGTGAGTTTAACATTAGAAATAATAAACTTATTTTTAAATCAATAAATTTTATGGAAGGAAAAAATTCTATTTTTATTAAAGGCTTGGAATTAAACAAAAATTATGAAATCGGTAAGTTTTCAAGCATCAGAGTTCTAACATTTGATGAAAATAAAGAAAATAATAACTTTATGATTAATTTTGGAAACAAAATTTTAATTTCAGGTAAAAAATATGATTCAACAAATCTACTAGAATTCATGTCTAAAGATAACAAGTCAAATCTACTTATAAATATTAGTAAAGAAGTAGAAATACAAATAAAAAATTTAATAACAGATTCTAAAATTCCTTTAAGTAATTTTAACTTAATAGGCATGTTGGAAAAAGGTAAATTTAATAAAATGTCTGCTAAAGGTGAATTTGCAGAAGATAAATATTTAGATATTTCCTTAAAAACAAATCTTAACAAAAAAAAAATTATCGAAATTTATTCTGATTTACCGCAAGTATTGCTCAGTAATTATAAATTTTTTGAAGGAATTAGAGATGGAAAACTATTATACCATTCGACAGTAGATAAAAAAGGATCTGTCTCAAGGCTTACAATTGAAAATTTTAAAGTAATCAAAGCACCAGCTTTTGCAACACTTCTAGCTTTAGCAGACTTAAAAGGTGTTACTGATCTATTGTCAGGCAAGGGCATGAGTTTTGATCTCTTGGAAGTCATTTATGAGGATAAAAATAATGTAACTACTGTAAAAGATATTTTAGCTTTAGGACCAAGTTTATCACTGCACATGGAAGGTTATATTCAAAAAAAACCAAATTTGGTAAGTTTAAGTGGCACACTAGTACCAGCTAAAATGCTGAATAGTTTAGTTTCAAAAATTCCCGTTGTAGGCAATATTCTAGTAGGAGAAAAAGTGGGCGAGGGTATTTTTGGCGTTAGTTTTAAAATGAAAGGTCCTCCAGAAAAAATTAAAACTTCTGTTAATCCCATAAAGACATTAACACCAAGATTTATTACAAGAGCTTTAGAAAAAAGAAAAAAAAAATAAAGTCTATTTTAATTTAATTATAAAATGTTTCTTTTTTCCATGCGAGACTTTAAGACAATTATTTTCTTCAAAATTTTCTATTACAATAATTTCTTTTTCACTATTGACTAGTTTATCGTTGATTTTAATCCCTTTTTCATTAATTGCTCTTCTGATTTCACTTTTTGAATTCATAATTTTTGCATCATGTAGTAATTCAATTACATTCAATCCATTTATTAATTGAGATTTTTTAATCAAAGTCTCTGGTAAATTTTTACCAATCCCCTTTTTGTCAAATGTTTCTTTTGCTGTTTTTTCTGAATCGTTTGAATTTTTTTCTCCATGTAAAATTTTTGTTGCTTCATTAGCCAGTAAAATTTTTAAATTATTAATATTTTTTTCTTTATTTGATATTTCATTTAAATCATCAACACTAATTTCAGTAAAATATTTTAAAAATTTCTCAACATCATTATCGCTAGTATTTCTCCAAAACTGCCAATAATCATAAGGTGACAACATTTCTTCACTTAGCCAGATGGCGCCACTTTCTGTTTTCCCCATTTTTACACCTGATGCTAATGTTATTAAAGGTGTGGTTAAGCCGAAAGATTCTTTTTGATTAATTTTTCTAATTAACTCTACTCCGTTAATAATATTGCCCCACTGATCCGAGCCACCTATTTGTAAATCACAGCTATGGTTTTTATTTAGTTTATAAAAATCATAGGCTTGTAAGATCATATAGTTAAATTCCATATAACTAAGAGACTGTTCTCTTTCCAATCGTAACTTAACACTGTCAAAACTTAGCATTCTATTAATGGTAAAATGTTTTCCAATATTTCTTAGAAAATCTATATATTGTAATTTATTTAACCATTCAGCATTATTTACAAATATTGGCATAGTTTTTTTATCTTTAAAATTTAATAATTTTTCAAATATTTTTTTTATTTTTTCAATATTTTCATCAATCATTTTTTCTTCTAGAATTTTTCTAGTTGCATCTTTTCCAGAAGGGTCACCTATAAGTGTAGTTCCTCCACCAAGTAAAACTATTGGTTGATGGCCATATTTCTGTAGCAGTCTCAGACACATTATCTGCAATAAACTTCCAACATGTAGGCTTGGGGCCGTACAATCAAAACCAATATAAGCTCTAATAGATTTATTATTAATCAAATCTATTAATTTGTCTTGATCTGTGCATTGGTGAAAGAAACCTCTTTCAATAATTTCGTTAATAAAGTTATTTTTCATAGATAATTTGATTTAAAATTACTTTTACACAATAATAGTTATAAATAAAATAATTATTAATGGAAAAATTAATTACAGCAATAGGACTAATGAGCGGCACTTCTTCCGATGGTATAGATGCCTCAATTATTAGATCTAATGGTGAAGAAAAGTTAAGTTTAATTGGGAACTATTTTTATCCTTATGACAAAAACATCAGGTTTAGAATAAGAAAATTAAAAGAAAAAATAAAAAAAACTTTAGATCTTGAGACTAATAAAAATGAAATAGTGAATTTAGAGGAAGTGATTACTGTTCTACACTCAAAAGCGATTGATTTAGTTTTAGAAAAATTAAAAATTAATAAATCAGAAATTAATTTAGTTGGATTTCACGGCCACACTATCTTTCACAGTTTTTATGACAAAAAAACTAAGCAACTAGGTGATGGTAAGGCTTTATCTAAATTAGCTGGGTTAAATGTTATTTATAATTTTAGAGAGAATGATTTAAAAAATGGAGGTCAAGGCGCACCTTTAGTTCCTATTTATCACAAACTATTACAAAAAAAATTACAACTAAAGATGCCAGTTATTTTTGTAAATATTGGAGGAGTATCTAATTTAACTTATTTAGATAAAGATGATGAAATGATTAGCTTTGACTCAGGTCCAGGTAATTGTTTAATAGATAGGCTACTACAATTAAAATCTAATGATAAAATTCAATTTGATAAAAATGGAGAAATAGCTTTCAAAGGAAGTGTAGATAGAAATATACTGAATAGCTATTTAAGTGATCCGTACTACAATTTATCACCTCCGAAGTCATTAGATGTAAATGATTTCAATCTTAGTGCGGTTAGAGATCTAAGTGTAGAAAATTCAATTACCACACTATCTGAGCTTACTTCTCTGACTATAGTAAATTCATTCAATTTTTTTTCAAAAAAACCCAAGGAAATTATTTTATGCGGAGGTGGGAGAAAAAATAAATATATTCATGAACATATTAAAAAAATAAGCAATATCTCAACACACAATATAGACGAATATGAAATAAATGGAGATTTTGTAGAATCCCAAGCTTTTGCTTATTTAGCTATTAGATCTTTTTTCAAGAAACCAATTTCATACACCAAAACTACGGGTGTACTAAAACCAATGACTGGTGGGCAACTAACAGAATTTAAATAAGGGCAGTTTTTTCTTTAATGTACTTTTCTATTTCCTTCGACAGTTCATTTTCTTTATTTTTAAAAAAATGATTTGCATCTGCAATTTTTGTAAAAACTACTTCAATACCTTTTTGGTTTTTAATTCTATTATCTAGTTCGTCAATACTTTCTTTAGTTACCAGTTCATCGCCATCGCTATAAATCACCTGACCTGATGTTGGGCAGGGAGCAAGAAAAGAAAAATCATAAACATTGGGTTGGGGAGATATAGCAATAAAATTATTAACCTCAGGTCTTCGCATGATTAATTGCATACATATTAAAGCACCAAATGAAAATCCTGAAACCCAACATTGGCTATAATCCAAGTTTTCTCTTTCTATCCAATCTAAAGCAGCGGCTGCATCTGATAATTCTCCTTGTCCATTATCAAAAAAACCGTCACTTTTTCCCACACCTCTAAAATTAATTTTAATTACTGAAAAACCGTTTTCTAAAAAAATATTGTAAGCAGTCTGAACAACTTTATTGTTCATCGAACCACCATACTGAGGATGTGGCTGAAGAACAATTGCAACCGGAGAACCAAATTTTGGGTTCTTATAGTATTTTGCTTCAAGTCTTCCAGCCGGTCCAGGTATAAATATCTCGGTGCTTTTAGGTTTCATGAGTTAGCAATGATAATTAGTGTCAAAAAAAAATGACTTATAGCACGTTTTATGTGAGACAATTTACTTTTTTATATACTTGACTAATTTAGTAGGAATAAGGTATTTAATGCTAGAAATTAGGATAAACAATGAAACTAACCACTAAAGGTAGATATGCAGTAATGGCAATGGCTGATTTAGCTTCTAACGGAGACGTAAAACCTGTGAGTTTAAATGAAATCGCTACTAGGCAAAATATATCTCTTTCATATTTAGAACAGTTATTTTTAAAATTAAAAAATAATCATTTAGTTAAGAGTGTAAGAGGACCCTCAGGAGGATACATTCTGGAAAGAAAAGCTAAAGACATAAAGCTTTCTAGCATTATTTTTGCAGTCAATGAAGAAGTCAAAACACTTAATTGTAAAAAAGATTCAAAAAAAGGTTGTGATGGAAGATCGGTTAAATGCATAACTCATTATCTTTGGGATGATTTAGAAAAACATATTAATGGTTTTTTTGAAAATAAAAATCTTAATGAGCTAATTTCGAAACAACAAAATATTTTTTAAAAGCAAACAAAAAAAGAAAAGGGTAATGAAAAATAAAGATCTTAATATTGATAAAGAATACAAATACGGTTTTACTACTGACATTGAAAGCATTAGAGCTCCTAAGGGACTGAACGAAGGTACTATAAAATTTATCTCTAACATTAAAAAAGAGCCAAAATGGATGTTAGAATGGAGACTCAAAGCATTCAAAAGATTGCAAAGTTTAAAAGAACCTAATTGGCAGAAAGCAAAATATCCTAAAATTAATTATCAGGATTTATATTATTATTCTGCACCAAAAAGCTCATTAGAAAAACCTAAAAGTTTAGATGAAATTGATCCAAAAATATTAGAAACATATAAAAAACTTGGAATACCATTAGTTGAACAACAAAGATTGAATGGAATAGCGGTTGACGCAGTGTTCGATTCGGTTTCTGTAGCCACAACATTCAAAGACGAACTAACAAAGAAAGGAATAATATTTTGTTCAATTTCTGAAGCTATTCAGAATCATCCAGATTTAGTAAAAAAATATTTAGGCTCAGTCATTCCTTTAAGTGATCATTATTTTGCAACATTAAACTCTGCAGTTTTTACCGATGGATCTTTTGTTTACATTCCACCAAACACTAGATGTCCAATGGAACTTTCTACTTATTTTAGAATTAATGCTTCAGAAACAGGCCAGTTTGAAAGAACCTTAATTATTGCAGATAAAGGAAGCTATGTAAGCTATCTAGAAGGATGCACTGCCCCTATGAGAGATGAAAACCAATTACATGCTGCAAATGTTGAGTTGATTGCCTTAGATGATGCTGAAATTAAATATTCCACAGTTCAAAATTGGTACCCAGGAGATAAGAATGGAGTAGGAGGAATATATAATTTTGTAACTAAGAGGGGGGCTTGCAGAGGAAAGAATTCTAAAATTTCATGGACTCAAGTCGAAACAGGTTCTGCAATAACTTGGAAATATCCAAGCTGTATTCTGCAAGGCGATAATTCTGTTGGTGAATTTTATTCTATAGCTATTACTAATAACTATCAGAAGGCAGACACAGGCACCAAGATGATACACCTAGGAAAAAATACTAAAAGTAAAATAATCTCCAAAGGTATATCGGCTGGTAACGCAGACAATACATATAGAGGACTGGTAGATATCAATAAAAAAGCAACAAACTCAAGAAATTATACTCAATGTGATTCTTTATTAATGGGTAATAAATGTGGGGCACATACAGTTCCATATATAAAAAACAAAAATTCAACATCAACTATTGAGCATGAGGCAACCACTACTAAAATTAATGAGGAACAACTTTACTACTGTAATCAAAGAGGTCTCGACCAAGAAGAGGCAGTTAGTCTAATTGTAAACGGGTTCTGTAAAGAAGTATTACAGCAACTACCTATGGAGTTTGCGGTGGAAGCACAAAAATTAGTAGCTATCAGCTTAGAAGGCAGTGTTGGCTAATGTTAAAAATTAAAAATTTAAAAGCAACTATAAACGAAAAGTTAATTTTAAAAGGTTTAAATCTAGACATTAAACCTGGAGAAGTTCATGCAATTATGGGACCTAATGGCTCAGGGAAAAGCACATTAGCAAATGTCTTGTCAGGTAAAAATGGTTACGAGATTGAAGGTGAAATTAGTTTTAACGGCATTGATTTAAATGACCTTAAAATAGAAGAGAGAGCACAAAAAGGAATTTTTTTAGCATTTCAATACCCCTTAGAAATCCCAGGTGTAAATACAAATATTTTTTTAAGAACATCCCTAAACTCGGTAAGAAAAGCAAGAGGTGAAAAAGAATTAGACACATTAACCTTCTTAAAATTAATTAAAGAAAAAGCCAAAGAACTTAATATTGACGAAAAATTTTTATCACGTCAATTAAACGTAGGATTTTCAGGCGGAGAAAAGAAAAAAAATGAAATTTTACAAATGAAATTATTAGAACCAAAATTATCAATTTTAGATGAAACAGATTCAGGTCTTGATATAGATGCGCTAAGAATAGTTGCGGATGGTGTTAACACTTATAAAAATAAAAAAAACGCTTTTTTAATAATCACACACTACCAAAGATTACTTGATTATATCAAGCCCGACTTCATACACGTTTTATCTGCTGGTAAAATTATTAAAACAGGAAACGCCAATTTAGGTGAACAATTAGAAAAAACAGGTTACACAAATTTAAGTTAGATGAAGCAAAATTACGATTTTGATATTGAAAAAATTAAAAACCTCTCCCAGGATGAAAAGGTTTCTCGACAAAAAAATCTTGATTTATTTTATGAATCTGGTTTTCCATCTAAACAAGTCGAAGATTGGAAATTTACTGATTTAAACTTAATTTTGAATAAAAATTTTGACAATATTAGCAATGAAGTTAACTTTGAATCTAGCAAAGAGTTTAAAGCTATTGAAAATTTTGAACATAACTTCATATTTTTAACTAATGGTAAAATAATTTCAACTAATTTTGACTATGAAGAAAAGAGTAAAATTTTAATTAAAAATTTTCATCAAGAAGAAGTATTGAATATTGACCCAAGTAACACACTGGTACTGCTCAATAGCGCGTTATCATCTGGAGGGTTTTCGATTGAAATTTCCAAAGATTACAAATTTAAAAAACCACTGATTGTCTATAATTGTTTTTCTCAAGATTTAAAAAATAAGATACTAAATAATAAAAATTCTATTAAGTTAAACGAAGGATCCGAATTAACGTTAATTGATTATAGTGATAACAATGACCAAAATAATTTTATTAAAAACACATTAGATACTGTTTTTTTAGATAAGAATGCCGTATTGAAAAATATTTTAATTCAAAACTCCAAAAGTAATGGTCATTTTTATAAATATATAAAAGGTTCTTTAGAAGATGGTTCTAGTTATGAGAACTATATTTTAAGTTCTGGGTTAAAACTAAATAAAATTGAAATTGAAATAAACTTAAATAAAGACAATAGTAGCTGTAGCGTTTATTCAGCCTTAAACTTACTGGAAGATCAACATCAAGAAATTAAAACACGCATAAACCATAACTCTCCAAACTGTAAAAGCTATCAAAAAATTAAAAATGTATTAGATGATGAAAGCAAAGGTGTTTATCAAGGAAAAATATTTGTAGAAAAAATAGCTCAAAAAACTGACGCATATCAATTAAGCAAAGCTTTAATTGTAAGTGATAACGCTGAATTTGACGCAAAGCCTGAACTGGAAATATATGCAGACGACGTAAAGTGTTCTCATGGCTCAACATCTGGAAGTATAGATTCTGACGCAGTTCATTATCTAATGACAAGAGGTATATCAAAAAAAGAGTCTGTAAAACTTTTAATAAATGGTTTTCTTAATGAAGTACTAGAAAAAATTACTGACAGTGAATTAAAAATATTTTTAGAAAAAATATTAGAAAGGCAAATTAATGGACATTAAAAATCTTAAATCTGAATTCCCTATCTTTAAACAAAAAATTAATGGAAAACCCTTAGTTTATTTAGATAGCGCTAATTCATCTCAAAAACCTAAAGCAGTAATTGATAGGCTATCTAATTTTTATGAGACAGAATTTTCTAACGTTGGAAGAAGTGTTCACACATTAGCAGTCAAGGCAACGAACAGATTTGAAGCTACAAGAGATATGCTTAAAAAATATTTTAATACACAACATAGAGAGGAAATAATTTTTACAAAAGGAGCCACAGAATCAATTAATCTAGTCGCTTCTTCTTTTGGAGATAAATATATTAAAGAAGGAGATGAAATATTAATTACTGAATTAGAACACCATTCTAATTATGTGCCATGGCATTTTCTCAGGAAAAACAAAGGTGCAGTAATTAAATTTGCGCCAATAAATAAAAACGGCGAAGTTGAAATTGATGAAATAAAAAAACTTATTTCAAATAAAACAAGAATTATTGCTATAACACATATTTCAAATGTAACAGGTGCTGTAATGCCAATTAAAAAAATTGTTGACATGGCTAAAGAAAAAAATATCCCAGTTTTAGTTGACGGCACTCAAGGAGCTCCCCATATGCATATAGATATGCAAGATCTTGGTTGTGATTTCTATGTAGTTTCATGCCATAAAATGTATGGCCCTAATGGCTTAGGACTTCTTTATGCAAAAAAAAAATGGCTAGACGATCTGCCCCCATACCAAGGTGGAGGTGGGATGATAGATGACGTCAAAAAAGAAAACATCACCTTTGCTGATGCACCAACAAAATTTGAAGCTGGTACCATGCAAACAGCAGAAGTAGTTGCCTTTGCAGAAGCAATAAATTTTATTGAAAAATTGGGCATAAAAAATATTGCTGCTCATGAAAATGAAGTTTTAGAGTATGGTTTTGAAAAATTAAAAAAAAATAATTCAATAAATATAATTGGCAGTCCCAAGAATAGAGGATCTGTTTTATGCTTTACTATTGAAGGTATTCACCCTCATGATATAGCAACAATTTTAGATGACGAAGGTGTTGCTATAAGAGCTGGACATCATTGTTGTCAAATATTGCATGATAAATTAGGAATTGCAGCAACAGCTAGAGCCTCTATTGGTGTTTACAACACTAAAGAAGATATAGATATTTTATGTAAGGCTATCGATAACTGTAAAAAAATATTTAAGACTTAAATGGAACTTAAAGAATTATACCAAGAAATTATTTTAGATCACGGTAAGAGTCCTAGAAACAAGGGAAAATGTAACGAATATAGTCATGACGCTCAAGCTCACAACCCTTTGTGTGGAGATAAAGTTCATGTCTACCTAAGGCTAGACAGTGAAAAAAAAGTTATGGACATAAGTTTTGAAGGGGAAGGTTGTGCCATTTCACTTGCTTCTGCCTCAATACTTACAGAGACTCTCAAAGGTAAGGATCTATCTTTTACAAAAAAAGTTAGTGAAGATTTCTTGAGTATGGTTAAAAATAAAACAAAAATTACTGTCAATAGCCTTACAGAAGATCAAATAACAACAATTACATCTCTATCTGGTGTTCAACAGTTTCCAATGCGAGTTAAATGTGCAACAATGGTTTGGCATACTTTTTTATCAGCATTGGATAAAAAAAATTAAATATTTAATTATGAGTGATTTAAAAGAAAAAGTTATTTTAGAAATAAAAAAAATTTACGATCCTGAAATACCAGTTAATATATATGAATTAGGTCTAATTTATAACATTGATATTGACGAAAAAAACAAAGTTAATATAGACATGACTCTCACAAGCCCTAATTGTCCAGTGGCAGAAAGCTTACCCAACAGTGTAAAAGATAGCGTGCTAAAAGTTGATGGCGTTTCTGATGTTGGTTTAAATTTAGTCTGGGACCCACCATGGGATAAAGACAAAATGTCAGAAGCTGCTAAACTAGAATTGAATTTATGACACAAATAATTAAATTAAGTGATAATGCAGCAGATAGAATAAAAGAAATTATGTCTAGCGCAGATAACTCTACTATCGGTGTTAGAGTAGGTGTCGAAACAGGTGGTTGTGCTGGAATGTCTTATATTATGGAATATGCAAAGGACATAAAGCCCAACGAAGAAGTAATTGAAGATAAAGGTGTTAAAGTTTTAATAGCCCCAAATGCCGTCATGTATCTCTTAGGTACAGAAATGGATTATAAAAAAGAAAAATTTTCTTCTCAATTTGTATTTAAAAATCCTAATGAAACTGAGCGTTGTGGTTGTGGAGAATCTTTTAAAGTTTAATTTTTTTAAGCCCATTTTAACAATGGACTTAAATAGTTTTTTCTATTGACTATAATACATCTCAAACTCAATAGGATGAGGAGTATGCTCAAATTTATATATTTCTTGAAATTTCAACTCTATATATGCATCAATTTGATCATCTGTAAAAACCCCACCTTGAGTTAAGAAAGTTCTATCTTTGTCAAGATTCTCCATTGCCTCTCTTAAGGAACCACAAACTGTTGGAATTTCTTTAACCTCAGATTCACTTAAAGCATAAAGATCCTTATCAAATGATTTACCTGGATCAATTTTATTTTTAATACCGTCAATTCCGGCCATTAACATAGAAGCAAAAGTTAAATATGGGTTTCCAGCTGCATCAGGAAATCTTATTTCACATCTTGCAGCTTTTTTATTCATTATTATAGGTATTCTACATGAAGCCGATCTATTTCTAGCAGAATAAGCTAGAATTACTGGAGCTTCAAAGCCCGGTATTAATCTTTTATAACTATTAGTTGTTGAATTTGCGAAAGCATTAATAGCTTTTGCATGTTTTAGAATTCCACCAATATAATAGAGTGCTTGTTGCGATAACCCTGCATATTTATCACCCATAAATACAGGCGTGTCACCTTTCCAGATTGATTGGTGTACGTGCATACCAGATCCGTTATCTCCTTTAACTGGCTTTGGCATAAATGTAGAAGTTTTTCCAAATGAATGTGAAACCATTTGAACCGCATACTTATATAGCTGAACATTATCAGCCATATCAGTTAATTTTCCATAATACATACCAAGTTCATGTTGACCAGGTGCTACTTCGTGATGGTGCTTTTCTACTTTGACACCCATATCTTTCAGAGCTTTCAACATTTCAGCTCTCATATCTTGAGCACTATCTACTGGAGGCACTGGAAAGTATCCACCTTTAACTCCTGGTCGGTGTCCCATGTTTCCATTCTCATATTTTTTACCAGTATTGTATGGTCCTTCAGCACTATCAATCATGAAACTAGTTTCATTCATATCGTTTTTAAATCTAACATCATCAAATGTAAAAAACTCTGGCTCTGGACCAAAGTAAGCTTTATCGCCAATCCCAGATTTATTTAAATAAGCCTCAGCTTTTTTAGCTGTCCCTCTCGGATCTCGATCGTAAGGATCTTTTTTAACTGCATCTAAAATATCGCAAAATATATTTAAAGTATTATGTGAATTAAAAGGATCTATAATTGGTCTGCTTAAATCAGGTTTTAAAATCATGTCGGACTCGTTAATTGCCTTCCAGCCAGCAATAGATGAGCCATCAAAAAAAACTCCTTTTTCTAACATTTCATCATCAACTATTGTTGCGTCCATTGTTAAGTGCTGTAGTTTCCCCCTTGGGTCTGTAAATCTTAAATCTACAAACTCAATTTCTTTATCCTGCATTAATTTGAAAATATTTTTTGCGCTCATCAATAATTCCTTTGTAAGTTTTTAAAAAATTGTATTAAACATAACAGAATTCACTATTTCAATAATATAATATAAAGCAATAAGAGTTATGCATATAACACATACATACAATCTA
>Ga0307986_10000341_pt1 | contig 34615 bp, 38 predicted proteins | sample EllFjometageno82_FD_203170 | JGI IMG/M metagenome (GOLD analysis project Ga0307986, IMG submission 203170) | Marine microbial communities from Ellis Fjord, Antarctic Ocean - #82 | ecosystem: Environmental > Aquatic > Marine > Unclassified | place: Southern Ocean | collected 2014-10-09 | reverse complement strand
ATTTAAACCAAGTAAACCAGTGGTATTTTGTGGGTTGTTTCCAGTAGACAGCTCCGAATATCAGAAGTTAAAAGACGGTCTGGGCAAACTTCAATTAAATGACGCTAGTTTTTCCTTTGAAGCAGAATCGTCTTCAGCATTAGGGCTGGGTTTTAGGTGTGGATTTTTAGGGTTATTACATTTAGAAATTATTACAGAAAGATTAGAAAGAGAATTTGATATAAATTTATTAACTACTACGCCCGGTGTTGTTTATAAAGTTTATATGAATAAAGGTGAAGTAATCGAGTTACAAAATCCCTCAAGCCTACCAGACCCTACATTAATCAAGTATATTGAGGAACCCTGGATTAAAGCAACAATTATCACACCGGATCAATATCTTGGAGCAATTATAAAAGTTTGCCAAGATAAAAGAGGAGTGCAAACTAACCTAAGTTATTCAGGAAATAGAGCAGTTTTGAATTATGAAATTCCTTTAAATGAAGTTGTTTTTGATTTTAATGATAGATTGAAATCCATGACTAGTGGCTATGCTAGTTTTGATTATGAAATTATAGATCATAGAGAAGGAGATTTAGTTAAACTAGGAATTCTAGTAAATGCAGAACCAGTTGATGCACTGTCAATGATGGTACATAAAGATTTTGCACAAACTGTTGGACGAGAAGTGTGTGAAAAATTAAAGGATTTAATTCCAAGACACAATTTTATGATACCCGTTCAAGCTGCGATAGGAGGGAAAATTATTGCACGAGAAACTATTAAAGGATTTAAAAAAGATGTTTTGACTAAAATTCATGGTGGTGGAGCGAGAGATAGAAAAAGAAAATTACTTGATAAACAAAAAAAAGGGAAAGCTAGAGGAAAACAGTTTGGTAAAGTAGAAATACCTCAAGAAGCTTTCATTGGAGTTTTAAAAATTAAGAAGGAATAATTAGTGGAACAGGTTAACTGGGGAATTATTGGTTTAGGAAATATAGCGCTAAAGTTTTCTGAGAACTTAGTGAAACATAAGAATTCAAGATTATTTGCTATTGCAAGCAAAGATAAAAGTAAACTTGATAGATTTCAAAATCAATTTTCTATAAATTCAAAAAAGTGCTTTAGTAATTATGAAGATTTAATAGATTGTAAAGAATTAGATATTATTTATATAGCGTTACCGAATGCGCTGCACTTTGAGTGGGTTAAGGAATGTATAAATAGAAAAAAAAATGTTTTAGTAGAGAAACCAGCGACACTCAATTACTCACAAGCAAAAACAATAAATACTTTATTAGAAAAAAAACCTGTTTTATTTGCTGAAGCAATGCAATATAGGTATTTACCACAAACACAAAAAGTTATTAATTTATTAAGAGATAACACTATTGGGGATCTGGTATCAATAAACTCTTCTTTTGGAAGTAATTTACTTAGTAAAAAAAATATATTTGGGTTTGAAAAAGAAAAAAAAATTAATATAGAGAATAGACTTTTTAATAAAAATTTGGGTGGCGGTGCAATTCTGGACCTTGGTTGTTATCCAGTGTCTTTTAGTATTTTAATAGCAGCCCTCCAAAATGCAGATTACGAAAAGATTAAAATAAACAATAAAGTAGTTAATAAAGGAGCTTATGAAGTTGATATAGATGCTTCATTAGAAATTGAATTTGATACTAAATTTAAGGCATTTATATCGACATCATTTAAAAAAGATCTTGGCAAAAAAACAGAAATAATTGGTAAAAAGGGAAAAATAACTATTGAGGATACGTGGCATGGAGGACATTCAGTTACAACCTTAATTGAAGGCGTTAAAAAAGATTTATTCATTAATTTTGAAAAAAATGCGTATTCTTACCAAATTGAGGCTATAGAGAAGATGATAATTGAAAATAAAAAGGTCTTAGATTTTCCTGGAATGACTATTAAGGATACTTTAACAAATATGAAAATTTTAGATATGTGGAAAAATGAACATGAATAATAAAATCTTTGATTGCATAACATTCTTTAGAGAAAACTTTATAACTAATCTCAGATTTGAAATTTTAAATGAAGCAGTTGATTACTTTGTGATTTGTGAATCTAAATATGATCATCAAGGAAATAATAAAGAGCTAAATTTCAATTTAATAAATTCAAAATTTAAAGAAAAAATAATTTATTTAGTTTTAGATAAGCCTTTTAAGAGCAAAAATAATCCATGGAAAAATCAAGCCGAGCAGAGGGAATATATACTTAATGGTTTAAAAAAAGCAGAACCAGAAGATTATATAATGTTTTCAGATCCAGATGAAATACCCAGACCAGAAATATTAAAGGAATTAATACTAAAAAAGACTTATGGGATATTCCATCAAGACCTTTACTGCTATAAATTTAATATTTTTAATAGGTACGAAACACCTTGGGAAGGTACTAGAATTTGTAAGAAAAAAAATCTATCATCAATAGATTATATGAGACAGCAAATTAGACATAAAAATTTATCAGTACCTTTTTGGAAGTTTTACAAAGAAAAAAGTATTCAAATAATAGGTAATGGTGGCTGGCATTTTAATTGTTTATTAACTCCAGATGAAATATCAAAAAAACTAAAAACATTTGCACATACAGAAGTAGCGGGTGATGAATTTTCTAGTTTAGCAGTTATAAAAAAAAATATTTCGGAAAAAAAAGATTTATTTAAAAGAGGACAAATTTATGAAAAAGTTAACTTAGATAAAACATTTCCAAAACACATATTGGAAAACGCCTCATCTTTAAAAAAATGGATTGCTTAAGATATAATGGAAAAAGTTAGTAAATTTAAATTTAGAATTAACAAAATCTATTATTTTTTATTTAGAGAGAGATTTAATAAAAAAATTGATTTTAATTTCCCCGAAGATAAAAATAGATTGGATTTTATTCAAAAAATTATAGATAAAAAAAATTTTAATTCATACTTAGAAATTGGCTGTGATGATGACTTCTTATTTTCGAAAGTTAAAGTTAAAAAAAAAATAGGAGTGGACCCAGTTTCAGGAGGAAATTTCAAAGGAACAAGTGATAAATTTTTTAATCAAAATAAAGATTTTTTTGATTGCGTTTTTATTGATGGTCTGCATGAATATAACCAAGTTTATAAAGATATAATTAATGCAATAACATATTTAAATGATGATGGTGTGATCATCTTGCATGATTGTTTGCCGTCTTCAATACATCAGCAAGCAGTACCAAGATATAAATCAGGCTGGACTGGTGATGTGTGGAAAGCGATAGTGAATATCCGAACAAGGCCAGAATATGACACAGTAACCTGCAACATTGATTGTGGTATATCAATAATTAGAAAAAGAAAAAACCAAGATATATTAGATATTAAAATTAATAATTTTAAAAAATTAAAGTTTGAAGATTTTTATAAAAATTATAAAAAATATATGAGAGTAATGGACTATAATAAAACTTTTGATTATTTGGATCAATCCTAATTGGAATAAATCTTTTAAATATCTAGTTGCTGATTTTCATTACTAATAAAATTATTATATTTTTCATGTTTAAAAAAATGACAAATCCAAATTTGATGATGCCATATTTGAGGCTTGAATGCATTTAAATGGTATGGGGTGGAGATTTTAATGTCACTATTGTTATTGTTAAATTCATTTATAGCCAATCTCTCTCCAGTAAAATCATTATACAATGATAATTCGTCACCTATTGTATCATCAAAATATGAAAATACCCTTGGTAAAAAAAATTTTTCATTTTTACACATCATAGATAAAGCAGTTTTAGTAGAAGAGTAAAAATCAAAATCATGTATAACAGCACCGATAGGAGCTGGATTATATTCAGAAAAAAAATTCTGAGATGTTTTATCAATATTTCCAATTACAAGTTTTGCTTTTTCTAATTTATTTTTTAAATTTTCTTTATTCATTTCAAAAAAGCCTTTTTTCCAGTGATATGGAAGATCCCTATAATCAATTGGTTCGGGCAAGCCTTTGCCAGTGTCAAATCCATAAATATCGATCTGAATATCAAAAAATTTTTCTATTTCTTTTATGTGTTCCTCTAAAATTAGAAGTCCCTGACCTCCAGCCACTCCATATTCAACAACACTAATTTTTTTGTAACCCAATTGCTTACCTAGTTTGGCAGCATGAAAACATATATATGCATAGTGCATCCTTTTTAATGCATTCATGTTTAATCTAAACTCAAAATTACCAAGTTTAAACTTTCTAATTATTGGCCTAATGAATTTGAGAGATTTGATGAATTTCATATAAGTTAATATTTGATTGTGCTATTAATATTTATACAACATTTATAACTATATATGTAAATTTATAAAATAAATAATTAATGGACTATAATAACATATTATCAAAAAATAATCAAAATCTAGATTTTATTGCAGAAGTGGAATCAAAAAATTACCAAAATAGTTTTCCATATCCTCATATAGTTTTATCAAATTTTTTTGATGAATTTTTTTTAAATAAGGTTTTTGAAGAATTTCCAGATTTATCAAAAATAGATTCTTCAAAAAAATATATGAACAAAAATGAGATTAAATTTGCAAATAATAAATATGATTGTTTTCCCAATTCTATTAAAAGATTGATTGAATTTTTAAATTCAGATTATTATCTAAAATTTTTACAAAAAATAACCTCTATAAAAGAAAAATTAATAATTGATCCAGAATTAAATGGTGGAGGACTTCATGAGATTAAAAAAGGAGGTATCTTAAAAATTCATACAGATTTTAATAAACATCCGAAACTTAATTTAGATAGAAGATTGAATGTATTATTATACCTAAATAAAGATTGGAATATGGAATATGGTGGAGATCTAGAACTTTGGGATAAAGATCTAAAGAATTGTAAAAAAAAAATATCACCAAGTTTTAATAAAATGGTTATTTTTTCAACCAATGACTATAGTTATCATGGTCATCCTGACCCAGTAAACTGTCCAGAACATATGTCAAGAAAATCCTTAGCATTATATTACTTTTCAAAAGGAAGACCATCGACAGACATAGATTCCATAAAGGTAAAAAATAAAACATATTTTGAAGATAGGTTTGGATTTAAAAATGAAACAAATAATGACACAAAAAGTTTTAAAAATTATTTTAGAAGATTCAAATTTTATAAAATAATGAAAAGTATTGAAAAAAAATATTTGAGGAAAAAAAATAAATTTGAATAAACAAAAAATGAATGAAAAAATTTTTGATAATAATATCAGTATAGTGATAGTTATATATCATGAGGAGTATAGTTTAATTTCAAAAACACTTACTCATTTAAATTCTTTTAAAAAAATCATTATTGATAATTCTAATAATAAATATTTAAAAAAAAAAATTGAAGCTAACTTTAGTATAAGTAAATATATATTAAATAAAAAAAATAGTGGATTTTCTGCTGGTCACAATCAAGGAGTAAAATTATCAACATCTAAATATACAATGTTGTTAGGGCCAGATTGTATTATTGAAGAAAAGGATATTTTAAACCTAACTGATATTTTACTAAAAAACAAAAATTGTTCTATTGCTACACCTACATCGTATGACAATAATATGAACCTAACTTATTCAGGTGGGCCATTACCTGAAAATGGTGATAAAGATCATATTTTAGATTTAAGTGGAAATGTTTGTGTGGAAAGTGCATTGGGAGCTTGCATGCTATTTGAAACAAAAAAATTTATTAATGATAAATTACTATTTGATGAAAATTTTTTTTTATATTTCTCAGATGATGATTTGTGCAGAAGAATTAAAAAAAGTAAACAATATATAATTCAGTCATTTAACTCAAAGTGTATACATCAACATGGTAATATTAAGGTTAAAAATATTTTTATAAAAAAGTTTATTAGAGAATATAATTTCACTTTTGATAAATTTTATTATTATTTTAAAATAAATAATCACCATAACTTAATTAAAAATTTCAAAAAGAAAATACCATCCTATATTATAAAATTTTTTTTTAGGTTAGTTTTTTTCAAATATGTTGGAGCAGTAGATATTTTTGCAAAATTATTTGCTTACTATAAATTTAGATTAAAATTTTTACGGAGAGATGGCCGAGTGGTTTAAGGCGCACGCTTGGAAAGTGTGTGTACTGTCAAAGGTACCCAGGGTTCGAATCCCTGTCTCTCCGCCATTAATCAACTAATTTCAAAATATCTTTTAAATCTACGATAATATCGCCGTCAATGTCGTTAATTTGAGACTTTAAATCTTTAGAAAAAACCTCATGATGATTTAAATTATTGATTTGAGCTAATCTATAAAAAAATTTATTTTTATGATAGGCGGGTTTTATTTCAATAACTTTACTATTAGATTTAGAAAAAATAATATTACTTAATCCTGCTCCGTGCGCACCAACAATAATGTCAGCTGAATTGAAGAGACCTATTTGTTTTTTAAAACTCATTTCTGATAATTTATATTTTTTAAATCCTTTCTTTTCAAGAAACTGCCAAACTTGTTCATTATTAATTATTTTACAATGATTGAAGTTGGAGTCGCTTCTATCAATGAAAATTTTATTATGAGCACAATCATATTCTGCATTCTTTAAAAATTTTTCTCTAAGCCATAAAACAATCCATTTAGGAATGTTGATCATTTCACTATGTATGGTATCTTTTTTATACCAAGGGTGTTCAGTTAAAATAAGTTTTTTTGACTGGATGTGTCTATTTTTTTTCACATTTAAAACTTTTGTTAAAGGAATATTTAACATATCAAGAGTTTCGTATTGAAAATTATTTTTTAACTCAGGAAGAAGAAAATAATCAATTTGGTCGATCGAATTATTTTGTTCAAATATTTTTAATCTAGGTAAAATATCAACTAACCAATGTGCATAATTATTACCACTTGCATCCTGTATTAAGCAGAATATCGTGCCTGAAATTTTTTTTTTAATTCTAGGTGTTCCATCTGTTAAGCATAGATTATATTTGTCATCAGCTAATTTATTGGAAATTTTTTGGCAACTAGCGCCAGGCACTAAATGATTATTTGAAATTATAGAAACACTCTCAACAAGGTTTGTGTAGACCCTTCCATCAGTGATTGTAAAACATTTATAAGATAAATTATCAATCTTGACTTGATCAAGAGTATTTAAATCATGATTATCCAAAAAGTTATAATTTGCATTAAAATTTACTTTTCCATAAATTAAAATGAATAATCTTTGAAAAGTTTTCTTAAATAATTTTTGTAATTTTTTTTTTATCTTCATTTATTAAATATTTATTAGATATAATCATCTTTTAATAATTAAAATTTAAAAGTTTTTAATTTTGTAAATAACTGTTTGTTTTAAAGGATATTAGGTCAATATTTAGAGCCTTTTGTTGGGTTTGGCGAATTAAAATAGTCATATCTCAAGAATAAATGGTATAATTATTTTTTCCTTAAATTAAAAAATGACAAATAAAAATACATATCAAGCAGACTCGATTAAAGTATTAAAAGGGTTGGAAGCTGTAAGAAAAAGACCAGGTATGTACATCGGTGACACCGACGATGGAACAGGTCTTCACCACATGGTTTATGAAGTAGTAGATAACTCTATTGATGAAGCTTTAGCAGGTCATTGCAAAAACATAGATGTTAAAATTAATTCTGACGGTACTATCACAGTAAGAGATGATGGAAGAGGAATACCAGTTGATATGCATAAGGGAGAAAAAATATCAGCTGCAGAAGTAATTATGACACAACTTCATGCGGGTGGAAAATTTGATCATGACTCTTACAAGGTATCAGGTGGCTTACATGGTGTTGGAGTCTCAGTTGTAAACGCTTTATCAGAAAAATTAAAGCTTGAAATTGATAGAGATGGAAAAAAACATTTTATAGAATTTAAAGATGGAGATGCAAAAGCGCCGCTCAAAATAATTGGAAAATCAAATGGAACTGGCACACAAATAACTTTTTTGCCTTCAAAAGAAATTTTCTCTTCAATAAAATTTACCCCCAATATTATTATTAAGAGAATGCGTGAACTTGCATTTTTAAATAAAGGAATCAAGATAACTGTCAACGATTTAAATCAAAAAAAAGAAAAAATAATAGAATTCAAATTCGATGGTGGTGTTTTAGAATTTGTTGATTTTTTAGATGAAAAAAGAGAAAAACTTTTGAATAAAACGGGAAATGATTTATTTAAAAAACCAATTTATATAGAAGGAAAAAAAAATAACATTGAGGTTGAATGTTCATTAAAATGGAATGCAACTTATAGTGAAGATATTTACCCTTATACAAATAATATTTATCAAAAAGATGGTGGTACCCATTTGCTTGGATTTAGAAGCGCATTAACAAGAGTTATAAATAAATATGCAACAGAGCATAATTTGTTAAAAAAAAATAAATTAACCATTTCAGGTGATGATATTAAAGAAGGTCTTACATGTGTTTTGTCAGCAAAAATACCTGATCCTAAATTTTCATCTCAAACAAAAGATAAACTTGTTTCATCAGAGATAAGAATGATTGTTGAAAATATTGTCAGTGAAAAATTGTCAATATGGTTTGATCAAAATCCAACTACATCAAAAATAATTTTAGCAAAAGTAATGCAAGCAGCTCTTGCAAGAGATGTTGCACGAAAAGCCAGAGAAAATGTAAGAAGAAAAGGTGCACTAGAATTAAGTGGATTACCCGGTAAATTAGCAGACTGTCAAATAGGCAAACAAGAAGGGACAGAATTATTTATTGTGGAGGGAGATTCAGCTGGTGGATCAGCAAAACAAGGGCGAAATAGATCTAATCAAGCTGTTTTACCACTAAGAGGTAAGATTCTGAATACCTATGTTGAAGAAGTACCGCTTAAGAAAAATAGTAATAAAGATGGAAGTGAATACCGAACAAAGGCGTTATCGAAAATGATTTCCTCTAATGAAATAGTGACCCTTATTAATGCGCTAGGTTTGGACCCTAAGGCGCATGAGATTGATTTAAAAGATTTAAGATATGGAAAAATTATCATTATGACTGATGCTGACGTTGATGGTTCGCACATAAGAGCATTATTACTTACTTTTTTTAACAATAAACCATTTAATAAATTAATTGAAAATGGCCATGTGTATCTTGCGCAACCGCCACTATTTAAAATCAATAAAGGGACAAAAGGTATTTATATAAAAGATGAAAAAGAATTAGAAGAATATATTTTAAATAATAGCAAAGAATTAAAAAAAATGAAAAAAGGAAGTAAAGAATTTGTTAAATCTATGGATGAAGAAAAATCTAGAATGAGCATACAAAGATTTAAAGGATTAGGAGAAATGAATCCAGAAGAATTATGGAGCACCACATTAGACCCTGAAACAAGAAATTTATTGCAAGTCAAATACTCTAAAGATTTAAAAAAAGATCAAAATTTAATACATACACTAATGGGAAGTGATGTTGCACTTAGAAGAGATTTTATTGTTTCAAACGCAATTAATGTTCAAAATCTAGATATCTGATAATGGAGTTTTTTAAAACTTCAAAATACTTTTCATTAAAAAAATCAACATATAAAAATTTAAGATGGATTGCTATTATTGGGCAATTAATAACCATAAACACAGTTTATTTTGTTTTTAATTTCACTTTTAATTTCCTATTTGCAAATTTAATAATTTTAATTGGAGTAATAAGTAATTTATATTTGATTTATATTAATCAAAAAACTCAACTGACAGATAAGACATCATTTGTTTTTTTATTAATAGATACCTTACAATTAAGTGTCTTGATTTATCTAACAGGTGGAATTAGCAATCCTTTCTCTATTTTTCTTATTATCCCAACTATTTTTTCATCATCAAACTTAAGTTTTAGAAGTAATTTATTATTAGTTACTGTCACCACCTTTATAATTATTTTCCTAACTTTTTTTAGTTACCCATTGCCCTCTCCAATTAACGACCATTACCATGTTAGTCTTTATTATTATTATTCGATTCCTGTCTCTTTAATAATTGCTCTTATTTTCTTAAATTATTTTGCATTAGTATTTGGAACAGAGTCTAGAGTAAGAAAGGAAGCGCTAAATAAAATTGAAGAACTGATGTCAAAAGAACATGAGCTCTTGTCACTTGGTGGACAAGCTGCCGCCGCAGCGCATTCACTTGGAACCCCTTTTTCAACAATTAAAATAATTGTGGCAGATTTATTAAAGCAATTTAAAGACGATAAGGAAGTTAAAAAAGATATTGAACTGCTAGCAAGTCAGATTGAAAGATGCAGTGAAATATTAAAAAAATTAACATTAAATCCTATAATAGAAGATGATTTTATTGATAGAGATTTATCAATATCTGATTACGTGGGTGAAATCGTGAAATCTTTTCAAGAAATAAGCAAAAAAAATTTTATAATAAATAGTAATCATAACCTAAATTCATTTAATGTTACCAAATCAATAGAAATTGTTTATGGATTAAGAAATTTTATTGGTAATGCCAATAAATTTTCCGAAAACAATGTATTTATAAGTATAAAAAGTGATGCCACATTTACCGAAATCACAATTGAAGATGATGGCGAAGGGTATCCCAAAGATGTTCTAAGTGTAATTGGTGAGCCCTATATAAAATCGTTTAAATCATCAATAAAATCTAAATCAGGGTTAGGCCTTGGAATTTTTATAGGAAAAACTTTATTAGAAAAGAATTATGCAAATGTATTATGTGGAAATTCAAAAACTAGAAGTGGAGCCGAAGTTACCATTAAGTGGAGAAATGACGATCTTTTAAACCTTTAGTGTAATTTACTCTTATTTTCAAACAAACTACTTAACTGTGAAATCATAACATCACCAAGATCATGAACGTCTGTTATTTTAATAGCTTTATTGTAATATCTTGAAACATCATGGCCAATTCCAATAGCTAAAATTTCCACGTCAGATTTTGTTTCTATAAATTTAACCATCTTTTTTAAATGTTTTTCCAAAAAATCACCTGAATTAACTGATAGAGTCGAGTCATCCACGGGTGCACCATCTGAGATTACCATTAAAATTTTTCTTTCTTCTTTTCTTTTTTTAATTCTGGTATAGGCCCAGGATATTGCCTCTCCATCAATGTTTTCTTTTAACAGTCCTTCCTTAAGCATCAAGCCTATATTGTTCTTTGCTTGCCTCCAATGCGTGTCAGCCCCTTTATAAATGATGTGCCTTAAATCATTTAGTCTTCCTGGGTTTTTTGGTTTTTCATTCTTGGTCCAAGCATCTCTACTTTTTCCACCTTTCCAGTTTTTAGTTGTAAAACCTAATACTTCAACTCTTACAGAGCATCTTTCTAAGGTTCTAGACAATATATCCGCACAAAGTGCTGCGATTGTTATTGGGCGCCCACGCATTGATCCTGAATTATCAATTAGTAGAGTTACAATCGTATCTTTAAATTCAAGATCTTTTTCTTTCATAAAAGAGAGTGAATTATAAGGGTCCATAATGATTCTAGTTAACTTAGAGCTATCTAATAAGCCTTCCTCTAAATCAAACTCCCAAGCTCTATTTTGCTTTGCAAGCAATTGCCTTTGCAGTTTATTTGCAAGTTTAGTTATTAGGTCTTGGAAAGCAACAAGTTGTTGGTCTAAATTTTTTCTTAATTTTTTTGTTTCTTTTGCATCTTCTAAGGTTTCAGCTTTTGCAATTTCATCAAACTCTGTCGTAAAAACCTTATATTCTTGGTTAATGTTTTTTGGGTTAGTTTTTTGCATCACATTTTCTGCACTTTCCCTTAACGATTCAGAATCTTCTAACTGTTCATCCATGTATTGGTCATTTATATCAAAACCTGTGTCTAGACTTGTCTGGGTTTCGTCCTGTTTATTTTTATCTTCTTTGCTATCCGATTGATCATCATCATTATTTTCTGATTTATTGTCTTGTTCGTTATTTTTTTCATTATCGTCTTCGTTGTTCTCTTCATTAGCCGTACTAAAAACATCCATATTTTCAAAGATTTCTGAAAATTTTAAACTATAGCTATTCTGATCTTCTAGATTTTTATTTAAAAATTCTAAGTGCTTATTAATAGATGAATCAAAATCTTTTTCCCAAAAATTTAGCATTTTTGACGACACAGCGTTAAGTTTTAAATTAAAAAATTTTTTTAACATATATAGTTCAAAGGCCTCTGCTACAGGAACATCCTTCTTATTTTTTAATTGATCTTTGTGAGTGGAGGAAATTTTTTGATTATAATTTTCACTTAAATTCTTTCCAACTCCTTTAAGCATTTTTCCACCTAAAATTTCATACCTAATTTTTTCTGCAATCTTATATAGTGATTTACAAGAGGGATTAGCAGGTAAGTTTTTATTAAATATTTTTTTGTTTGAAAATTTTTTCTTAAGTGCGTCTGAATCTGCTTCTGCTCTTAGCCTTAGAAAATCATTTTTATTTGATAAATTTGTCATGTCAAAAAATTCTAACTTTTTTGAATTTAAATCTTCATCAATTTTTTTGATCTTTGGTTCATAATCTCCAGAAATTGCTTTTGCAGTAGAGATTAGAGCATGTTTAAATTGTTCTTTAAAATTATTTTCTTTATTGCTCATTTAAATCTGAATATTTACCATCGACTCTGGTAATTCGTCACCAAAACATCTTTGATAATATTCAGCTATAGTATTTTTTTCAATATCGTCACATTTATTTAAGAATGTAACTCTAAATGCGTAACCAGTATCTTTAAAGATCTCTGTATTCTCAGCCCAGTGCAGTACAGTACGAGGACTCATAACTGTAGAAATGTCTCCTGCTATAAAACCTTTTCTAGTTAAAGAGGCCACTTTAATCATACTAGATATCTTTTCTTTACCCTTAGGATTATTTAAATTCTTATTTTTTGCCAAAACAATTTCCATTTCTCTATCAAGACTTAAATAGTTTAAAGACGTAACAATATTCCATCTATCCATTTGTCCTTGATTTATTTGTTGTGTGCCGTGATATAACCCTGTTGTATCTCCAAGGCCAACAGTATTGGAGGTCGCAAATAATCTAAAAAATTTATTTTGTTTTATAACTTTATTTTTATCCAAAAGAGTAAAATTTCCCTCAGCTTCCAACACCCTTTGAATAACAAACATTACATCTGGTCTTCCAGCATCATATTCGTCAAAAACAAGAGCCACAGGGTTTTGAATAGACCAGGGTAAAATACCCTCTTTAAATTCTGTAATTTGCTTTCCATCTTTTACAACAATTGCATCTTTACCAATAAGGTCAATTCTACTTACATGACTATCTAGATTCACTCTAATACACGGCCAGTTTAATCTTGCAGCAATTTGTTCGATGTGTGTTGATTTACCAGTTCCATGGTAGCCTTGAACTAAAACTCTCTTATTGAAGGCAAAACCAGACACAATTGCAAGTGTAGTGTCTCTATCAAATTTATAATTTTTGTCAATTTCAGGAACGTACTCACTTTTTTTTGAAAATGCATCAACTTCCATATCTGAATTAATTCCAAAAGTTTGTTTTAAAGAAATTTTGATGTCAGGTTGTATATTTAAATTAGGTGTCAATTTTTTCCTTATAAGTATTTTTTAGCTGGGTATAAGCCAAAGTGATTAATTTAAGTTTTTCTTCGTATTCTTTATTACCCAAATTAATATCAGGGTGAAATTTTTTCACAAGAGTTTTGAATTTATCTTGTATTTGCTCCCATTTTAAACCGACCGAGACCCCCAAAATACTAAAAGCTTTAATATCGTTGGCATCAAATTTGAATCGATTCATGTGATTATATTCACCTCTAAGTTTAGTTTTATCAAACTCATCTTTTAAAGTGTTGTTCCAAAGAACTTTAAAAAAACTATCTGAGGAACTAAAGCTTTGAGTGGGTTTATGCCAAGTCATGTCTGACTTTAAAAAATCAAAGACTTGTTCGTCATCCATTCCTTTAAAATAATTCCAGTTTTTATTGAATTCTTTAACGTGAATCAAACAAAGCATCCTGTATTTTTTGCTATTATCCTTTTCAATTGGCGCCTTATATTCACCATTTTTAAAGCAATTATTCCAGTCACAAATATTTTTCATGTTATATAATAATAAAATAATACTTATGAATATAAATCAATTAATTGCAATTGTTAAAAATAAGCTTGAAACAGAAATTGTTATTCAAGACCTTAAAATTGAGGATAAAAGTTTTTTACACAAAAGTCATAAGGGCCACCAAGAAGGAAAGTTTCATTTAAAACTAATAATAAAATCAGAGGAACTTGCTAAATTAAGTAAGGTAGTCTCAACTAAAAAGATTTATGGTGTTTTGGACCTTGAACTAAAGACACACATTCACTCAATTCAAATATTATTTAACTAATTCTTTTCTTAAAAAAAAGTAAATTTTTTTTTCATCAAATTGTAACTTGTATATTGGAAAGCCAATTTTTTTAAGCAAAACTAAATTAAATTTACTTGTAATATTTTTTTTATCTTTTTTCATAAAAGATAAAATTTTATTTAGGTTTTTATTTGAAAAGAATTTAGTAATGTTTCTTGGAAGATCCAACTTATTTAAGTGGTTTTCAATTAATTCAAATTCTTTTACATTTAGAATTTTATTCAATAAGCTAAATTTAGCAGCCGCTTTAATACCCAGTATAACAGCTTCACCATGATTTAGTTTTTTCGAGTATCCCAGTGTTGCTTCATAAGCATGAGCAAATGTATGTCCAAAATTTAAAATCTTTCTTATGCCTATTTCTTTTTCATCAGTTTCTACAACTTTTTTTTTAATAAAACAACTTTGGAAAATTGCTTTTTCTATTAAGGGACTTTTAAGACTTAAAACTTTAGAACCGTTTACATTCAAAAAATTAAAAAATTTTCTATCAGCAATTAGAGCATGTTTTAAAATTTCTCCGTAACCACATATAATTTCTCTTTTAGGTAATGACTTTAAAAAATTAACATCTGATATAACCAAACTTGGTTGGTAGAATGAACCAATCAGGTTTTTACCATACTTGTTATTTATTCCGGTTTTTCCTCCTATAGAAGAGTCTACCTGCGATAGAAGAGTTGTGGGGATGTTAACAAACTTTACACCTCTTTTAAAAATACTTGCAGCAAAACCCGAAACATCTCCAGTTATTCCACCTCCAACTGACATTAAGCAATCGTTTCTGTGAAAATTTTTTTTTAAAAGAATACCCAAAATTTTATCTACACTTTTTTGGCTTTTATTTTTCTCACTAGCTTTAAAAAAATATATAGATATTAATTTCTTTGGCATCAGAAGTAGAATCTTCTTTATTTGTTTTTTTGGAACTTTATCATCAGCAACAATCAAACATTGATTAAAGTTTATAGATTGATCACTTAAGAGTTTTGGGAGCAGTTTAATTGCCTCTTTACCAATAACAATTGGATATTCATGGTTATTTGTTTTAACTTTTAGCTTAATTAATTTCATAAATTTTTATAATTTTTTTTACTATTTCAGCTTTTGTCAGGTTGTTACAGTTTATTTTAAAATCTGCTTCAGCGTATATTTTTGATCTTTTTTTAATTAAAAGGGCAATTTCGATATTCGTAGATTTTAAGGCAACAGGTCTTTTTTTGTTTTTACTTATTCTATTTATTAAAGTCTTCGCATTCCAATTAAGCCAAAAGGAAAAATGCTTACTTAAAACTTCTTTTCTTATATTATCATTAATAAATGCTCCTCCACCAAGTGAAATTACATTATTATTTAACTTAAGAATTTTTAAGGTAATTTTTTCTTCTAAATTTCTAAAATATTCTTCACCTTTTTCATTAAATATTCTTGAAATTTTTATTCCGACCTCGTCCTCAATTAAATTATCTATGTCAATAAATCGAAGGTTTAGTTTTTTGGAAATTAAAGAGCCTACAGAGGATTTACCAGACCCCATCATGCCTAAAAAAACAAGGTTTTTTTTTGAATTCATAAATATTCTCTATTGAAAAAACACAAATATGTCTTAATTTGAAATTATTAAAAGATATATGCAATTTACTAAAAATACAAGTATCAGCAAAAAAAGTAACTATTCAATAATATTAATTAAAGTAGCACTAATCTCTATAACAATATTTATTTCCGTTATATTGCTAAATAAAATTGATTTTCCTTCACCCAACAAGGACGTTGAAAAAAATATCCCAAATGAGAATCTTAAAATTGTCAAATAAAAAATATTTATCAATTATATTTATTTTTTTATTTTTTGGAGGTGCGGTTCATTCAGCTGATTTAGTGGACATATGGAGTGTAGAAGAAAAAAAACCATTAGAAAAAAAAAATATTAATAACGATATTATTAGGAAAGATGTTCCTCTAAATACAATTTATGAAATGCAATCTAAAAAAAATGTTCAATTAAATATAGAGGAAGATGAAACCTTAATATCAAAAGAAATTGAGATTGCAGGTCTTTATGATCCAGCAGAAAATGGACTTAATATAAATATGTGGTCTAATTCTGATGGAGACCAAATCGTTAACCTTTTTAAAGACATTAATAAAATTGACCTATCTGCAGATGCGTCTGAAATTTTAAATATTTTACTTTTAACAAATGCGCATTATCCAAAAAAAAATATATCTAAAGAACAGTTTCTTGAAATTAAATCAAATTGGTTGATTAAAGACTCGAACTTTAAATTGATTGAAGATTATTTGCTAAATAATCAAATTACTAAGGATCATCCGAAACTAACAAGATATTTAGTGGATGAATATCTATCTAGATCTGAAGTAAAAAAATCATGTAAAATATTTTCTAAAATTAAAGGTAAGATAGAAGATACATATTTGTCAAAATTCAATATTTATTGTTTGATTAATAATAACAAAATTGAAGAAGCGCAGTTACTTTTAGACTTAAAAAAAGAACTTGGTTTTGAGGAAGAATTTTTTGAATCAAAAATTAATTATTTGATAGGTTATGAGAGTAAAATAGATAAAAAAATTTCAGTAAAATCTATGCTAGACCTTCACCTGTCGCATCGCACAAATCCAGATTTTAAGTTTGAACCAAATGATAAAACTAATAAGTTAATTTGGAAATATTTATCAACATCAAATTTATTAGATAATATTAATGATGTTGAGTTAACAAATTTAGATAAAATTGCTACAATTGAAAAAGCTACACACGAAAAAAATTATACTGAAAAAGAGTTATATGGTCTTTATAAAAGATTTCCATTTAGTATTAATCAACTATTAAATATTAAAGAATCGTCAATGTTATTATCCAAAATTGAAGCAAGAGCATTAATATACCAAGGAATTCTAATTACGACAGCGGTAGAGAAAAAATTAGAACTAATAAATGCCTTAAAAAATTCTTTTATTAACGAAGGGATTGCTGGCGCATACAACCAGGAAATGAGAAACTCTTTAAAAGAAATTAATGTAGAGGATGTACCATCTAACTATACAAATTTTTATAACAGGTATGTAAACATTGAAGAAGTCGATATAAAGAATGTAAAAATAAATAATAAAATTCTTCATCAGTCAAAATTACTAAATTATTTTAAAAATGAATCGAAAATCAAGAATATTGACAAAGAGCTTAATAATCTCTTAAAAAAAATAAAAAAAGATAGAAAATATTTTTTTTCATTTAAAGATATAATTTTAGTTGAAGCACTTAAATCAGATGGTGTTAAAGTTTCAGAAAAATACAAAGATCTTTACGAAGTAGACGAAACAGAAATGCCAACCGATATTCAAATTTTTATAAATAATGGTGATATGGGGGCTGCTATGCTAAGAATAGTGGAGGTTATTGGACAAGATGATTTGATAAATATTGACCCTGAAACTATGTATTTTATTATTAGTGCATTAAATCAGCTAAATATCGACCCCATTAGAAATAAAATTTTGCTCAAAGTTCTTCCTTTAAAAGTCTAAAAAATATAATAAAATAAACACCAATTATGTCAGTCAAGACTATTTTAACAGAACCAAATAAATTATTAAGACAACTGTCAACACCAGTTGAAGAAGTAGGTGAGGTAGAAAAAAAATTAATGAATGATATGATAGATACGATGTATGCAGCGAATGGTATCGGTCTTGCAGCAGTCCAAATTGGAATTCCTAAAAGAATTATAGTCATGGATATAAGTAAAGAGCTAAATAAAAAAGAACCGAGATACTTTGTTAATCCTGTTATAAAAAATAAAAATATAGATCAAGCAAGATATGAGGAGGGATGCCTATCGGTACCAAATCAATTTGCAGAAATAGATAGGCCCAACTCGTGTGAAGTAGAATATTTAGATTACGATGGAAATAAAAAATTATTAAAAGCTAAGGGATTATTAGCTACTTGTATTCAACACGAAATGGATCATCTAGAAGGAATCCTATTTATTGATTATTTATCGAAATTAAAAAAATCAATAATTCTTAAAAAACTTTCTAAAGATAAATCTAGTAGAATAATTGTTTGAAAAATGCTGAAAAAAATTGTTTTTATGGGTACACCACTTTTTGCTGTACCAATATTAAAATCATTATATCAAAATGGATATCCCATATCTGCTGTTTATACGCAACCACCACAAAAATCACATAGAGGTCAAAAAATTAATAAATCACCGATCCAAGGAATGTCAGAAACACTAAGCATTGAATGCAGGATACCTGTTACCTTAAAAAACAATAAAGAAGAGTATGAGTATTTTAAAAGTTTAGACGCAGACATAGTTATTGTTGTAGCTTATGGTCAAATTATCCCAAAAGAATTTTTAAGCTTAGCAAAAAAAGGATTTATTAATATTCATGCATCACTTCTTCCAAAATGGAGGGGAGCCGCACCAATTCAAAGATCTATTATGAATCTAGAAAATGAAACTGGATTTAGCATCATGAAGATTGGTGAAAAACTTGATACGGGGCCAGTTTGTAAAATATATAAAGTTGAAATTGCAGACAGTGATAACGCAGAAACAATGTCAGAAAAAATTTCATTACTAGCTGCTGAAAAAGTATTAGATGATATCGATAATATCCTAGAAGACAAGATGGTTTTTAAAGAGCAAGAACATAAGGTAGCAACATATGCCCCCAAGATAGAAAAATCTGAAGGACAAATAGACTGGAATGAAACAGCAGAAAATATTATCGGCAAAATAAATGGACTGTATCCTAGTCCTGGAGCTTTTTTTACTTATAAAAATGAAAGATATAAAATTTTAAGAGGAGAACTTGCTGCTGGTATTGGTGAGGCAGGTGAAGTATTGGATGATTATTTAGAGATTAGTTGTGGTAATAAAAAATCAATAAAAGTGTTGGAAATTCAAAGGCAGGGGAAAAGAAAACAAAGCATTAGTGAATTTATGCTCGGGTCTCAAATCAAAAAAAATTCAAATCTAAATAATGCATAGGTATCAAATCTTAATTGAATATATAGGAACTAATTTTATTGGGTGGCAAATCCAGTCGAAAGGAAAATCAGTTCAAAAATTAATTCAAACCAAAATATCTAAAGTATTAAAAGAAAAAGTGTCTGTAGTAGGATCTGGTAGAACTGATGCAGGAGTTCATGCAATTGAGCAATCTGCACACTTTGAATGTAAAAAGAAAATTCAAAATTTAGAAAAATTTTTAAAATCGATAAATTATTTTGTAAACAATATTGGTGTTTCAATTCTAAGTGTTAAAAAAAGAAATTTAAATTTTCACGCGCGATTTTCTGCAAAACAAAGAATTTATAAATATATAATTTTCAATCGCCTTAGTAGACCATCGATAGAAAAAGATAGAGGCTGGCACATAATAAAAAAATTAGATGTCGACCTAATGAAAAAGGGAGCCAAAAAACTTTTAGGAACTAAGGATTTTTCAACATTCAGATCCTCGAGTTGTAGTGCTAAAAGTCCCATTCGAACTATGAAATCAATTAAAATAAGGTCTATTAAAGGAAAAATAGAAATAAAATTTCAATCACAATCATTTTTACAACAACAAGTTAGATCAATGGTTGGCTGTTTAAAATATTTAGCTGACAAAAAATGGGATTTAGACAAGTTTGATCTAATTTTCAAATCAAAAAAAAGAATACTTTGTGCTCCACCTGCACCAGCTGAAGGGTTATTTTTAGAGAAAGTTATTTATTAAGTTTTTTGTTGACCAATACTAAATTTTTTACTAATTCTCCATCTTGACTCAGCTCGAACAATATAACCACAGCAATTCTTAGAAGCACACTTACATTTAAATTGTTTGTAATCTTCATCATAACCAAACCCATAATCAGCAGTTATCTCTTCACCTTTTTTAATATTTCTAATAGCAATTACCCACAATTTTAAGCCTGTCCCATTATAGTCACAGTTATTGGAGCACGAGTGATTAATTAAACGTGCGGTATTCCAAGATACATCTCCATCCATGTCATACTTCTTATTCAAATTGAATAAGTAGATAGGTTTTGCATTATCAAATTTTTGAGACTCTTCTGTTTGTTTTTTAGTAATAATTTTACCAATATAATCGATAATTCTAGTGCCTTTTTTAATATCCCGTGTAGCATAAAGACCACGACCTTTTTTATCAATGTCAGATTTTTTAATTTTATAAAGTTTCATTGAGAGTTCTTTAAAGCCTATTGAAAAATTATCAATTAAATTCTATTAATGCTTTCATGTGCATCTCGGTACTTTCTTGTAATGCAACGAGATCATAACCACCCTCTAAAATAGAAACTATTTTTCCATCACAAAATAATTTAGACAAACCTAAGGTCCTCTTTGTAAGTTTATAGAAATCACCAGAGTCTAGTTGAAACTGACCTAATGGATCATCTTTGTGTGCATCAAAACCTGCAGACAGCAGTATAAATTGAGGCTTAAAGGTCTTTATTTTTTTAAGCACAAATTCATACGCATTTAAATATTCCTCAGAAGTTGTACCTGCAGGCAGCGGAATGTTAAATATATTATTATATTTACCTTTTTCCTGTTCAGTGCCTGATCCTGGGTAATAAGGAAATTGGTGAGTTGAAATGTATAGAACTTTTTCATTATCAAAAAAAATATCCTGCGTCCCATTTCCGTGATGAACATCAAAATCAATAATTGCTACTTTATTTAGTTTATATTTATCTATTAAGTAGTGAGCCCCAACAGCAACATTATTGTAAATACAAAAGCCCATACCTTTATTTTTTTCTGCATGATGTCCAGGAGGCCTGACAGCACAAAAAGCATTTTTAAATTCCTTATTTTGAACACCATCAATAGCTGTTAAAATTGACCCAACAGCATCTAAAGTCGCCTCTTTACTACCTGGAGAGATAATCGTATCACCATCTAAAAAAGACAACCCTTCCTTTGGAAAAGAGTGTTCTACAAAATTTATATAATCAGAACTATGAGTAATTTCCAAAAGTGATCTATCAAATTTTAAAGGTTTTTTCCAAAGAAGATTTTTATTACCCAACTTTTTAAAGTTATTTATGATAGCTGTAACCCTGTCTATATTTTCTGGATGTCCATCACCTGTATTATGATTTTGATAAGTATCAGAGGTTACTAAACCAGTTTTCATTTAAAATAATTTTTTAGAATACTAGAATATATTTTAGTTAATTTTTTCAAATCTGAAATAGATACTGCTTCATCTACTTTATGCATTGTTTTGCCTACTAGACCAAATTCTAAACATGGAGCAATTTTTCTAATAAATCTTGCATCTGAAGTTCCACCAGTTGTAGAGAATTGAGGTTTAATTTTTGTGAATTTTTTAATAACATCTTGAATCATGTAAGTAGTTTTATTAGGCTTAGTTAAAAAAGCTTCACCTGATACGCGGTATTCTACTTTAAAATTAGATCTTTCATTTTTTGTAATTTTTTTGAAAATTTTATTTAATCTTTTTTTTAAGCTAGAAGATGAGTGTTTGTTGTTAAATCTTATATTAAAAGTAGCTCTTGCTACACCTGGAATAACATTATCGGCAGTATTATCGATATTAATTTTAGTTACTTCTAAATTTGTTGACTGGAAATCTTTTGTCCCCTTATCAAATTTTATTTTTTTTATTTCATCTAGTATTTTGATCATTGAAGTTGAAGGATTATTAGCACGATTTGGGTACGCAACGTGACCTTGAGTTCCAATTATAGTTAATTCAGCATTAATACTTCCTCTTCTACCAATTTTAATCATTTCACCAAGCTTGTTTGGATTGGTAGGTTCTCCTACTAAACAAAAATTTATTTTCTCTCTTTTCTTTTTTAAATAATCAACCACTTTTTTAGTACCATTAATAGCAACACCCTCTTCATCACCTGTAATTAATAAACTAATAGAACCTTTGAATTTTTTATTACTAGATACAAAATTATTTACTGCAACAACCCAACTTGCTATCGCACCTTTCATATCATTTGCACCTCTTCCAATTAAGTGATCTTTTTTAACAGCAGGACTAAATGGTTTTACAGACCAGTCATCTAAATTTCCAGGAGGTACCACATCCAAATGACCTGCAAACATAAAGTTTGGCTGTGCATTACCTAACCTTGCATATAAATTTTTTACTGGTCTAGAGTTTTTGTCTTTGAAGTCTAAAATTTTACAGTTAAATCCTATGACAGTTAGTTTTTTTGCTAAGAATTTCATTACACCTGCATCAATAGGTGTAACGCTTGGAAATCTTATTAGCTGTTTGGCTAATGTGATTTCATTGTAAGTTGGCATTTAGTCTCTCAATAAATCGTTAATAGAAGTTTTAGATCTAGTTTTTTCATCGACTCGTTTAATTATTACTGCGCAATATAGAGCGGGGCCCTTACCATCTTTACTTGGTAGGCTACCTGGAACTATCACTGAGTATGGGGGAATTTTTCCATAGATTATCTCACCAGTTTCTCTGTAAACAATTTTTGTAGATTGACCAATAAATACACCCATAGATAAAACTGACCCTTCTCCCACAATCACTCCTTCAACTATTTCAGAACGAGCGCCAACAAAACAGTTATCCTCAACAATAGTCGGGTTTGCCTGCATTGGCTCTAATACGCCACCAATTCCAGCGCCTCCAGATATGTGACAGTTCTTTCCTATTTGCGCACAAGACCCAACAGAAGCCCAAGTATCGATCATAGTTCCCTCATCTACATAAGCTCCAATATTTACAAATGAAGGCATCAAGACAACATTTTTCCCTATGAAAGATCCGTGTCTAACCACACCGTTAGGTACCATTCTAAATCCAGCTTTTTTATGCTCCTCTCTTCCCCAGCCTGCAGTTTTTCCTCTAACTTTATCCCACCATGTAGCATAAGGGCCTGCAAGAGTTTGCATTTCGTTTGTTTTAAAACTTAAAAGGATTGCTTTTTTTATCCACTGATGAACTACCCACTCATTATTTTTTTTTTGAGCAACTCTTAAAGCACCTTTATCAACAAGTTCAATCGTTTCCTTAATTGCATCTAGTATTGATGGATCAGATTGACCATTAATTGAATCTTTATTGTCCCAAGCTGTATTGATAATGTTTTCAAATTCTTTCATAATTTTGCTTATTATTTGTAGGTTAGTTTTATTATGCTTTTAATATATTAATTTCTTGAAGAAAAGAAGGCAAGTTCTTAATCTTATAATCAATATAGGGTTTATCAGCATCTTTTTTTGCAAATGTCTCTTCATTCTCAAGCCAACAAGTTTTCATTCCTAGGTTTTTAGCTTGTTCTAAATTATGAGCAATATCTTCAATCAGTATTGATTTTGTTGGATCTAAATCAAATTTTGCTACTATTTTTTTGTAAGGTTCGATTTTCGGTTTTGGGATAAAATTGGCGTCAACAATATCAAATGCTCCATCAAACAAGTCATCTATACCAAGTTGTTTAGTTACATTTTTAACATGAGCATGTGAACCATTTGTAAAAATATATTTCTTTTCTTTAATTTTAATTAATTCTTCCCTTAATTGAGTATCTTTGGGAAGCCAGCTAATATCTATATCATGAACAAATTCAAGAAACTCATGTGGATCAATTTTATCATGATTCATTAACCCTGATAATGTTGTTCCATACTCATAAAAATATTTTTTTTGAATTTCTTTTGCCTTAACTAAATCCACATCAAATTTTTTGGAAATGAAAGAAGACATTTTTTTGTCCACTTCTGAAAAAACTTTTGTTTGACCGCTGTAAAGAGTGTTATCAAGATCAAATAACCAGTATTTTATATCGATTAAATTTTTCATTCTCTAATTAAAGTTCCCGAACCTTTATCAGATAATAATTCAAAAAGAAGTGAGTGATTTTTTCTTCCATCAATAATAACAACCCCTTTTACTCCATTACTAGCAACATCTAAGCAATTATTAATTTTAGGTATCATCCCGCCTGAGATAACTTCTTGATTAATCAATTCCTTCGCTTTTTGAGAATTGATTTCAGGTATTAGTTTTTTTTCATTATCTAACACACCCTCTACATCACTAATAATCATTAGCCTTCTAGCTTTTAACTCCTTAGCTATTGCACCAGCAACAGTATCTGCATTGATATTAAAAGTTTTATTATTTTTGTCTAATCCTAAGGGAGCAATGACAGGTACTTCATTTATTTTAATAATTTCCTTTAAAATATTAATCTTTATGTGAGTAGGAGTGCCCACAAAACCCAAGTCATCATTTTCAGGTTTTACAGTTATTATATTATATTCTTTAGAAGTAATTCTTCTTGATTCACAGGATTGTTTTTTTAAAGCAGTCACTATCTCTTTGTTAAAATCAATTAAAACATCTTCAACTATGTTAATTGTGTTTTTATCAGTAACTCTTAATCCATTAATAAAGTTACTTTTAATATTAAGCTCACTTAATTTGTTATTGATTCTTTTCCCCCCACCATGAACAATTATAGGATTAAAGCCAAGCTTATTTAAAACAACAATATCTTTGATAAAAATTTCAAATAAATTTGGATCAACTAAAACACTACCTCCACATTTAATGACAATAAATTCGTCATTATACTTTTCTAAGTATCTTTTTACCTCTTCAACTGTTGGGCCATCCTCAGGTAAAATTTTTGTTAACACTTCTTCTTTTAACGATGACATTTAAATTGTTTTAATAGTCATTTTTCTTTGGACAATATATTGTTGAATCATTGTAAAGATATTGTTGAAGCTCCAGTAGATAACAAGACCTGCAGGAAATGGTGCAAGAATTACAGTTAGAAATACCGGAAAGAACATAAAAATTTTAGCCTGTATTGGGTCTGGTGGAGCTGGGTTAAGCTTTTGTTGTATGAACATAGTGATGCCCATAATGATAGGCCAAGCACCTATCAATAAGAAAGAGGGCGGATCCCAAGGAAGCAAACCAAAAATATTGAATAAAGATGTTGGGTCCCTATCGCTTAAGTCATGTATCCACCCATAAAATGGCATGTGTCTCATCTCAATAGTTACAAATAAAACTTTATATAATGCAAAGAAAACGGGAATCTGAACCAATATGGGTAGACAACCACTCATAGGGTTAACTTTTTCTTTCTTATAAAGAGCCATCATTGCTTGTTGTAATTTCATTTTATCATCTTTATGAATTTCTTTTAATCTAGCCATTTCTGGTGCTAAGAGTTTCATTTTTCCCATGCTCTTAAAGCTAAAATTGGCAAGGGGAAAGAAGGCTAATCTAATACAAATTGTAACTGCGATAATTGCTAAACCGTAATTACCAAGTAATCTAAAGAAGTAGTCTAATACAAAAAATAGAGGCTTAGTTATAAAATACATAAAACCCCAATCAATCGCTAGGTCAAATTTATTGATATCAAGATTTTTAGCATAACCATCAATAACATTTACTCTTTTAGCAGCAACTATAATTTGAATTTTTTCCTCAATAGAGCTATTTGCTTTAACTACGGTACCTTTTGTAGATATATAATTAGCTCTGAATTTATTTTTATAGTCAAAGGTTATTTTAAACTCCTTATCTTTTGGTGGTATAATCGAAGTAACCCAAAATTTATCCGAAATAGCAACAAATCCTTCTTGTGCAATTTGAGAAAATTTCTTTTCTTGAATGTCGTCGTAATCTTCCTCAATTAATTGATCATCAAGTACAGATAAAAATCCTTCATGCAAAATATAGAAACCAGATATCTCTGGTAATTTATTTCTAATTATTTGCCCATATGAGTAAAAGTTATAAGATTTGTCTGATTTATTAATTATTTTTTCTTTTACAGTAAATAAAAATTGATCATCTAAGCTTATATATTTTTCAAATATAATTCCTTGAGGGTTGCTCCATGTTAGTTTTATAGGATTATTATTAGTTAATTTTTTATTTCCAGAAACTTCCCATACAGTAGAAGCATCTGGTATATCTATATTTTTGTTAGTGCTTACAAAACCACTTTCGATTAAATAACCATCCTCAACACTTCTTGGGCTTAATAGAGTTATTTTCTCATTTCCGTTAAGTTCAACATTATACTCTTTAAAAGTTAAATCATCTATTGCCGCACCCTTTAAAGAAATAGAACCAACGACACTACCGTTTTCAAATTGAATTCTATTATTTTCTTTTAAAGCATCTTTTCTTGATAGTTTTGTGAAGTTTTCATTTTTATCTAAACTGGGAGTATCTGTATTAGTTTCAATTTTTTTTTGTTCGGCTAAATTTTGCTTGATAACCTGAGGGTCAGGCTGAAAAAAGAGAGAGTATAAAATAATAACTGCTGCTGACAATGATATTGCTGCTATTACGTTTTTGCTTTCCATTATTTTTTAGCCTTTAACTCTTTATTTACTGGATCAAATCCCTCACCACCACCCAATATCTTGATAGGATGGCACGATAAAATTCTTTTTGTTCCCTTTGAGATTCCTTTAACGAGCCCATATGTTTTTAAGCATTCAATAGTATATTCTGAACAGGTTGGAAGGTATCTGCATGAAGGTGTTAAGTAGGGGCTAATAATCATTTTGTAAAATTTGATCAGGCCAATTAAAATGTTTGATATAATTTTCATTACTTAATCTTTTTAATATCTTGAAATAAAGTATCTTTTATTATCGCATATTCATTGTTTAGCATAGTTATTTTCGCAATCACAAGATAGGAATAGTTAAAGTTCATTGATATTTGTTTTACAGCTTCGTTCATAATGTTTCTCAATCTTCTTTTAATTTTGTTTCTCTTTACAGCCCCACGGGTCAATTTTTTTTTAGCAACAAAGCTGATATTTAGTTTTTTATTATTTTTTCCTTCAAGAGGACCAAAAAAAACAGTTATATATTTATTTGAGATTTTCTTCTTCTTAAGTAAATTTTTGAAATCTTCGTTTTTAGAAAGAGCAACAATTTTGCTTTTCATTTAGTCTAGCTTATTTACCTTGTGGCTTTTTTTGGGTAGATGACACAGTAAGATTCTTACGTCCCTTATCACGCCTTCTTTTAATAAGTTTTTTTCCACCTTTAGTTGCCATCTTCGATCTGAAACCATGTTTCTTAAGACGTTTTCCAACTTTAGGCTGATATGTTCTTTTCATAGGATTTATCTAAGTTTTTTTAAATTTCGATCTTTATAGTAATTATATGTATAAATAGCAAATAGAAGATTTTATAATACACTCAATAAATTATGGAAAAATCTAAAAAAATTAAAATAGCTTTAGGTTTGTTTTATCTTGTCTTAGTTTCTTCATTTTTGTACTTTTTTTTATCAAAATTCAGCCTTCAAGAGATAACAAGTTACGAGTTCATCAAAAACAATAGAGATTATTTTTTTGGATTAAGGCAATCTAATTTATTCTTGCTTTCTTTATCATTTTTACTTTTTACCATTGTTTGGGTTTTGCTAGCAGGTTTTGGCTCACCAGTAGCACTATTAGCAGGATTTATTTTTGGTAAGTGGCTTGGAACATTTTTACTAGCCATAGGCCTATCAATCGGAGCAACTATTTTATATATCTTTGGAAATTATTTTTTTAAAGAAATTATTAAAGATAAATTTTTATTAAAATTTAAGAATTTAGAGGCAAAGTTTAGAAAATCAGAATTTAATTATCTTTTAGTTTATAGGTTCGTTGGAGGAATTCCATTTTTCGTTGCAAATGTATTACCGTGTATTTTCAATGTTAGAGTAAGTAATTTTTTTTGGTCAACATTATTGGGAATTATACCTTCAATATTTTTACTAGTTTCAATTGGAAGCGGACTTGAAAAAATTATTGATCAAAATCTAGAAGCACCAAGTATTACAGACTTGATATATTCACCTGACATATATGTTCCAATAATTGCTTTTGCTGCTCTTGTTATCCTTACAATTATAACCAGAAAAGTATTATACAAAGATTAACTTGGTGCCCCCACCAAGAATCGAACTTGAAATTTGTCCTTACCATGGACATGTTATACCATTTAACTATAGGGGCATATTTATCAATTTATGAAGTATTTATATAATAAATCATTTTTTTCAAAATATTGCCTTAATTTTTTAAGAATAATGATTTATATCTACTTAAGAGATATTTATGGGAATTCATTACGATTATAAATCCACCAAAGGTAACAAGCTCATGGAAAAGCAAGCCAAGAGAGAAAAAAAACTTGCCGAAAAAAGAGCTAAGAGAGAAGCCAAAGAGGGTCCTAAAAAAGTAGATGTATTAGAAAAAACTCTTGATGCTTCAAAGCCAATTACTTTAGATTTCATAACAAATCCAGATAAAGAATGAGTGATAAAGTAAAAAAAAAAAAACTGAGTATGGCTCTAAAAAAAAATCTTAAGAAGAGAAAAGCTTTTCAAAAAAAATCAAAACAGAAAATTAAATAATGTCAGTGCTTTCCGATAGAATGATAAAAAAACTAGCCCTTGATCAAGGTATGATTTCCCCATTTGAAGATAAGCAAATCAGAGAAGGTAAAATTTCTTATGGTCTTAGCTCATTTGGCTATGATGCAAGAGTATCAGATGAATTTAAAATATTTACAAATGTAAATTCAGAAGTGGTTGATCCAAAAAATTTTAAGTCAACAAATTTTGTAACAAAAAATGTTAAAGAGTGCATTATTCCACCTAATTCTTTTGTACTAGCAAGAACAGTCGAGCGATTTAAAATTCCAAAAGATATACTGGTTATTTGTTTGGGAAAGTCAACTTATGCAAGGTGTGGAATTATTGTTAATGTAACCCCCCTAGAACCAGGTTGGGAAGGCTATGTTACACTTGAGTTTTCAAATACAACGCCATTGCCAGCAAAAATATATGCCAATGAAGGCGTGGCACAGTTTATATTTTTAAAGGGCAGTGAAACACCTGAAGTGACCTATGCAGACAGAAATGGAAAATATATGGGTCAAACAGGGGTAACCTTACCAAAAGTATAATAATGAAAAAACTGGAAGTCTTTGGAGCCACAAAACTCAAGGGAGAGATCAGGATATCAGGTTCTAAAAATGCGTCTCTACCAATTTTGGCAGCAACTTTATTGTCGGATAAAAAAATAAATCTTAGCAACTTACCAAGAGTAAAAGATATTGAAACAATGTTGTTATTGTTAAAATCTTTGGGATCTGTTGTTAAAAATGATAAAAAAGTGACAATTATTAAAAATTACAAACAATCAAAGACTTATGCTTCTTATAGTTTAGTAAAAACAATGAGAGCTGGAATATTAGTTTTAGGTCCATTGATTGCAAAATTTGGCAAAGCAAAAGTATCACTACCTGGAGGCTGTGCAATCGGAACAAGGCCTGTGGACATACATCTAAAAGCACTATCTAAACTAGGTGTAAAATATAAAATTATACAAGGCTATGTTCATGCAAAAGCTCCAAAAGGATTAATTGGTGCAAATATTAGATTTTCAAAAATTTCTGTCGGTGCAACAGAGAATTTGATTATTGCAGCTTGCTTTGCAAAAGGAGATACTATTTTATCAAATTGTGCAATTGAACCTGAGATAAAAGACCTAACTAATTTTTTGAATCAAATGGGGTGCAATGTTAAATGGATTTCAAAAAGAACAGTAAAGATTAAAGGAGTTAATAAAGTCAAAGATTTAAACTATACAGTAATGCCAGATAGAATCGAGGCTGGCACATATCTAATTGCTGCTGCATTAACAGAGGGAAAGTTAAAAATTACAGGAATCGATCCAAAAATTATTAGTACAGAAATTTCTATTATTAAAAAAGTAGGAGCAAATATTATTCAAAAAAAAAATGAGATTAAGATTCAGGGTAACAAAAAGATAAAAAGTATAAATATCAAGACATCACCATACCCTGGTTTCCCTACAGACTTGCAGGCCCAAATGATGGTGCTGTTGTGTAAAGCTGGTAAAAAATCCTATATTAGAGAGGAAATATTTGAAAACAGATTTATGCATGTTGCTGAACTAAATCGTATGGGCGCTAAAATTTCCATTAGTGGAAATCGAGCAACAATAGAGGGAAATATTAAATTCGAAGCTGCAGAATTAATGGCAACAGATCTAAGAGCATCGGTATCTTTAATTCTTGCAGCATTAGCGTCAAAAGGTAAGTCTACAATTAATAGAATATATCACCTAGATAGAGGGTATGAGGATATAGAAAAAAAATTAAAAAAAGTTGGAGCTAAAATAAAAAGAATTAGTCAATGAATAAAAAGTACTTGTCAAAAATTATTGCAAATAATAACGAAGGTTTGCAAATGATTTCAGCATGCTGTGCTGGAGCAGAGGTTAAAGTTGAAGATATTAAATATCTTCGAAAAAACAAGGTATTTTTATTATCTTTGGAGAGGTCTGAAGTCGAAACAGAAAATAATGATAAAAAAATTAATAGTATATGTAAATTTGAATTTGTAGATCAGGTCAAATCTAAAAATATAAAACAAAATGATTTTGATAAAAAATTAGAACTTATAGCTATGGAGTATTTAAAGAACAAAAAAAATTATGAGATAAATCTAATTTTTACTAACAATGCATATATAACTTTATCAACAGAAATAATTGAAGTAACTCTAGACGACCAAAATAAAATTACCCAATGATTAAAATACTTAATGGAAACAAAAAAAATTTTGATATAATTTTAGGTAAATTGCTGTCTAAAAGAAAAGATAAAATTCAATTAAATTCAGTCTCAGTAACCAAAATAACTCAGGATGTAAAAAAAAATGGAGATAGAGCTGTTTTGAAGTACGAAAAAAAATTTAATAAAAACAATAATATTATTCCAAGCACCAAACAAATAAAAAAATCTATTAAATCTTTAGAAAAAGAAGTAAAAAAATCAATCGATCTTGCTTATAATAGGATTTATAAATTTCACTCTTTGCAAAAATTTAAAAATATAGTTTATACAGACAAACTTCAAAACAAGTTAGAATACAAATACCTTCCAATTGAGTCAGTTGCAATTTACGTTCCAGGCTCAACTGCCTCATATCCCTCCAGTGTTTTAATGAATGCTATTCCAGCACTTATAGCTGGTGTTAAAAGAATAGTTATGATTAATCCAGGGAAAAAAGGAAAACAAAACCCTGCTGTACTTTATGCTGCAAGAAAATGTAAAATTAAAGAGATATATTCAGTCGGTGGGCCATCCGCAATCGCAGCTGTTGCATATGGAACAAAAAAAATTAAAAGAGTCGATAAAATTGTAGGCCCAGGAAACTCTTATGTAGCTGCAGCAAAAAAAGAAGTTTTTGGCGATGTTGGAATCGAAGGTATGATTGCAGGCCCATCTGAAGTAACAATTGTTTGTGACAAGCACTCAAATCCAGAGTGGGTTGCAAGTGACTTTATTGGACAGGCAGAACACGACAATCTTGCACAATGTATTTTAATTTCTAAAGATAAAAAATTTATTAAAAAAGTTAATGAAGAAATTAATAAACAATTAAAAGATTTACCAAGGGCTTTAATTGCAAAAAATAGCATTTTAAACAACGGCATTTTAATGCACATATCATCTAATCAAAAAATTATTGATGTTATAAATAAAATTGCACCCGAACACTTAGAATTAAATGTTAAAGATTATAAAAAAATAGTTGGCAAAATTAAAAATTCAGGATCAATTTGTATGGGTAAATATGCGGTAATGGCTATGACAGATTATAACGTTGGATCTAACCATGTATTGCCAACTAATTCTTCAGCAAGATATTCAAGTGGGGTTAGCGTTAATGAATTTTACAAAAGAATTTCATACATAAATCTATCAAAAAAAGGGATTGAAACCCTTGGTCCATCAGTTATAACACTTGCAAACTATGAAGGTTTAGCTGGACATGCTAAGTCAATAGAAAAAAGAATTAGGAGAAAATAAATTTGTCAAAACAAGATTTACTGTCGTTTAAGGGAAAAGTTTTAGACTTGTTGCCGAATGCAATGTTTAGAGTTCAATTAGAAAATAGTCACATTGTAACTGCACATGCTGCTGGAAAATTAAGAAAAAACCGTATTCGTGTATTACAAGGTGATAATGTAACTGTTGAAATGACACCATACGATTTGACAAAAGGAAGAATTACTTTTAGAGGTTAACAAAGGGTCCTGTAGCTCAGTTGGTAGAGCATCGGATTGAAAATCCGTGTGTCGGCGGTTCGAGCCCGCCTGGGACCACCACTTAAAAATAAATAAATCTAAATTACCATTAAAAATAAGAAAAAATATCTCTTTTCATTTAGGTGTTGAATATTGTTATGAATTGACTAAAAGACTACCAATGTTTATAAATACCTCATACAGAGAGACTTCAAGAAGTACTCACTTAATTTGTTTTCATAGCCGATAGGCTATTTATTTATAATATAATTTTAAATCCGTACAAAAATAATATAAAAACAAGGAATGCCTGGGTGGTGTAACGGTTAGCACGAAAGTTTGTGGAACTTTAAGTTTGAGTTCGATTCTCAGCCCGGGTACCAAAAAAATGAACAAAGAAAATAAATTAATCCCTGGGTTACCCTCGGGGTTTGAAGATAGATGGAACAAGAAATTAATTCTCAAGAAAAAGTTAATTAATATTATTGAGACTAATTTTATAAAATTTGGTTTCGAACCACTTGAAACTCCATCATTTGAAATTAGTGAAAACATAGGATCATTTCTTGCAAATGATGACAACAACACTATGTCTGATGTATTCTCATTTAAGGATGGTGAAAAAAGTATTACTCTTCGATATGATTTATCCAGTCCATTAGCCAGATTTGTTGCACAAAATAATCAAGAATTACCCTTACCTTATAAAAGATATGCAATTCAAAATGTATTTAGAAATGAAAAAGCAGGTAATGCGAGGTATCGTGAGTTTAAGCAAGCAGATTGTGACATTGTAGGTAACGTAAACTCAGCACAAGCGAATGCAGAACTGTGTAATTTGATTGCAAGCACGCTTATTGTGTGTGGATTAAAGAAAGATCAGTTCGTAGTTAACATTAGCAATAGAAAAATTGTTCAAGGGTTAATTGAAGATCTTAAAATACCTGAAGATAAACAAATAAAAGTTATGAGAGCGATTGACAAACTTGATAAGCCAGGTTTTGGATTAAAAGGAGTTGAAGATTTATTAAAAAAAGAAAGAGTAGATGTTAGTGGTGCCATTACAAAAGGAGCAGATTTAACAGATGATGAAGTAGCACAAATTATTAATTTTTTAAAAGTAAAAGATTTAAAAGAATTAAAAGATAATTTAAAAAATCCACTATCTCAAGAAGGAATTAAAGAGTTGGAAGATTTATTAGAAATTTTGAGTTATGGTGATTATCTAAGCCAGATTAAAACTAACTTTACTATTGTTAGAGGCCTTGCTTATTATGATGGTTTTTGTGTTGAAACGAATTTGAATTTTAAGGCAACAAATAATAAAGGTAAAGAAGTTGATATTGGAAGTATCTGTTCAGGTGGACAATACAACAAACTAATTTCAAGATTTAAAGGAGTTGATATCCCAGGAACTGGAATGAGCATTGGAGTTGATCGATTATTATTTGCAATGTTGCAACTAGACCAAATAAAAGTAGAAGAAAAAAAACCAGTAATTGTATGTGTGATGGATGAAAAATATTTAAAAAATTATTATGAAATTTTGAAAGTTTTGAGAGACAACGATATTAATTCTGAAATATTTTTAGATAGCAAAAAAAATCTTGGAAAACAATTAACCTATGCTAATAAAAAACTTTGTCCTGTTGCAGTCATTTGTGGTGAGAATGAATTTAAAGATAATACAATTACTTTAAAAAATCTTTTAGGAGTTAAGGGTGAAAATAATCAAGTTACATTTCAAAAAGAAAACTTAATTGATGAAATCAAAAAATTTATCTGAAAAAATCCTTAGATCAGTAAAATCTAAAGGGTTTAAGTACATTGATTTACCTTCTGTAATTGAGGCTAATCACATTGTACAAAGGTCGGGTGAGAGTTTTAGAAAGTATATCTTCTCATTTATTGATCAAAATGGCAGTGAGCTTTGTTTAAGACCAGATCTAACAATTGCTTCTTGTTTAAGGTACCTAGAAAGCAACTTAAGAGGTAAAGAGAAAATATTTTATAGTGGTCAGGCCTACAGAAAAT